>Ga0105048_10016921_pt1 | contig 11253 bp, 6 predicted proteins | sample MAT05_FD_78382 | JGI IMG/M metagenome (GOLD analysis project Ga0105048, IMG submission 78382) | Freshwater microbial communities from Lake Fryxell liftoff mats and glacier meltwater in Antarctica - MAT-05 | ecosystem: Environmental > Aquatic > Freshwater > Ice > Liftoff microbial mat | place...
CAAGGCGCGTATCTTGTACGGATGTAAAGCCGCTGGGAATAGTAACTTGCGGAGTCGCCGCGGGCGCCGCCGCCGCGTCAACCGCTTGGGCCTCCGCTGGCTCAGGGGTTGGTATAGGTGTTGCCGTCGGTGGTGGCGTGGGGGTAAAGGTGGGCGTCGGCTCGGAAAAGCCCGGGATACTCGGCATCATACCGCCACAAGCCGTGGTGACCATCAACAATAAAAGGCCTAGTTGAATGCCTATAATCTTTCGCGTTAAGCGGATCATCTTCTCTCCATAGTTCTACTCATGTGAATTCACTATTGCGCGGTCGCTTCTCTTTACCAGAGGCGATCATCGCGCAATAAAAGAAAAAGCTCATCGGCCCGATCCCGGTTTACGATGAGCCAACCACCAGGAAATTTTTGCGCAAGAACCGGGAAACGCACAGCGTTGGGCATAATCGCCGTGCCGAGCATTTTGCGAATCTCGGCATTTTGCCAGATCTTGCCAAACATTTGCTTGGGGGTAAATCGGCCTTCTTCAGGCGCGGAAATTTCGGCAGGCGGGGGGATTGTATCACCATCGAGCCACATTAGGTCAATCTCGACCCACTGCTGATCGAAATTTCGGACGACGAACATCTTGTCCGTGGCATAGAGATAGAGCATATAGCCATGCTCCAACTTGAGCAGTTCGCCGTCCCCTTGGACCACCGCGCCGGTCGCACAGGCAAAATCGGCGCGTGCCGTTTGGTCAACTTGCGCGATATAGGGCTCGAAGACGCTATCCGGCGGAATACAGCTATCGCCTGCGGCCAGATTGTCCTCGTCATTTGCCAAGACAGTGCTTTGCAAAGGCTGCCCGAAACGCCTGATCCACTGCCAGAGATCGCTGGTCGAAATGTCCATCCAGGAAAAAACCATAAACGCGCCGATCAGCACCATGAGGATCAGCAAAACAATCCCCGATAGTTTGCGCAGGCGCTGATCCAGCACGCGATCATAGTAAATATCCGGCGTAGTCGCTCGCGTTTCGGTGGTAGGATTGCCAGCGGGCTGTGCTGGTTCGCCAGCGGATGGAATCAAAATCGCCGTTTGACCAGAGGGCGGCGCGGCCTTCTCAATCGCCACCAAATTCAGTGTCACCGTGGTATTCTGCTCCAACTGTTCGGTTGTCATCAGCAGATCAGACGAATTGGCACCCAGCGCAAAGTCGGCGGCCATTTCGTCGGCACTTTGATAGCGATCGTCTGGATCTTTGGCCAGGCTGCGCTGGAGGAGCTGAATATGATATTGCGAAAGTTGGCGAAGAACTTCTTCTTCAATTGTAACGGGGTTGTAGACGTGGGCGTGTAGCACTTGTACAGTTGAACCAACAAAGGGTTGTCGCCCCGTAATACAGCGGTAGAAGACGGCGCCCAGCGCATAGAGATCGGCCCGGTGATCGATATTGCGCCGACCAAGACATTGTTCCGGGGCCATAAAGGCAGGCGTGCCAACAGTGCGGCCAGAATGCGTTAACTCTGGCACATCGAGCGCGCGCGCAATGCCAAAGTCGCTGAGTAGCGGCACCAGTGGATAATCGAGGGAGTCGAGGACAATGCTGTGAGGGGTACCCGCGCCCACGGTACGCAACAAAATATTGCTGGGCTTGACATCACGATGAATCACACCGCGCTTGTGGGCATAGGCCAAGGCTTGGGCAATCGGGGCCAGGAGTACAGCACTTTCTTCGGCGGCTAACCGGCGGCGTGTTGCCAGTAATGCCGACAGATCTTCGCCTTCCACCAATTCCATGGCAATGTAGGCGGTATCGCTGCCGGTAGCCACGCCAACCCGCAAGGTGCGCACAATATGGGGGTGTTGTAATTTGGCGGCAGTCTGCGCCTCGTAGCGAAAGCGATTGTAAACTTTCTCATCGGCGCGATGAAGTAGAACCTTTAGCGCCACGGGGAAATCGTCTACCATATCATAGGCTTGGTAGACTGTGGTCAGGCCACCACGGCCTAACCGTTTCTGAATGTGGTAGCGCCCAATTTCGCGGCCGATTAAATCAACAAAACCTAGGCCGCCGGTGGCATCGCCTGGATTCTGGATTAGTTCACCCACTGAATTGCATGCTCCAACCAATTTTCTAGAACACCTTGAATTGGCACCAATGGCTGTTCGCTGCTGCCATCAATGCCAACTTGCCAGATTACCCAGCCCGCGCCGCTGCGATCACTGGCAAACGCAACCGATTGACCATCGGGACTGATGGTCGGTAGGCCATCTTGCGCGGGATTGTTGGTGAGGCGGATTTCGCTGCCGTCGGCAATGCTCACGCGAAACACCTCCCAATTTCCACCCTCAACCTGGCGCATAAAAACAACATATCGTCCATCTGGCGTCCAGACGGGGCGGCGATCATTGCCATTAGTTGTCAACTGCTTTACGCGTGCACCCGCCTCTGTCGCCAACCAAAGCCCGGGATTATTGCCCGTGTCGTCGGTGCCTTTGAAGACAATGAGCGATTGACTATCGCTGGTCAATCCCCAGGCCGGATCTTCACCCAAGCCCAATGAGCGGCCATTATTGCGATCGGGCGCGGTGTTTATGTAAATCCGCAGCCGCCGATCCCCTTCGCGATCGCTGGAAAAGACCAGACCATTGCTCCCAGGTGCCCAGCTCGGCGCACTGCCGCGGCCATCTTCAATAAAATCCGAAAGCCGCGGAAAAATCGACTGTGGCGTGGAGGGACGGGTAAAGTCATAGAGACTTAGCCCTTCGGAATCACTGCGGCGGCTGAAAAAGGCCATATAGTGCTCATCAGCAGAAACGCCGGGTTGTGTAGCATTTTCCACCACGAGTGTATGTGTACTATTTTCGCCAGTCAGCGGCACGCGATAAATGCGATAGAGACCATTTTCCAGGGTCGAGTAGAGCAATGCACCATTTTGTGCCACCGGTAGCGGGCTAGGTGTCGCGCCGACCAACAGTGCAGGCGGCGCATTATTACATTGTTCGCGATAGGTTTGTAGCGTGTCACTAACCGTCTCTGTGGCAGCAAGCGCCTCGGCCACGGTTAGATATTCAGCGGCCGAACAAAAGGATTGGCCTGCCGCAAATTGACCAGCATAGCTCCGATAGAGATCACTAAGGGCTTCGGCAGCCAGAGTTTTGGGCGGTCCATCAGCATTGACATAGCGCGCCGTAGCCCCGCTCAATTTGTTGATCAATTCGTCGGCACGCAACACAAAGGCCGCATCAAAATAGGACAGCGCTTCTTCTGGTTGGTTTTCTTGATTTTCTTGATTGGCAATGCCCACATAGGCGTCAAAAAATACCTGCTCCACCTCGGTGGGTGTCACAGTTTCGCGCAGCTGTGTCCAGAAGGGTGCATCTGTATTATTCAGCAAGCTTTTCACAATCAGCTCGGCCTGATCATCTGGCTTCATCTGGATAACTTGGCTTAACGTTATATTGGCCTCTTGCTGGAAAGCCGCGCTGAATACTTCTAACGCACTCCGCCTTGTCTCGCGCCAATCGCGGTAGCGATAGAAGAAAAGCACATCTTCCTTCCAGATGTTCCCTGTGTCATAGGCATCATAGGCAACGGTAATGACCAAAGAATCGGTAATGGGCAGCGTGCCAGAGGGGGAAGCAACTGGATTTATAATTCCAATACTTCCGGTTAGCGCAGACGCGACGGCAATACCGCCATTCGCCGATAGTTCAGCCGGGATAGGCAGCGATTGCATGGGCGTTGCGCCAGCAACCAGTGTGCTCGTCAATGACACACTCGTTTGTACGGCGTCTGGTGATTCAGCCGGCTGTGTCAGCACAGGGGCCTGTTGTTCGGGCCCTGGCATATTCCAGATGCTGAAGTTGGGCAAGATACTCGCAAATGCAGTCAAGGCGAGTGCGATCAAGGCAATCGACAACAAGGTACCAATCGCTAAATAGAGCCGATTTGTCGGTGCGCGCCGACGGGCAGCCGGAGAAGTGGCACGCGTTGGATTGGCCTTGACTGGCGGGGTAGACTGGGTAGAACGTGTCGTGTTCCAGGGGTTGCGTGTGGCACCATCGCTTGCCATACTCGCAGATTCAGGCCGCCCCAGCATAGGCTGTGGACGCGCCCCATACTCGGAAACGCTAGGGATGAGCACATGAGCGGTCTTCTTTTCTTGTTCGGGCTGTAGGGCAACCAGCAAAGGCAGCGTTACGGTACCCTCTTCAGGGCGGCTCCCCGGCGCAGAAACATGGCGAACAATGGTCGCTAACTCATCAGCAAAGAGCGCCATGTCGGCATAGCGATCTTCCGGGTTCTTTTGCAAGGCACGCTGCAAGATGCTCAGGATAATTGGCGGCAATGCTTGGGCCACGGCATCGGGAATGGTCAAGGCTTCGTAGACATGCGCATGCAAAATCTGGGTGGTTGCGCCCATAAAAGGGGGACGCCCGACCAAACAGCGATATAGCACAGTCGCCAGCGAATAAATATCAGCACGTCCATCCAAATTGCGCGTACCAGCACATTGTTCCGGAGACATGTAGGCGGGTGTGCCAATTGTGCGCCCAGCCGTGGTTAACTCGGGTGCATCGAGGGCACGCGCAATCCCAAAGTCGGACAATAGAGGAATCACCGGCGTTGGACTCGCCGCTAGTTGAATAGTGTGCGGCGCGCCCGGTGGCGTATGTCGCAACAAGATATTGCTGGGCTTGACATCGCGATGCACCACATGGTGGCTGTGGGCGTAGGCCAAGGCACGCGCCACTGGCTCTAGTAACAAACAACTATCGGCCACACTCAGTTGATTTTGCCGTTCTAAGAGGGTCGCCAGACTGTCACCAGCTACCAACTCCATGGCAATATAGGGAAAGCCATTGGGCACCTGCCCTACGCGCAACGTCCGCACAATGTTGGGGTGTTCGAGCACGCTCACGGTGCGCGCCTCGACCCGAAATCGTTCGCGCAGAATATCATCGGCACCGGGGGCTAAGATCTTAAGTGCGACTTGCTGATTTGACGTAACATCAACGGCGCGATAAACCGAGGCCATGGCCCCGCCACCGAGTCGTTCGATGACACGATAACTATCTAGGTATTGATGAATCAGGCTATCACTCGTATGAAGCGTTTGGTTAGGCATTACTTCCGACTGCCCCTGATGATCTTGACCTTGATGATCTGAAGAGTGATTTTCAGTGCTACCCATTGACGAATCTAACAATGACTAATTTATCTGTAGATTACAAAAGCTTTGCCTGTTTGCCGTGATGCTGGTATATTGTGGCATATGCTACACCATTATACACAGGGTCTTGCGGATTGAATATTCTTCAAGATTCAGATTGAGCCTAGCAAATGTACGTTTATACAGTCTAGACAATCAACCCAGCCCAAGCGATAATATTTTTGTGTAGCGCGAATGGTAGATCACTAGGCGTATAGTCTTACACTCACCTGTCGGGAAGAGATGGCGAGTTTACGCTGCTTTCTGCTCATTATCTATACGTATAACAGAGCGAAAAGGTATTGCCGGTAAATCGTATAAAGCAGCGTATAACAAAAGGTGTTTTGTAGTATAGCAGCTGCTATACAAAGTTGTGCGCCTACGATGTTAGTTTCGTATGCCAAGGCGCGCTTTGCACGACGCCCAATGAAATTTGCACAATTTATGGCAGTTTGCCGTAACGCACGCGTGTCAATAGAAATGGAATAAATAGATTGTGAGTCGATTTGGCAGACTGATTTGCACAAGTGGCCCCAGAGCCGGCGTTGAGTATGAATTACTTGAAGATCTTACGACAGTTGGGCGGTCGGTGAGTTCCCATATTGTCCTAGAAGATCAATTTGCTTCCCGTCATCATGCCGAAATCCATCGCAGCGACAATGCCTATCAAGTTCATGATTTACAAAGCAAAAATGGTGTGCTGATTGATGGCGTACGGTTATCGACAGGTGCAACAGTCTGGTTGCAAGATGGTAGTGAAATTCAATTTGCCTCTACGCGATTTCGCTTCTACGATCCCTCGGCCACAGTCACCGCACCCTCTTTGATTGCCGTGCGCGAGCCAGGGTTGCGCGTCGATATGAATACACGTCAAGTCTTTGTAGATGGCGTTCTACTCGACCCGCCCTTGAGTACCAAGCAATTTGACCTGCTCTGGTTTCTCTTCCAAAATCGCGGTCGCGTCGTCAGCAAAGATGAAATCGCGCAAGCCGTTTGGTCCGAACAAGATGGCGAAGTGTACGATGCCAACATCGATCGCATGATCAGCCGCGTGCGTAACCGCATTGAGCCCGACAGCACCGACGAACCCCGCTTTATCGCCACCATTCGCGGCTATGGCTATCGGCTAGTCGCAGATTAGGATTAGTAGAGACGCAAAATTTTGCGTCTCTACTAATCCTAATCTGCCAATTCTGCCCACAACGTCATCGAATGCTCTAGCGCACTTTGCGTTTCGGCATAGGCTTTCGTTAGCTGCTGAATTTTCTCTAGTTGCTGCGCATAGCTTGCCTGCTGGAGTGCGGCTTCTATCTCCACAAGCTTTTGCTCTAACTTATCAATTTCTGCTTCTTTATCGGCCAGCGCGCGCTCGCGTTTGCGCTCTTCGTTTTTGCTCTGCCGATTTTGGCCTTGTCCCTGCCGGACACTCGTCCGTTGTTCGGCAACAACCGCTTTGGCATCAACACGCGCCTGTTCGCGCGCCGCCATATACGCCGCATACGTATCCGGGAAAACCACCATGTGGCCATCGCGCAGTTCCCAGATCTGGGAAGAGAGCCGGTCAACCAGATAGCGATCATGGGAGACCAGCAAAATTGTGCCCGGAAAGTGCTCGAGCACTTCCTGTAACACTTCCTGTGCCGGGATGTCCAAGTGGTTGGTCGGTTCATCCAAGAGCAGGAAGTTGGCACCTTCCATGGCCAGCAGCGCCAGCGCCAAACGCGCCCGTTCGCCACCACTCAACATATGCACCGGCTTAAAGACATCTTCGCCACGGAACAGATATTGCGCCAGATAGTTACGCGCCTGACCAATCGGAATATTGCGAAAGTCGAGCAATGTCTCCATGACGGTACGATTGGGGTTCAGCTTATCATGGGCCTGAGCAAAGTATCCGACTTTCAAACTGCTGCCAAAGCGCAGTTCGCCCTGGAGCGGCTTGATCTCTGACAACAAGGTACGCAGAAAGGTCGTCTTCCCTGTACCATTGGGGCCGATCAACGCCGCGCACTCGCCGCGCGTCAACTCAATCGGATCGACCGTAAAGAGCAGATTGCCCGGATAGCCGATCTCCAATTTATCGCTGCGCAACACCAAATTGCCACTGCGCAGATTGCTCTGGAGGCGCATGGTGAGTTCGGGCGGTCGTTGCACCGGGCTTTGGAGGGACTTGATCGCGCCTTCCACATCTTCGACGCCCCAGCGCGACTCGGAGATCGTGATCTCGTCCATCACTTGGCCCCAGTTTTTGCTGTTGAGCAATTGAAGGCCACCGGCTTCGACAACCCGCACTTCGCGGATCAGCCGCTTCAAGCGACCTTTGGCGCGATCGCGTGTGCTATCGCGCGCAATGTTGCGCTTGATAAAGTCTAGCTCGCTGAGAAATTTTTCCTGGATGGCCTCAAATTCAGCTTGGCGGCGCGCCCAACGTTCCTGGCGCTGCAGCACATAGGCATCGTAGTTGCCGCGATAATCCTCAATGCCATTGCGGCTCATCTCCCAGATCCGATTGACTACACGATTGAGAAAGTAGCGATCATGGCTCACAATCAACAGCGCGCCGGGCCAAAGCCGCAACGTTCCTTCTAGCCATTCAATCGCCTGGACATCCAGATGGTTGGTCGGCTCATCCATGATCAACAGATCGGGCTTCTCTAGCAGCAAACGCGCCAACAGCGCGCGCGTCTTTTGGCCGCCACTCAAACGGCTGAGCGGCATATCCCAATCTTCCTTGGAAAACCCCAATCCTTGTAACACCTGGCTAATCTGCACATCGCCTTCGTAACCGCCGGCGTGTTCAAACGCTTCATGCGCCACACTATACGCATGCAGGAGTTCCTCGGATGTATCGCCCTGGGCCATCCGCTCTTGCAGATGTTGTAGATGGATTTCCTGCTCTTTTAGCGCCTGAAAGACCGTCAGCATCTCCATGTAAATGGTATTATCGCGACCGCTAAAAGCCTCCATCGCTTCCTGGCGCAAATAGCCAATGCGTGTGCCCTGCGCCGTGTTGATCGAGCCGCCCGAGGGCGTTGTCAACCCGGCGAGCATGCGTAGCAGCGTCGTCTTGCCAATGCCATTCGGGCCAACTAAGCCGACCTTGCCATCATTCGGAATGCTGGCGGTAATTCCCAGGAAAACGTCAAAATCGCCATAGGATTGACTGAGATTCGAAAGCGTTAAAATTGACATAACCCAAATCCAGAAATGGTAACTCGCAATGCAAAGAAAAATTTGCCCCTGTAGCGCGCTCAAATTTCTTCAATCCTACCACAGTTTACGCCAAAGCGCAGAAACCGCGCCGGGGTGATTGTAGCACTAGCTACAGATGTGATATGATTACCGCCTATACACAGCAGGGCAAGGTGCCCATCAGAAAGGATCTCACATGCCTCGCCAACGGCTGCGCGAATTGGGCATCACGATTGGTGAATTTCCACCCGGCCCGTACAATGCGATCACCGATGTGCCCGGCATATTGGTGGGCCATACCACACTCATCTATGACGCGCCACGCGTGGCGCGCACCGGGGTCACCGTAATTTCGGCGCGCCACGGCGATATTTATCGCGACCAATGTTATGGGGCGTATCACTCATTCAATGGCAATGGCGAGATGACGGGTGTACACTGGCTGGAGGAGTCGGGGTTGATCGGCGCGCCGATTGCCATTACCAACACCCATCAAGTGGGCGTGGTGCGCGATGCGCTGGTGACCTATGAAACGCAAAAGTACGCCGACAGTCAATGGCTACTGCCCATTGTGGCCGAAACGTATGACGGTTGGCTCAATGATATTAACGGTTTTCATGTAACCCAAGAAGATGTCTTTGCCGCGTTGGGCAATGCGCAAAGTGGGCCCGTGGCCGAAGGCAATGTTGGTGGCGGCACAGGGATGATGTGCCATTGGTTCAAAGGCGGCATTGGTACATCGTCGCGCCAGGTAACGCTACCTGCTGGCGATTATACAGTAGGGGCGCTGGTCCAGGCCAACTATGGCACGCGCCGCCATTTACGCGTTGATGGGGTTTCCGTCGGCCAGTTGATCGATACCGACAAAGTCCCGTCACCACGCCCAACCCACAAACCCGATGGCTCGATCATCGTGATTGTCGCCACCGATGCCCCCCTCTTGCCCCAACAGTGCAAACGTTTGGCCCAACGCGCCACGGTTGGCTTAGCTCGTGTCGGGGGCACAGGCTACAACGGCAGCGGCGATATTTTTCTAGCCTTTGCCACGGGCAATCATGTACCGCTGGACACGGCCACGCCCGTCCCCATTCACATGTTGCCCAACCAGCAGATGGATCAACTCTTTGATGCTACGGCAGAAGCTGTCGAAGAATCAATTCTCAACGCGCTCTGTGCCGCCGAAACCATGACTGGCTTTCAAGGCCACACGGCACATGCCCTGCCGCTAGATGAGTTACAACGCATCATGCGCGCACATCGTTCAATCGTCGGCGCGTAACCGCACACTGTCGATCACACTCAGCGTTAGCAGCGCCACGAGCAGCAGGAGTAACAGTAATACTTTGTCCATTAGTCGGTTACCTATTAGTCGATTACCTATGGTGGATATGCTTGGTATGGCAGTTTCTGTACTAGGGATGACGCAACTAGCAGTCATTCGGCGCGACAATTCAGCAATTTATAGAAGTTCCGTAGTTGGAATAGATCCGCAGGAGACCTGTAGGGTCTTGTAGACCCTACAGGTCTGACCGAGCGCGTAATGGCTAAATTCTATAGAAAGTAAGCAATGAGTACCTTTGATCACGAAACCTATCTATCCCCGCTCACCTGGCGCTATGGCAGCAGTGCCATGCGTAAGCTCTGGAGCGAAGCGCAAAAACGCCGCTTGTTACGGCGCTTTTGGGTCGCCCTGGCCGAAGCACAGGCCGAAGCCGGCCTTGTCACGTCGGCACAAGCTGCCGAGCTGCGCGCCCAACAAGACAACATCGACATTGCCCGCGCCGAAGCGATTGAACGGGAAATCCGCCACGATCTGATGGCCGAGATCAAAACCTATGCCGAGCAGTGTCCTGTCGGTGGGTCGATTATTCATCTGGGGGCGACCTCGATGGATGTCCTCGACAATGTGGATGCGCTGCGGCTACGCAATGCCCTGGACCTGCTGCTGGCCAATCTGCACGCGCTGCTGGCAACCCTGGCCCAACGTATCGAGGAAGAAGCGCATACGCCAGCCATTGCCTTTACGCATATTCAACCCGCCGAGCCGACCACGGTTGGCTATCGTTTGGCCCAATACGGTCAGGATTTGCTGATTGATCTGCAAGAATTAACGCGTGTCCGCGATGGCATCCGCGGCAAAGGGCTTAAAGGCGCAGTCGGGACGAGTGCCAGCTACACCCAATTGCTTGAAGAAACCGACTGGACCGCGCGTCAATTGGAAGATCGGGTGATGGCAAAGCTGGGGTTGCAAGCCTTTACCGCCGCCACACAGACCTATCCGCGCAAACAGGATCTCCTGGTGCTCAACGCCCTCAGTGGCCTCTGCGCCAGTCTGCACAAGTTTGCCTTTGACCTGCGCATTCTGCAAAGCCCGCCGATTGGCGAGTGGAGCGAACCGTTTGGGGCCAAGCAAGTGGGGTCGAGCGCTATGCCCTTCAAGCGCAATCCGATCACCGCAGAAAATATTGACAGCTTGACGCGCCAGGTTGCCGCCCTGCCGCGCATTGCCTGGGACAACGTTGCGCTCAACCTGCTCGAACGCACGCTGGATGATTCGGCCAATCGTCGCCTTTTCCTCCCCGAAGCCTTCCTATTGACCGATGAAGTGCTGGTGCGCGCCCAAGGCTTGGTCGAAGGCTTGCGCATCTGGCCTGGCCCCACGGCGCGCAACCTGCGCGACTATGGAATCTTTGCCGCCACTGAACGCGTACTCATGGCAGCCGTGCGCGCCGGTGGCGATCGACAATCACTACACGAAGTAATTCGTGAGCATAGTCTAACAGCCTGGGCAGCGCTACAAGCCGGTCAGCCCAATCCCATGGCCACCCTACTCGCCGCGGATGCGCGCATTACCGATTTTGTG
>Ga0105048_10016923_pt1 | contig 11253 bp, 9 predicted proteins | sample MAT05_FD_78382 | JGI IMG/M metagenome (GOLD analysis project Ga0105048, IMG submission 78382) | Freshwater microbial communities from Lake Fryxell liftoff mats and glacier meltwater in Antarctica - MAT-05 | ecosystem: Environmental > Aquatic > Freshwater > Ice > Liftoff microbial mat | place...
CGCCACGCGCATAATCAAAGCCGGCGGCGAACGCGGCTGTCTGGCCAAAGTTGCGGCGCAAACGAATAACCGTTAAATGCGTATCCTCGGCAGCCCACGCACGTAACAGGCGATAGCCATCATCCTTCGAGCCATCGTCAACAATAATCAATTCATAGGCATCGCCATAATGGCCCAGGGCATCCGTCAGGGCTGTGCGCAGGTGAGGAATGCTCTCTTCTTCATTATAGAGCGGTATGACCACAGAGATACGAATGGGTTTTAACACTACGTCATCTGGGTAGGGGGCGGGTCGAGCAAGCAAGGTTGAAGTTTCCATGGCATCTTTCAAATGTAGAGTTTACAGCGCCAGCGTACGAACTGGCGGCGCGTGGCATCCGGGCAAGCAAGCATTTCATGCGTATATGATACCGTGATCGAAGGGAAACGTCCAAGTATGCGTGGCGTATGACAAAGATGCGTAGCATTATGCAAGAGGTTGTGTCGTCAGTGCTGTAGGATCGACAAGAGCCTGCAGCACTGACAAACCTATGAATAATCTAGGCGAGCAGATGCGCAACCGAATAGGGCAGACCTTCGGGCCAAGTATTCTGCGGCGTATAGCCGATGATACGCTGCGCCGGTTCAAGATCAAGCCGTGCCTGACGCAGCGGGCGACTGGTGGCGAACAGGGTGACGCATGCGCCGGGTGCGGGGTTTTCGGATTCAACACAACGCTCGTGAAAGCGATTGGAATCTTCATGGCTGAGGAAGACATCTGGCCCATTCTTGCTGTTGATGAGCCCCTTGGCTTCGTCGGCATTGCGCGGCAGCCAGCCAATGCGCACGTTGATCACCGAGAGCTGATGCACACGCGCATACATGTCGCCCATCACTTCGCCCCAGACTTTGGTCAACGCATAATGGTTGGTCGGCTTGGGGCCATCTTCCATGGTAACAGGACGACCAAGGTCGCCATGGCCGTTAACCGTTTGGAGGGTGCTGGCGAGAATCAGGCGTTTGACACCCAGATCTTTCGCCGCTTCGCAGATGTAATATGCCCCAACCACATTGGGTTGCAGCAAGACATCGATAAAATCGGCAGGGTTGGGATAGGCACCCAGATGAATCACGGTGTCCATCCCCTCGACTGCTTGGTAGACTTTGTCGCGGTCATTGAGATCGCCTTCGATAAAATCTTCTAGCCCTGGGGAAGGCCGGCGTGCAAAGCCCCGCACATAGTGACCCCGCTGGCGCAAATGGTGGCCTAGGGGTTCTCCAATCGCACCCGTGGTGCCTGTGATGAGAACGCGTTTCGGATTGGCAGCTTTTTCGGTCATTGTTTTATCTTTCTCGCACTATAGAAAACAGTCCTTACAAAAATTCTCTCCGTGCCCAGCAACAAATGGATGGCTGACACGGAGAGCATATCCTACTTTATAAGTAATTTCGGTAAGCGTACTAAATTTTCAACAAACGCGTCAGGTTGATCCTACTCGGCAAAAGAAGGGGTGACAACCGGTGGCATATTGCGAACCAATGCTTGCGCTTCTTTGAACGTAACAAGCCGCTGCCGCTTCTCATCCCACAGCGTAAGGAACATGATTGGCAAACTGGTGGTAATGCTCAACTCGGAAACCTGCTGAAAGATCGGATTTTGCTCGTGACAATCTTGCAGGTTATAGTTCGGGATACGTGGGCTCAGGTGGTGAATATGGTGAAACCCAATGTTACCGGTGAACCATTGCAAAATGGCTGGCAGTTTGTAATAGGAACTGCCCTGCATGGCCGCCAACGTATAGTCCCAATGGGGGGTATGCTCCCAGTAGGTGCGTTCAAATTGATGCTGGGCATAAAAGAGAAAGGTACCTACGCTGCTCGCGATAACAATGATCGGCAACTCAATTATGATCATGTTGGTAAAGCCAATCACCGCACTGATCGCCGCAAACAAGCCTAGGAGCGCAAAATTCGTCCACCACACAGAGGACTTTTCACCATGACGCCACGTATCGGGTGCGCCTACAGTCAGGCGATTTAAAATAACGAAGCTGATGGTGGGGGCAATCAAAAAGAGGAAGAAGGGATTGCGAAAGAAACGATAAACGATCCGCATCCAGAAGCCTGCCTGATGATACTCGTCCACGGTCAGGGTCCAGACATCACCAATCCCACGTTCTTCCAATTCGGCATGATGAGCATGGTGGGTGGCATGGCTCTTGCGCCAATATTTATAGGGTACCAGCGAGAACATGCTGCAGATAATGCCTATGATATCATTCGCCTGGCGCGACTTAAAGAACGAGCTATGGCCAGCATCATGTTGAATGATAAAAATACGGACGACAAATCCCGCGGCGGGTAAGGACAAGAGCAACGTCAACCAGTAGCTCACATTCAGGCTATAGTACATTAAGACCCAGCACAGCAAAATTCCGCCAAAAGAATTCGCCACCTGCCATCTGCTTTTCTTTATATCTGGCTGTTGATACTTTGTAACGATCTTTTGCCAGCCATTATAGTCCGCAGCCGGCGCTTGTAATGTTTTATTCATTCAATCTTTGTTCTCCATCAAATTGTACACAATAACACTTGTTATTTTTCCTGCTATTTTTGTCAAGTTGCCTTTTTACGTTTCAGGGGGATTGATACATGCAAGGGCAAGGGATGCATATTTTGCTTTTAGGCGGGCCGTGACTACACTAATATGGTCAGCGTGCGCATCAACCGACGTAAAGCAAAATTTAATCTAGAAGGTAGACCAAGCTCCCAGGTGACGAAAATACTCTATCATACCATACTCTTGTATACGAAGCAAACAAACGTAGTCAGCAAAATAGCATGGAAAGTTGGATAACCCTGGAATAGAGATGCAGATGCTATACTGCCTGCGCTGCATCGATATGGGTTGGCACCCCTTCTTCGGTAAAAATTTGATCAATTGCTGCCCGATCTGCTGCCGTAAGTCGCCAATCGGCGGCGGCGATATTCTCCTGTAACTCATGTTCATTGCGCATACCCACCAGTGCCACCGTGACCGCTGGATGCCCCAGCACCCAGGCAATTGCCAGTTGCGCCACACTTTTGCCATAGCCCGCGGCCAATTCGGCCAGGCGTTCGGTGACCCGCACTTCTTTGCGGAAATTTTCGCGTTCAAAGAGGGGCAGGCCAAAGGCATTGCCGCCACTGCGCCAATCCCAATCCAGAAAAGTAGTCTGCGGGGTAAAGGTGCCGGTTAGCAAACCAAAGCCCAGCGTGCCATAGGCCATATACCCAATCTTATTTTGTAAACAATAGGGCAATACCGCTTTCTCCATCCGCCGATCATACAGGTGATAGCCTACTTGATTGGCAGTTACCTGACCATGCTGCTGACATTCTTCCATCATCGCCACGGTAAAATTAGAAACACCATAGTGGCGGATCTTGCCATCGGCCTTGAGCTTTTCCAGCGCGCGCATGGGTTCTTCAAAACGCGTGTTGTGATCGGGCCAGTGAATCAACATCAGATCGATCACATCCGTATTCAGCCGCCGTAAACAGCCTTCGGTACGTTTGATCACGTAGCGATAGCGTGAACTGCGCCCAATGTTCTCGTTGTCTTCATCAAAAACAAAGCCCACCTTGGTTACCAATACAATTTCCTTGCGCCGGTTGCCCAGTGCTTTGGCCAGAATCTCCTCCGAATGGTAGGGACCATAGACCTCTGCCGTATCAAAGAGCGTAATACCATGATCAATTGCCGCACTGACGGCTCGGCTGGCTTCGCTGACATCAATATCGCCATATTGATTGGTGCTCATTTCCCAAGTGCCAAAGCCAATCGCCGAACAGCTTAAATCGGTATCGCCAAAGCTTCGTTGTTCCATCGATAACCTCCAAGCTATGGAATGGCGGAAGAATCTGTTGATCCGCCTATATTAAAACCCCGAAAGGTCGGAAAAGTAGCTCTAGATTTTTAGCGAAAATGTAGCTAATGGACAAACCATTTAAAAGTCAACCCAATAAACTCGATAATACACGAGACGCTATCTATAACTTTGAAAAGGGCTGTCTCTGCTGCACAATTGAGGGTAAATACTGGGCGAATCGACAATCGCTCGGCAAGGTGTAGGTCGCGCTGCTACAACACGCACATCATTGTGTTATTCTATACGTTGCCAGCGACTGAATGGATTCAACGTTTATTGGTTGAAATGCTGATTTGCGCAAAAGCAGGACTTATCATCGACACGAGGTAGGCTGCGCGAATAATAGTGACATGGTGTTTGACAAGCTAGCTACGATGCAAACTAAGCTTACTCCCCGTACCGCAAAAACGCAATTGGCTTTTTCTGTAAGGCCGGTTTTCTGCATGTGTTGCTGATTGCCGAACCCTATATTTCCTGGCTATTCGCTTCTTGCCCGCCGGCCACACTGTCTAGCCGCGTTCGATCCAGCGACAGATGCGCTCCATTGCCGGCTCCAGAATCGATAGGTCGGCAGCTGTGCAAATGCGCAAGGCCCCCTCGCCGCCAACCCCAAAGGCTACCCCTGGCGCAACCGCGACTTTGCTTTCCTGGAGCAACGCCAGGCAGAAAGCGAATGAGTCTGCAACGCCATTGACGCGTGGAAAGAGATAAAAGGCCCCTTCGGGTTTCGGCAGCGTGACGCCTTTGGTACTGGCCAGCGCGGTGTAACAGAAATTCATCCGTTCTTGAAACAACTCGGCCCGCGCGGCGATCTCATCCTCGCCCTGGTCCAATGCCACAATGGCCGCACGCTGGATAAAGGTGGGCGCATGAGAGACAATAAACTCGTTGAGCGGCGCGGCTTTGGCAATCAGATCAGCACGCGCCACGGCCCAGCCCAAGCGCCAGCCAGTCATACAATAGCTCTTGGAGAACGACTGCGCCACGATCACGGCGTCGTCGCGTGTGCAAAGCCGTAGGATCGAGGGTGCAACCGGGCCTTGGTAATAAATGCGCTCATAGACCTCGTCGGCCAGCAGCCACAAGCCGTGCTGGCGGGCAAAATCTAACAATCCCTGTTGTTCTTCCACGGTGGCTACCCACCCCAGCGGATTCGACGGCGAGGTATAGAGCAGCAGGCGCGTCCTGGGTGTCAAGGCAGCTTCGAGCGCAGCAAAGTCAATGGCAAAACGATTCTCGCGCAGGACAAAGGGAATCTCGCGCGGTGTCGCGCCAAACATGCGCACAATCTCGGTGCCATTGGGCCAGTTGGGCGTGAGGATCAGCGCTTCGTCGCCGGGGTCCAGCGTGCAGCGGATCGTCAGATTCAGCGCCTGGACACCCGACGCAGAAACGACGATCTCGCTGGCCGGATCGAGCGCAACGCCGTGCAACTCGGCATATTTGCGCGCAATGCTGTCGCGTAGCCCGGGCAACCCAGCATTTTCCGAATAGAAAGTCCACCCCTCATTGATCGCCTGGATGGCGGCGTCTTTGATATATTGGGGCGTGGGCATATTCGATTCGCCAAACTGGAGCTTGTAGACGCCTTCCATGGTAAAGGCGACATTGGCCAACTCCCGAATGCGCGAGGGCTGGATCTGGTTGAGGCTAGGCGCAACAGCTACGCTGGTCATCCGGTTTCCCCAGTTTCTTTTTCGGTTTCGTTGCCAATTTCGATCGCGGTTTCTGTGCCAATGGCCATCTCTGGGTCTGCCCCAGTGATCTTGCCCCACTCCCCATCGCTAACCAATGATACCACGCGATAGGCTTCGGCATAGGCCATCTCTTTGCCCTTGGCGGCTTCGGCAGACCACTCTTTGACCAGCTTGGTCGTATCCATCTCGCCAATTTGGCTCACATGCTTTTTGAGGGCTTCTGCTTTCAACTCGATTACATCGCTGATGTTGACAAAGATATTTTCTTTGCCGCCTTCGCCCCAATTCATGGCGTAGACCTTGCGTGTCTTGTGCGCGCTCAAGCCTTCTTCAGTCAATTCTTGAAACAGATGCGGTTGTCCGGCGGCCGGAAAGATCGCATCGACGGCGGCAAAGGCCACAGCGCGATGATCGGGATGATTGATATAGCCATCCCCCGCCCAGAGCAACATGGGATCAGTCACGATCACCGCTTCGGGCTTGAAGCGGCGAATCTCGCGTACCAACTGCTTGCGCAGCGCCAATGTATTCTCGACCATGCCATCGGGTTCGCGCAGAAAGACGACATCTTTAACGCCGACAACGGCTGCCGCGGCCAACTGTTCCGCTTCGCGGATTTCGGTGGCCTGGGCCCGCGTGATCGACAGATCGGCAATGCCCACGTCGCCGCTCGTCACCAATACATACCCAACTTCAGCGCCGTCGCGCACCCAGCGCGCCACCGTGCCCACACAGCCAAATTCAATATCATCGGGGTGAGCCATAATGACCAAGGCGCGCTTCGGCGTATACAAATGTCCACTCATAGGAATTTCCAATCGATAAAGTAAAGGGTTGATGATCAACTGCGTGTTATTGTCTCAGTCTATCACCAAGCCCGAACCTGTTCTGTAATATAGGCCAGCACATCGGCTCAAATTGCTGCTATTCTACGACGCCGGGCGGCAGGGAAAATTTGTCTGCATCCTCTAGCACCAGCACCCAATCGGGCCCATCAAAGGGTGGCGTAAAGGTGACAGCCGCTGTCGCTTCTTTGCTCAGTCGGTAGGGCGTATGTCGTCTGACATCAAACGCTGACATAATGGTAGCCGGCATGGTCGCCGGATCAATTTTGCCAATGTGGGCAAGCTGACCAGTGCTGGGCGACACCCACCAACCGCGGATGCTTGCGCCGCTGAGCTGATTCAGATAGACGCTGACCGCCCGCGTGGTAGGCAGATAGACCATGAGATAGGCACCATTGGTCGCCCGCAGCGCTTGCAGATGCTGGCCGCCTATGCCTGGGTCCGAGGCCAAAACGCTTTGATCGGGAAGACTATCCAAGAATGGTCGCGACTCCAGCAGATTGCGCAAATATTGGACTTGTTCGGCTCCAGGCCGGTTGAGCGCCTCCAGCCAGGTGCGATCTGTGTGATTGATGCCGGGGTAGCGCGGCCCACAAAATTGCCAGATCGAGTGATGGCCATAGGTCACGCCACAACCGCCGGCAAAGACCGAGCGATAGAGCTGCTTGCGCACATCGTAATCGCGGAAGTGACCGTTGGCCGGGTCCCAATTGCGCCACGGATTCACCGGATGATCCTCATAGTTCGGTTCGCCATCCAAGGTGGGCTTGGTGGGTGTCAACACTCGATCATGCTCGATCAGATCCCACACCGCTGTATCGCGGCCAGAGCCGTGGCCAGATTGCATCATGTTGAAGTCCAGCCATTCTTCGTCATGCAACCAGTCTGTCGTCGAGCGTCTGCCCGGCGGATGATAGGTTTTTAGCACGCGCCGACCAGCACCCTCATCGATCCCAGCGGCCATGGCGCGCCAGAGATCGCGGTAATCATCCTCTTCAAAGATCGCCGGTCGGTCGCCGCCCAGAATCCAGATAATGTTGCTAAGGTTGCCATAGCGCTGCCCCAGGAATTGGCCGTAGATCCGCGCATTCTCCACCGTAAAGACTTGCGGCCCCACGCCCCACTGTCGATGATTGACCTTGTCGCCCCAGGTGGGGAGCAGACCGATGTACAGGTCGTGCGCAGCGGCCATGGCGATCAATTCGTCGGCATAGGCAAAATAGGCTTCGTTGGGCCGGGTGGGATCGTTATCCTGTAGCGGGTATTCGCCATAGACATTGGGCGTGTTAAGGCCATCAAACTCGGCCAGCAGCACCGCTTGGATTACGTTGAAGCGTTGACGTTGGCGCGCCGCAAAATAAAATTGCGCCTCTTCGCGTGTCAAGCGGTGGAAAAGTTCCCAGGCGGTGTCCCCTAGCCAAAAAAAGGGCTCACCACTTTCTGTGACCAAAAAACGTCCATTATCACTGACACGGATACGGGGTAGGGTGCTCATCTCGTTCCTCACTTCGTTGATTGGATCTGTTGGCGCTGATTGACTCTGTGCGGGTTAGCCCTTCAAGCCACCAATGGTGATGCCGCGCACAAAATATTTTTGCAAGTACAGAAAGCTAAACAAGGCGGGGCCAAAGGCCAACACCGCCATCGCCATGCGCGCCGACTGCGAGGGGATCGGCATGCCAGTCGTCTGGGGATTGGACGCCAGGAAGTTGATATTCGCCATTAAGACATAGAGCAGATATTGCAGCGGGTAGAGCGAAGGCGTATTGATAAAAAGCAGCGCCAGAAACCAATCGTTCCAGAAGCGTAGAATGAAAAAGAGCCCAATCGTTGCCAACACGGGCTTGGAGAGTGGCAGCACAATTTGGAAAAAGATGCGCCATTCCCCTGCGCCATCAATGCGCGCCGCGTCAAGCAACTCGACTGGCAACTGGGCAAAGGAAGTGCGCAGAATCAGCACGTACCAAGCGGTGACCATGTAGGGCAGGACCAAGACGAAAATGTTATCTTTTAGCCCCAGGTAGCGGGTGACCAGGATATAGAAGGGCACCATCCCGCCGCTAAAGAGCAAGGTAAAGAAGACATAGAAGGAGAGGATTTTCCCAAACTTATAATCTTTGCGCGAGATCGCATAGCCCAACATGGAGCAGAGCAACAATCCACCAATTGTGCCAAAGATAGTAATGAAAATGGTCACGCCATAGGCCTGGAGGATCTGACCCGGCTGTTGCAAGATGTATTCGTAGGCAAAGGTGGTAAAGCCGATCGGCCATAGGCTATAGCCTTCGCGCGCAACTTGCCGTTCATCGGAAAGCGAGATCGAGATCACCAGGATCATGGGGATCACACAGCCGATGCCGATGAGGCTTAACAACACATGGACAAAGAACCGTCCCCACGAAAATGGGCGACGGCGCTTTGCGCGCATAGAACCAGTGGTTTGCATGAGCGTCGCCAATGGGTTTCTTCCCTTCTATCTTGATAGACTGTTCTGTCGTGTGCCATGGAGACGCATCAAGCGCCACACGCTGTCGAAATGGCTTTAGAAATGGCCTTATAGAAGCGACCCGACCTCGGTAGACATGCCCATGGCATGATAGCCTTTGTCCACATAGAGCGTGGTGCCGGTAATGCCGCTGCCCAATGGGCTGCACAGAAATGCTGCGGCGTGGGCCACCTCGGTTGCAATCAGCGGTTCGGTGACGGGCGCATTGTTGGCAACATATTCTGCCATGCGTTCGATAGAGCCAATCGCTTTGGCGGCGCGTGAAGCCAGGGGACCAGCCGAAATTGTATTGACGCGGACGCCATACCGTCGCCCCGCTTCGTAGGCCAGGGTGCGCGTGTCACTTTCCAGCGCGGCCTTGGCCGAGGACATGCCCCCACCATAGCCCGGCACCACCCGTTCGCTCGCCAGATAGGTGAGCGAGACAAAAGCGCCATTGGGGCGCATCAGGGGCGCAAAACGTTGCACCATGCCCACCAACGAATAGGCGCTGACGCTGACCGCCGTCAAATAGCCCGCACGACTGGTCTCCAGCAGTGGCTTTTTGACTTCCGGCCCGTTGGCCAGCGAATGCACCACAATGTCCAAGGGCTGTTCGCCATAATCGGCCACCAGTTGTTGCGCAAGGCCAGCAATCGTAAAGTCCCCCATGTCGGCGTAGCGGCGACTGGTACGCACTTCTTCGGGCACCGCTTCCAGCGTATCGTAGGCGGCATCCAACGGATAAATTTTCTCAAATTCAAGTGTTCGTCCGTCGGAGAGCTGGCGCGATTCGTCCATCTTGCCCCGTTCCAACAGCTTTTGAAAAATACTTAGGGCGGGTGGCCAAGTGCCAACGACTATGGTTGCGCCAGCCTCGGCCAATGCCTTGGCAATTGCAAAGCCGTAACCGCCATCATCGGCAATGCCCGCTACCAAGGCACGGCGGCCGGTCAGATCAATGTTTAGCATAAAAATTCCTTGATCGTAAGGCTAAACCTGTAAAGGTTATCCAAATTTTTCAAATTTCGCGCTTAGAAGAGCGAATAGTCTTCGTTAATGCGGCGCACAACCCAGTTGGCTGTCACCACCATGACCAAGCCGACAACGGATTGATAGAAGCCCGCCGCCGCCGCCATGCTAATGTTGCCTAGCTGGACCAGCGAACGATAGACAAAGGTGTCGATCACATCGGTGGTGCTATAGAGCATGGGCGTATCGCGCGGGACGAAAAAGAACAGCCCAAAGTCGGCGTTAAAAATGCGCCCAATCGCGAGCAAGACCAAAATAATGATCAGGGGCAGCAACATGGGTAACATAATGTAGCGAATCTGTTGCCACTTGGTTGCGCCGTCGATCTTGGCTGCTTCAAAGAGTTGTGTGTCGATGCCCAGAATGCCCGCCAGATAGACAATGCTGCCAAAGCCCACTCCGTTCCATAGGTTGGCGACTGTTAAAATGCTCGGCCAATATTCGGGCGCGCGATACCAGGCAATCGTATCGACGCCAAAGAGCTTGAGAAATTTGTTGACAAGGCCCGTGTCGCCGTTGAGAAAGCCAAAGACAAAGTAGCTCACAATTACCCAAGAAATAAAGTGGGGAAAGAAGAGCATTGTCTGATAATATTTGCTCGCCCGACTGGTATAGATCTCGTTCATCAAGATCGCAATGAAGAGCGAGGCGGTCGTCCCTGTGATGATAAAAAGCCCATTCATCAGCAAGGTGTTGCGTGTAATGCGCCAAGCTTGTTCCGTGCCAAAGAGGAAGCGGAAATTATCAAAACCGACCCAGGCACTGCCCAAAATTCCGTCGGCAAATTTGTAATCTTTGAAGGCGATTAGCAAACCGATCATGGGCAAATAGGCAAAGACCAAGAGAAAGATGACCCCTGGCAATGCCATTGTCGTAAGGGCAAAATTGGTCTGCCAACTGCGCCGCCCACCCAACCACCCAGCCTTGGTATGCTTGGGGGCTGTGCTGCCCATCGGCGCTGCACGTTCTGTTTGTACTGTCATTGCGTATCTACTCCACTCATCAAGATATAGCGCTTCAACCCAACTAAGCTGGGTAATCTACGTTGTCTAGGCTACGGCCTTGGTGCCAATAAATAATCCGGTCGCTTTTTGAATATGCAACACGTCGTGCTGGGCTGCCATCTGTTGCTGGACGTAGGCGATCAATGCTGCCCGTTGCGCCGTATCATCACTCAGCCCGCTCTGCGTAAAACTGCCCATCGAGAAAATATAGTCAAGCAACGCGTTGGCATCGGTGACGGCCAACCCATCTTCATAGTAGCGCAGTTCCACCGGCTGAAACCAGGGCGACAATTTTTCGGC
>Ga0105048_10016925_pt1 | contig 11252 bp, 6 predicted proteins | sample MAT05_FD_78382 | JGI IMG/M metagenome (GOLD analysis project Ga0105048, IMG submission 78382) | Freshwater microbial communities from Lake Fryxell liftoff mats and glacier meltwater in Antarctica - MAT-05 | ecosystem: Environmental > Aquatic > Freshwater > Ice > Liftoff microbial mat | place...
CTCGCTCTTGCGCATGCAATGCCGAATGACCTGCGCCCAGAATGGTCCGAAGTTGGGCCATGTTAGCCATTCCGCCGCCCACTGGCTCTTGGCGTCCGACGTGAAGGCCGCCGTCATTCCAAGCCCATATCGCCACCATACCAAAACCGGATCGCCAGACTCGCTCGCTAAGATGAACTCGCTCGTAGGCTTTGGCTTGGTAATCACGTAGCCCAGCAAAAATGGTGCGGTTTCCAGATCGATACCTGCTAGTACTTGTGTCGGACGAACCAAAATCGGGACAAATGGTAACTCGTTGATAGCCGACTTCGACGCTTCAACGGTTTCCTTCGCAAAGATTTGCGGAATACTGTTCGGCTCCTCGCAAAGATAAAATCGTCCGCTGCCCGTTTCCGCCAAGCGTTGCAAAAGCTCCTGGTCCGCGCCATTGCCAACCGCAACGCTGCTCAAGGTAATCCGGGCGGCAACCATGTCTCCTGCGATACCGTCGAAATCGCCTGGTTCGCTGTGGCCGTCGGTTAACAAAATGACGTGCTTGAGTTTGGCACTTGCACCGACGAGAGCTTCGTATGCGTCCGATAAGCCTGGGTAGATACTCGTTCCGCCGCTGGCTTCGATCGTGCTAATGCGATCGATGATGTAGCCTTTGTCGGCAGCCGAATGGAGATCGCTAACCCAGTAGCTTTGTCCATCAAAAGCGATGACACCGAGCTGGTCCTTTGGGCCAAGCAATTCGGCAGCACCTTTCGCCGCGTCTTTGGCCATCTCCATCTTTTCACCACCCATCGACCCCGACTTGTCGATCACCAAAACCATGGCCAAGCTTGGCTTTTCCTTCTCTTTATCGAAATTACTCCGAACCGGCAGGATCTCCTCGAGCGTCGTCTTGTAGTAGCCACCCAAACCAAAGGATTGGTCCCCCCCGATCATCACCAGGCCGCCCCCGAGGTCTTCGACGTAGGTTCGCATAATCTCCATTTGCTGCAATGTCATTGAGGTCGCAGGAATATTGGAAAGTACGACGCAATCAAATTTCTGGAGCTCGCTCAGCGTTCGTGGCAAGCCCTCGGACGGTCTCACTTGCACAATCAAATCCTGTTCCTCCAGTGCCCACCGCAATTGGCTCGTCTCCTGTACGTTGGAGTCGACGATCAAGACGCTCGGTTTACCTGCCGCAAACACAACGGCCGAGGCTGCATTGTTGTCCAGCAACGTATCCTTGAATCCTCGAACACGAATCACGTAGTCGGTTTGGCTTTCCTGTTCAATCGATTGCCGAAATCGGAATCGATTCTCACCCTCTCGAATTTGGATCGGCTTTTCCGAGTTGCTTACGAGGATGTCCCCGCGAAAAACCTCGATAATACCTTCGTCCGCATGATTCGAGGAAATGATCGCCTCAACGTAAAACGGTTCGCCTTGTCGGACTTCAGCGGGTGCGACTGCGTCCGCCACTTGCACTTCTGGCTCACTTCGAACCGGCAGCGGAATCACGCTGACGGGGATTTTGCTGGAAGCCGCTGCCTGGACTGCGTCCCCTTGCGTTTGACGGCCATCGGTAAGCATAACGATCTGTGGAACAAAACCTGGCGGTGCCGCGGCAGCGGCGGTCTGGATCGCCATCGCGAGATCTGATCCGTTTTGCTCTTTCGCCTCCGGCGCAACCAACTGTTCATAACTGGAAACAATAGAGGAAGGGGTCAATGCCATATGCATGTAAGCGATTTGGCTGTCACCTCGATGCCTTTCGATTTCCGATACGAGTTCATCGATTTGGAACTGGGCTTTGGTATCAATACTCAAAGAACGATCGATTGCTATGGTTATGTATTGCCGGGCTGTCGGCGAGAGAAGCGATAGACCTGCAATCGCCAAGACTAGCAACACAAAGATCACGGATCGGAACAACAGCGAGATCCTGCGCTGCCATTTTGGGAAGTCACTGAGGGATCGAAAGTAAAACCAGGCGATGGGCACAAGCAACAGCAAGAACCACAGCATCCAAGGCTGCGTGATCTCAAGCGACCAGCGACTTGTCAGTTCGGTTGTATTCATTAACCAACCACCCTTCGTTGGTAGAGCCACCATTCCGTCGTTAAGAGCATTAACCCAAGCAATGCCAGGTAGAACCAAATCGCTCGACCGCCCAACGAAACGACCGAAAGCGAATCGGCCGTTAGCAACTCACCTCTCGGCTTCAAATCGCTCTCGCTACGGTTGGTTAGATTGGACGCAAAAGTCCACCGGTAGTCGACGTTGCCTTTATTGAGCTCGACCTTGGCAATTCCAGTTGCATCTCTAGAATCGCTGATTGGAGCTACGGTCCAAAGCCCACATTCTAGAATGGGTCCGATCAGAACTTGCTCCCCTTGCGCGCTTAACGATGATTTTTTTCCGGACGGGCTACTGACTTGTAAATCACGTCTCGACAGTTCCGTTGTTGTCGACTCGACCGCAATGGCGGAATCGGTTGTGGCCTCTGCCTGGTCAGCATCGGGTGCGGCAGTTGCCTCTGCTTGCTCTTGTGATGGAATCGAGAACGTCGCTAACGTTCCAGTGGGCACAATCGGTCGCAATTGACCTTCATTGCCTTGAAACCATTCGATGGCGTTCTTGATTAGAACCGGGAACGCGATTCGCAACGGCAAATCACTCTGTTCGAGATTGCAAGTTAGTATCCAAAGATCGCCACCAGGCCGTTTCAATCGAGCCAAGAGTGGCGAATCGAGCGGGTCACGGATCAACGATTCGACAGGCTGAGAAAAAGTCAGTTGCTTAGCGCCAGGAAATAGTACATTGTCCAGTCGAATGTGCTGGGTCAGAGGTGAATCCTTTGCGACGTGCGCGACCAGCGGTTGCTCGAGGTTCTCACCGACTGTCCAAAGATCCGTGTTGTTTTGGGGATCCACGATGAGTACTCGGCCACGTGGCAGGACCTCTGGCATCTTGCGATCGATCACGAGCAAGCCGCCCATGGGGGCCGAATTCGGCGCCGTTTCGGAAATGCTCAACTCCACCAAAGGCATCGATTCTAGAACGCTTTTGAGAAATAGGCTGCCGGAGGTTACCAAAGTAATGGGCAACGGAGCTCGCTGCGGCAAAATGGTGATCGCCGAGTTATCTGTCCCCAGGGCATCCTTGGAATCCAATTTGGCCACCAAGCGTCCGCCGGTTGCAGAGGTATGATCCAGTATCCTTGTTTGACTCTCGCCAGGCTTGAGGGAAATAGGGACAACGTCGACCAAGCTGTCTTCAAGACTAAGTTCCAGCTTTGTTTTGATCTCTTCCACGCCGCTGTTAGTGACCTCGATGAGGACTTGATAACCTACCGAATCCATCACGCTACGTCGAACTTGATACCGAGTAATCGCTGTGTTCTCTTGAGCGGTTCCCACGCCGTAAATTTTCACGAGTGGGTTATTGCGAATCGTTTCAAAATCCTCAATGCATCCATCGGTAAGGATGATAATCTCGGACTTCTCTGGCCTGTCTTTGAGAAGCCGTTCGGCCGTAGCGATGGCAGGCAGTAATGCCGAGGGCGCATCCGTTTGTTGACATTCCGCAATCCCCTCGATAAGCAATCTCGCATGGTTGGTCAGACCAACCTGCACCACCGATTGACCGCCGGCAGAAACGAGGGACATTTCGTCCCCCGGCCTTAAAGAGCGCGCTAGTCCCTTGGCAATTTCTTTCGCGGACTGCAAGCGGGTTATTCCGTCGGCTTCGGTAGCTTTCATGCTGGCTGAGTTATCGAGGATGAGCACGACTCGGCGTTGCGAGCTCTTTTGCCAACTCCAAAGTGGGTCGATGAGTGCGGCGACCAAAAGAAGTACGAAGGCCAATTGCAAAACGAGCGATAGCCAATGGCGGAGTTGCTGCCACCAGGCCCGCGGCTTTTTTTCGTCAAAGAGTTGGTTCCAAAACAAGAGAGTGGAGACGGGCCGCCGCCGCATCCGCACCTTGATGATGTAGATCAAAACGATCGGGACAGCCAGGGCGGCCCACCAAGCAAGCATCGGACTGGCAAACTCTAACATGGGCGTTCTCTAGCTCTGAATTCCGGAGGCTCGCATCATGCGCAGGATCAATTCATCGAACGGCAGGTCCGTCGTCGATCGCGTGCAAGACAGAGAATAGGTTTTGCAATAGGTTTCAATGGCGGCGAGGAACTCATGAAAAAGCTGACGATACTGCTTTAGTTTGCGTTCCGTGACCGTAAGCTTTCGACGTTGGCCGGTTTCTATTTCGTCCAACTCAATATCCCCTAAAAAGGATGGATTCGCTTCCTCCTCAGTATGGATTTGAATGACATGCGGCTCAAATCGACGATGTCGGAGCAAATCGACACCGGCGCGAAAGCCAGCCTGATCGTATAGATCGCTGATGATCACTACGAGTCCAGTCCTTTGTGCTCGATTGACCAGCGACTTTGCGACGGTCGCGAGATCGGTTGCCGTCCCCCCTGGCTTCACGTTCTCCAAAAATTTCAAGATGCTCAAAACACGGTCCTTGCCCCGGGTCAGGGGGAGCACATCCAGGGGTTTGTCGGCGTACGCCATGATACTGACGCGATCAAGATCGGCGAGTGCAATGTAAGCCAATGCCGCAGCGATGCGTCTGGCATAATCAAACTTATTTGGAGAACCACAGTCCATGCTCCGCGAAGCGTCGAGCAGGATGTACACATGGAGATCCTCCTCCTCTTGGAAACGCTTTAACAAGAGGTCGCCGTATTTTGCATACACGTTCCAATCGAGGTACCTCAAGTCATCGCCTGGCGCATACTCTCGGTGGTCGGCAAACTCGATACCGCCCCCAAGTTGCTTGGTTCTGCGCTGAGCCAATAGTTTCCCACGGAATACGCGGCGAGAAACCAAGGATAGGTATTCCAGTTTCTTCAAGAAGTCGGAGTCAAATAGGCTCATGCGGCTTTCATTTTCCCAATGTTGATCAGGACATCGCGGATGACATCGTCTGTCTTGATGTCCTCCGCTTGTCCTTCGAAATTGAGAAGCACCCGATGCCGTAGGCAATGGATCGCAACCGATTCAATGTCAGCGCGAGAAACGTGGTAGCGATAGTCTAGAATGGCATTGATTTTTGCAGCCAATATCAAGGCTTGCGCTCCGCGAGGACTGCTACCAAATCGAACGAATCGTTTGGTCATCGATGTTGCCAGATCATGTTCTGGATGGGTTGCCATGACAAGTTGAATTGCGTGTCGACGCACTTCATCGCTGATCGGTATACGACGCGACAGAGCGGACATTTCAAGAATGCGTTTCGCATCAAAAAGTGGTTGGGCTTCGGGGGTCTCCGACTCCGTTGTTCGATCGAGAATCGTTTCAATTTCTTGAGCCGTTGGAAATGGAACAATCAATTTGAAAAGAAAGCGGTCCAATTGGGCTTCTGGTAAAGGATAGGTGCCCTCCATCTCGAGCGGGTTTTGCGTTGCCAACACAAAGAACAACCGATCCAATTGGTGCGTAATGCCTGCCACTGTAACGCTTCGCTCCTGCATAGCTTCCAGCATTGCGGACTGGGTCTTTGGCGTGGCGCGATTAATTTCGTCGGCCAAAACTACGTTGGCAAAAATAGGGCCCCGCTCAAAACGAAAGTTTCGGCTGCCACCTTCTCCCTCCACCATGATCGTTGTTCCGACGAGGTCCGCCGGCATCAAGTCAGGTGTGAATTGAATGCGACTGAATTTGGCTTCAAGTGCACTTGCTAGTGTCCGAACCAACATGGTTTTGCCCAAACCAGGAACCCCCTCTAACAAGACATGCCCACCCGCGATTAAGGCAAGTAAGACACCATCGACGATGGGCTGTTGGCCTACGATCACCTTTCCGATTTCATTGCGAAGCAATTCAAAATCGACGCGAAATTGATCCAAAGCATTTTTTAAGTCGGCCGCGATCTCTGGCATTCCATACTCCGGTATGAGGGCGCTCACCATGGAGCAATCATGAAGACAAAAAGAGGAAGATCATAACTCACTGTAGCTGAATTCATGAAAATTCAGCGTGTTCCTGTATGCTCACGCATTCAGCTACTGCCGATCAACTTACGAAAGTTCTAAAGCCTCCGAAAGCAAATGTCAAACTTTTCTTGAATCAAAGCGCGCTATCCGGTCACATATCCAAGCGTTTTTGGCTCACTCAGGCGTGCGGCCGATCAAAACCTACCGTCGTGCAATACGTGAGGTTCAGTCCATTCCCGAATTCTCGCGCATTCAGCTAACGAGTGTCGCTTGAGACGAGAAGTCCCAGAATGAATTGTACTGGCACTCTAATTGCACTGATTCACCAATGGCGAGATGGTGGATCTGCGCAGACAGCACCATCCATTTTGAAGGGATCTACTTCGTGAGGCACAGTATGAAAACTCAAGACAACCCAAAAGTCGATATGCTCTTCGCGGATTGGAAGACGCAGCATCAGATACTTGATCGATTTACGACCGATCTATCGGAATGGATTGGTCGCCAATCGAAACTGCGCACCGCTCAATTTCGAGAGACCGTTCAAAAGCTTTCCGATTTGAGCTTCCAACTCAGCACTCATTTCGCAAAAGAAGAAGAGATCGGCAAGCAACTGCGGGCGTTGCACTGCGGTAACTCACCCGAAGCCGAGGCAGCACGGCGACAGTCCGAAAGGGACCATGCACAAATTTCAAGTCGATTGAAGCATCTAATCGACCGAATGCAAGACGCTGAGGCAGAATGTGACGCCTGGAAGAAAGGCGTAAACGAACTGAGTCTGATTATCGACGTTATAGAGCAACATGAGGAGCAAGAGTCTGAAAGCGTTTGTTGTTTGATACCCACCCATCCTACCAAAGATTGATATCATGAAACGAATACTTATTTTCGCCATTCCGGTATGTGCCATTGCTTTGAGTATGTTGCGACTGCACGGCAATCCCCAAGAACCGGGTGGCCAAACCGGGAAAGGGCAATTAAAACCTTTTATGCAGATGAAGTTGGATCATGCAAAGGGAATCCTGGAAGGGATTGCAACCGAGGACTTTGAACGAATTGCCAAGGATACCCAAGCACTCAACGCGCTAAGCCTTCAAAGTAGCTGGAACGTTCACACCACGATCGAGTACCTGGATCACAGCGCTGACTTTCGCCGCGCCTTGAATGTCATAACCAAAGCCGCGCGCGAAGAGAATTTGGATCGCGCCGCACTCGGTTACGTCAACTTGACTGTCCAATGCATCGAATGCCATCGCTACTTGCGCCAAAAGGAAGCGACCGACGCGGCTAAGCCAAAGTAACAGCCATTGTGCTGGTTTTTTGTGGCTGAGCGAGGACCTCGCTCAGGTTTTGCAGCAGCCCAACTAGCGAAGGACCTTGCTCGGCCACAAGTGCCGCCTTTGCTCCGCAAAAGTGCGTTAACGAAGGGCAGTGCTGTGCCCCAATGTAGTTTGCTTTACCACTGTGATCCCTTTCGAAGTTGCGTCAGATCGAGTGTGCCCTCGTTACTTAGCAACGCGCACAGATCGGGATCCTTCAGCAACTCCGCGAGCCCCATCGGACGGTTGTCCACTATGACTTCGTTTGACATTAGTCGAATGCCATGGCTGTAGTCGACATACCAGTCGACATGACCTGCGTAGAGACCCTGAATCGGTCGACCATCTGGCATGTGCCAACCGTAAATTGCGACTCTGTGCGGTTTGATCATCAGGGCATTGCTGAATACGACATCCTTTTTTATTCCAGCAACCAATCGCTTGTTTGAATGTGCTACGAGTTCTGACACAATGATTCGATGGTGCTCAAAAAATGTCGCCATGGAATCGCGATCTTTGGTCAACGGATGTGGCTCCAAACGTGCCGTCGCAGCAGCGAAGATATCATCGGATATCTTGGCGGTAATGAGCGACGCCCCAAACGCATCCGCTACTTGAACCGCACTGTTCGGCGAAAGGGGAATTCGAAACGAGTCGACTTCATCGCCGATCGCCAAGTAGTCAGGCATCACGAATACTATTCCTGAATGCGACACCCCCGCCTTATCAACGCACCCTACCTGAACTGGAACCAGTTGCTTTGATGATTCAGGTGAGTTCCCAGCAAGCAACTCTCGAACGATGGCCGCTTCTCGTTCGCCACGTGCAACTCCCGACACTTGGTTTTGAAATTCCGAACCGGTAACCGAGCCGGGTGCTCTCGGCGGAGCGATAAGCGTTTTACGAATGCCATCCCGCGGAATGAATGCTTGATTCGATCTGCCTTCAACAAACGGTTGCGGTTGGATCCATTGATTAAAGGCGGGAGGGCCACCGATCGCACCCCAGGCTTTCTCGATGGGAGTTCCAAGAGTAAGGCTGCCCAAGACACCATTCATTTCGCCTACCAGACGCGTATGAAGTATCTTGTTTTCGGGGTTGCGATGCAAAAAGAATTGAATTTGATCCACAAGTCCGGAAAAACATTGGAATAAACCGAGTTCGCGTTCCTTTAGTTCTGTGTCCAATCGAATCCGTTTTAGCATTCGCTCGGAGGCACGCCAAGTCCCGCCTTCACCTTCGATCACTTTCTTGCCATTGAGTTCAATCTCGCGATCATCATACGCAACAACGATGAGCTTGCGATCCGTTGACATTTTTAGCCAAGCGAGCAACCGATCGCCATGCCCAACTTCGTCTGAATAGGAATAGTTGGCGTCCAAAAAAATGATCCGAGAGACTTCTGTGGGGATGGTTTCAACGCTTGCAATGTATTCCCAAAGGAATGCACCGCCGCCGCTGTGACAGCAAAGCACGACATCATGGGTATCGCAATCGGCCTGAAGCGTTCGAACGATATTATGAATGACACCAGAGGCATCTGGATTGTCCTTTCGAAACATTGGCCAGCTCAGCTTGGGTGCTTGCACAACGGCCAAGATCCATTCGTGATCCGGGTCTAGTGCGCGAAGGGCACGGACTTGCGCGGCAACATGCTGGATCTGAAAGTGCCAGTCAATACCATCACCTGCCTGACATCCAAGCGTCTGCTCAATGGAGTTTCCATTGGGAGTTGCAAACACTAAGAGCCGCCGAGGTTGTTTCGATAATTCGCCCCGTGCGTTCACAAAGACCCGAACGCCACTCTCCAGCCGCGTCCATCGCACTTGTTCACCAAAGGGGGCTAGAGTTTCGAAACCGGGCAAGTTGCGTTCCATTGCGAAAGCACTCGAGTGCCAAACGCAAAAGTGGGCGACCAAAAGGATTAGTGCTTGTACAACCCTCGCTGCCCAGGGGCGAGCGAAAAACAAAGCGAGGGGGAAAAACAACGGAAGGGCGAGGCTCCTGCCGAGCTGGTTTTGCGGCAAGCCGGACGACAGCGTTTTTTCTATATCCTCAAAAGTTCTAGCGATCATCGAAATCGTCTTTGTCGATCGCGTAGGTTTCCAACTTGCGATACATGGTCGCTCGAGAGATGCCAAGCAATTCGGCTGCCTCAGGTATGCTTCCGCGAGTACGTCGCATTGCCTCCTGCATGAGCCGTTTCTCCCATTGCTCAATATTCAAAGTGTCGAATACTTCAGTCTTCGATTCATGAAGCGTTAAATCCGACGCTTGGATTTCATCGCCGGTCGCGAGCACGATAGCGCTGTCGATAATATTGCGCAGTTGCCGCACATTGCCCGGCCAATTGTATTCCAATAATCGCTTGCGAGCGGCCTCACTCAGTTTGATTTGTAAGCGACCATGTTGACGGCCAAAGTGCTCCAGGAAATGGTTGAGGAGTAGTGAAATGTCCCCACCTCGCTGTCGCAGCGGCGGAACCTTCATTTCAAATACGCTGAGTCGATAATACAAATCTTCGCGAAATCGTTTGTCCGACACGAACTCGCTCAAGTCACGGTTGGTAGCCGTCAAAACGCGAACATCGACCCTCACTTCTTTACGACCGCCAACCGGCAAGAACGGATGTCCCTCAAGGATACGCAATAATTTTGCTTGACCGGCGAGAGTCATTTCACCGATCTCATCAAGAAAGAGTGTGCCGCCGTGGGCTTGTTGAAACCAACCGAGTTGATCCTTGTCCGCTCCCGTAAAGGCTCCCTTCACATGGCCGAACAGTTGACTTTCCATAAGTTCGCTCGGAATCGCAGCGCAGTTGACACTGAGCATGGGTCGATCGGCGCGCGTGCTGGCTTTGTGGATGGCCCGCGCGACAAGCTCTTTGCCAACGCCGCTTTCGCCTCGAATGAGAATACTGCCGGTCGCTTTGGCAACACGCTTGATTCGCTCTTTGAGCTCAAGCATCGGGGTGCTCTCGCCAAGCAGTTCGTCGAAGTCGGCATTCTTTACTTGTAGTCGTCCGTGATCAATTCTCAAGGAAGATTCGTTTCGAGCTCGAACCAACGAGGCAGCCAGAAAACTTGCGGAAGCGATCGTGAAGTCAAACGAGTGCTTTTCAAAGACCTCTTTTTCGCGATACAAATGTACTACACCGATGGTTTTTCCTTCGTGTAGCAACGGAACACAGATCGCGTCGGCGAAATGTAGAAGTGGACCATCACCCGGGGACTTGGATTCGTTTTTAACCCAAACGGCAGTGGCCTGTTTGCAGACCATCTCGGTCAGTTTGTCGCTCAGGGAAATGCGAGCTTCGTTACTGTTGTTCGGATACTTGCCATGCACTATGAGCTTTCCATCCTCATCGGCAAGCAAGAATGCAACAAAGGTCGCTTTGGTTCGGTTTCTTAAGACCTCAACGGCGAGAGCCACCACTTCATCCGGCGTTGTCAGCGAAATGCATCGGATGGAGAGTTGATGCAAATCGGACAAATCCTCCGTCCGACCGGCTTTTCGAAGCGAAAGAAATGCGGACATGCCGGACGCAAAACCATCCGGCGTACTCCCGATTTTGTCTCCCCTTAGGTCATGCGAAAGGTTGATTCGCTCTACCGTAATGTCTTCGCTGAGCGTGTCGTCGATAAATTCAAGCTCGGTGTTGCCGATCCGAATCCGGTTCCCATGCGATAGAACAGCGACATCAACTTTCGAACCGTTAATTAGGGTGCCGTTTCGCGATCCGGCATCCAATACTCGCCACTGGGATTCCTGATAAACCAATCGAGCATGGACGCGCGAGGATAGAGGGTCGTTGAGTTGGATACTACATTCCAATCCTCGACCCATAGTGTTTTCAATTGCTTTGTCCAACGAGTAACGAGCGTCAGGCTCTCGGCCTCGTCTAATGACCAGGTATGTCGACATCGGTAGTGTGGTAAGCGGTAAGTGTA
>Ga0105048_10016929_pt1 | contig 11250 bp, 9 predicted proteins | sample MAT05_FD_78382 | JGI IMG/M metagenome (GOLD analysis project Ga0105048, IMG submission 78382) | Freshwater microbial communities from Lake Fryxell liftoff mats and glacier meltwater in Antarctica - MAT-05 | ecosystem: Environmental > Aquatic > Freshwater > Ice > Liftoff microbial mat | place...
TGGAAACGATACAGGATATAAAGAACATGATGGAGCGGAGTAGCCGCTTTATTAGCCTTAGTGGGTGGAGCGGTATTGCTGCTGGTGGCTGTGCATTGTCGGGGGCATGGTTTGGGCAGCGTGCATTATCCTATGCCACACAAAGCGGTTTTGGAGATAATCGTTCTCCACCAGTCTCCGGATATAGAGATCAAAACGTTTTGAGAGAGGCCATATCTTATACAAGCCTGATTGGCCAACTAATTTTTATCGCAGTTTTCACTTTTATAGCAGCCTTTGTATTGGCCTTTTTATTTACCTGGATAAGAAGCAAAAAACAAAAAATTCCCCTGTTTGGCAGTGCCTCTTACAGGCTCATGTTAAACGTGTTGATACCCATGATTGCAGGTGGTTTGTTTTTGGTACGTGTCCTTCAACTCGGTTATTGGGAATTAATAGCACCGGGCTGCCTTATCTTCTATGGCCTTGCGCTGGTTAATGGTGCCAAATACACCTTAGGCGAAGTAAGATACCTGGGCTATGCCCAATTATTACTGGGTATAATAAACCTTTGGTTTGTTGGTTATGGCCTATATTTTTGGGCAGTTGGCTTTGGCATTATGCACATTATTTATGGCTTGCTTATGTGGTGGAAATACGAGCGTAACAATGGATAATGGGCAACGGATAAATGATAATTACTAATTTAAATCGCCCTAACACAAATAGCATAACAATTGCCGGAACCGATCAACATAGATAACCTTAACAAAGTGTTCGACAGCCGCATACGGCTGGGCATTATGAGTATGTTAATGGTAAATGCCAGCCAAAGCTTTAACCAACTAAAAGAACTGTTGCAGATAACCGATGGCAACCTGGCCAGCCACATGAAACCACTGGAAGAAAACAATTATGTAAAAATGGAAAAGGGGTTTATTGGCCGCAAAACAAATACCACCTACGCTGTAACCAAAGCCGGACAAAAAGCCTTTCGTCAGCATCTCGATGCATTGGAAAAAATGATTAAAGGAGTAGGGTAAAAAGAACTTTAACAAGTAACACATGGCAACAACCCCAAAACAAATAGCTCTTATATCGGTAACGATATGGGTTACAGCCGTGGTGGTTAATACCGCCCTCGGCCTCTATACTATTGGCGACAAAGTGAAAGTGAAGTCAACAGAACTAGCTTTAACAGGACTTACTTATGGAGCCATATTTTCCCTGCCCATATTCCTCGTAATATGGGCGGCACTGTATTATATGCACAAAAAAAAGTTCAAGGCTGGTAATATCTATCTCATTCTTCTTTCAATAAGTATGGCGATGGTACTTGGTAGTTTTTACTTGTTTTCAGGTTACATGCAGCTATCGGCTACCTATAATATTCCCTTAGGCGGATGTGCAATTATCGCAGCATTGGCCGCTATACTGCCTCAATATACACGGCTTAAAAAAGTATGTTTCCAAAGGGATCGCCACGGGCATTTTTAACAAAGAGAATAAACAGGCCTGCAGATAGGAACGAGATTTTTTTTATCTATTTACTTTGAATTTCAAAGTGCTTTCATTATTATCAATCAAACTGTAAACCAATATTTATGCAAACGATAAGCGCAACAAAATCCAACGGCATCATTAACTCATCCACTAAAATCATTTTTATCATTGTAGGCTCGTTTCTATTTAACCTGCTGTTTTGGGAAGAAAAAATAGCCATAAACGCAGCACTGTTCTTTCTCTTTACCGTTGCCGGCATCATCTATTTTTATCCCGGCGCTTTCGCCCATAAAAAAGTGAGGTGGCTATTTGTGGCATCAATCATTTCACTTTCGATGGTCGTATTCCATAACACGCTGCTCTCAAAAATTTCGTTTGCTGTATCGTTGCTTTTGCTGGCATCATACAGCCAATATCTGCACAATAGCATGCTGTATGCAGGTGCATCTATTTTGCAAAGTTTTTTCTTTTTTGTGCCGGTGTTTATACAGGCCACCTGCAAGGTTTTTGTTTTTGGAAAAAGAAAATTTGGCATGGGCAAAAAGCTGCGCCTGGCCATCATCCCCTTAATAATTGCGGGTATTTTCTTAATGGTGTATTTATTAGCCAATAAGGTATTTGCCGATGTGCTGCAAAGAGCAGCCGCAAAACTGGAAAGGGTATTTGATTATATCACCCATTGGGTGGAACCGGAGCGGTTAGTGTTTCTGCTGTTGGGTTTATTCATCAGCGGTGGCTTGCTGGTGCGATACATAAAAGCACCACTCGAAAAACGGGAACTTGAAAAATCGGACGATCTCAAAAGAATCCACAGGGCAACAGCAAGGCAAAGTTTGAAGGCAGATATAATTCAATTTTTTTTGGGTAAATCGGCCACTGGTTCTTCGGCGCTTAAAAATGAATACAAGGTAGGCCTGCTGTGCTTTGTGCTGCTGAATGCCCTGCTGCTAATGGTAAATGCTACCGACATTTTGTATGTGTGGTTTGGCTTTAATTACCGACCCAATATGGATTGGGCAAAGTTTGTACACGAAGGTGCCGGCCTATTGGTACTTTCTATTTTGCTGGCCATGCTTGTGGTGCTTTATTTCTTTAGGGGCAACCTTAATTTTTTTACCAAAAGCAAACCGCTCAGGTTATTGGCCTACCTATGGATAGCACAGAATGCTGTGCTGGCCATTTCAGTTTGTGTGCGGAATGCCAACTATATACAACACATGGGGCTGGCCTATAAAAGGGTAGGCCTGTATGTGTATGTGCTGCTTGTTTTTATAGGTCTTGCCACCATCGTTATTAAAATAATGAAAAAGAGAACCGCCTATTATTTGTGGCGTGTAAATGCCCTCGCAGCTTTTGTGTTGCTGGTGCTCTCGGCTTGTATTGATTGGGATGTAGCCATTGCCCGTTATAATATTTCCAAAAAAGATACCATCGTGTCAGACATAAGTTTTTTGATACGTATGAACGATCACGTACTACCGCTGCTACAACAAAACAAGGATTGGATTTGCAGGGCATCAACTGCGCTTGAAGATGATATTTTTTACGATGCCCGTTCTGCCACCACCAAATGCGAAATGATAGATGTGCGGATACAAGCCTTTATTGAAAATGAAAAAAACTATACATGGCTGAGCTGGAACCGTGCAGATGCGAATACAACCGGGCAACTGCAACCAACTAACCGATAACAAAACAAACCGGTTCCGCCTGGCGGGCCATAAAGAGACATTATGAAATCAATCACAGCCACATCTTGCGGTATAGCATTTAAAATATGGATTCTCGCTTTGATCATCAATACCATCGGGGGCTCTTATATGCTGGCAGGCATTAAAGCTGACTTCTTTTTATACGCCATGCTCGGTGGTTTTTTTGGGGCGATATTCTCGTTCCCCGTGTTTCTCATCGTATGGAAAACGCTTTACCATCTTTTTAAAAAAGAATATGAACATACCGAGGTTTTTTCAGCGCTTTTGGTAACGTCCGTCGCATTGGCCACATTGGCTTATGGTGCGTTCTCCCTCATTTTCCCCATGGGCAGCGATGGTCTTTCGCTGTTGTTGCTGGCCATTGTTTCTGGCTTTACTGCTGTGGCTTTATGCTACGGCAATATTAAAAGGTACTGCACCAAAAGAAAGGAATGGGAACTCGACATAGAACATATTGGCAGCGCAAAAAAAAACTACAACTGTTAAATCATGATAAACCAATTAAAACTATTCCGCAGGCAAGCCCTGGTCTTACTTACACATAGCATGGCGTTGCCACTGCTAAAGCTTATCCGCAAAAAGAAACTGTTTCCATACACGGCTGCAGAACTGTGGCAAATGCCTGTCGGTACCGTAGGAAAAGATTTAGTGCAGATGCTGAATAAGGAGCAACTCCGGTTACAGCCTTACTACGAAAAACATGATATAAAACATGTGTTGCTAGGGTACCCCACCAACGAAGAAGGCGAAGTATGCCTGCAATGTTTTATGCTGGGCAACGGGCATATTTCATTCCCGGTATTGGCTACCATTTTGTTTGGCCTTGCCACCATGCCAGAATATTACGCACCCTTCAAAAAAGCATTTCTCAAAGGCCGGCGAAGCACCAACATAACACAATGGAATTGGTTTCAACTGTTGCCATTGCAAACCACACACCTGCAAAAAATTATCTTTTCTCAGCCATAACAGACCCACACCACCACAAGAACCTGTATGGTTATAAAAACAATATTGGTTTAATTTAAATTGCACCAATGAAAAGATTCATACAAAGCCTCGGTTACGCCCTTAACGGCCTTCGGTTATTTTTTGGCAAAGAAAAAAACGGGCAGTTACAGGCTGCCGTGGCGCTACTTGTAATTGTAGCTGGTTTTGCTTTTAAACTGAACCTTTACGAGTGGGTAATTATACTGGTATGTATTGCTATGGTGCTGGCTTTAGAAATGATTAATTCTGTAACAGAAAAACTGATAGACCACCTGCACCCCGACCGGCACGAAAACGTAAAATGGATAAAAGATGTAGCAGCCGGGGCAGTGTTGTGGGCAGCTATAATTAGTACGGTGATTGGGGCTATAATTTTTGTACCAAAAATGCTATAGCCCCCTCCCAGCCTCCCCGCAGGGGAGGGGTTATCGGAGCGGATTCCGATAGATAATAAATTTTCCAGGCACATACTAGAACCGCAACCCATCACGCAGCCCCGATCTGCCTCCACGCAGGGAAGGGCTACGGAGTGGATTCCGATAAATAATAAATTCTACAATGGCAGACTAAGCCTCATCCCCATTGCGCAAAAACATCCGCCTGACTCTTTGCAAGCATAACCGATAGCCCTTCCCCTGCGGGGAGGCTGGGAGGGGGCAAAGAGAAACGCAATGGACTACCCAATTGCCCCGCATAAAAGCCGGGTATTTTATTGCTACTGTATTACTGCTCATCGGCTTTGGTATTTACCTGGGCCGGGTGCTGCGGTTCAATAGTTGGGATGTAATTACAGACCCATTTGATTTGCTGAAAGCCATCGGTTACCGCATCATTTATCCCTGGCAGTATGTGCGTAGCTGGGGTGTTACGGTTTTGTTTGCAGTAATGATTGGGGTGGCCTATCAGCAGGTGAAAAATCTTGCCAGAAATGTAAATGGGTAAGTTATTCTATGATGCCGCTGTAAATTTTTTGTGCATAAAGTTGTAGGCAATTCCTATTGCTTTTAAAACAATCCGGCCTGTAAAATAGCCGCCGATAAGACCTCCGATTGCGGCCCATAACACCAAGCTACTTATTAAATGATTTGTTGCAGAAAGCATTTCCCATAACTGAACTCCTCCAATACCCATTAACGCACCTGTAACAGATGCAATAATGCTGACAAAGGTTTTCGCCCCTACCCTTAGAGATTTTTTGTACCAGCCGGTAAGTATTGAAACTGAAAGTATTCCGGCAGCTATTGAGATGCAAATAACAGTTAAAAAAAACATGGCTAAAAATGCACCTGCAATTGCAGCTACTATCATTCCACAAATCAATTGCGTAGCTATCAACATTAAAAAAATATCAAAGCTATCGTCATATGCAGCATTATTCTGTGCACTTAAAACAACTGGTAAAAAAATGAATAGAAACGATAGAAAGGGTGTATAATTTTTCATTTTTAATCTATCGCATCGTAAATAGCCTGCTGAATATTGCTCCGCACATTCATACTGCTTAGTTTAAGGTTGGTGCCGCCTTCGGGCGTTACGCGATTGCTGAGGAAAATATACACCAGGTCGTACCTGGGATCTACCCATACACATGTGCCTGTATAACCTGTGTGGCCATAGGTTTGCGGGCTGGCACTTTTACAAGGATAAGCCTTTGCCGGATCCAGCACATTGTTATTTTTTTCTGGTTTATCAAAGCCCATGCCCCGGCGGCTGATGGGCGTATTGTATGCCGTAAACCAATCCACCGTTTCTTTTTTCAGGTATCGCTTACCGCCAAAGCTGGCGCCATTCAGCAGCATTTGGTAGAGAATAGCCAGGTCGTAGCCATTACTGAAGAGCCCTGCATGACCGGCTACGTTGCCAAACATGGCGGCACCAGGATCGTGGGTATAACCATGCAACAACTGGCGGCGAAATTGTTGTTCGTGTTCGCTTGGTGCTACTTCGCTGTTGGCAAAATGTTCAAATGGCTTAAAGCCGGTAGTGGCCATACCGAGCGGTTCGTAAAACGTTTTTTTTACATACTCGTTCAGCGGCATACCGCTGATGGCGGCTACTATATCGCCCATTAAAATAAAGTCGTTGTCACTATATACATATTTTAAATCGTTGGTGGTTACCGCACTGGTTTTAATGCGGCTGTACATGGTATCTACCCAGGCGTCTTTCATATACAAAGCATCGGCAACTGGTACATCAAAGGCACCGGATTTATATGTAGCAAAATATGCCTCGTTGGGCTTGCCGTCGCTGCCTGTTACTTCTCTATAAAACGGAATAAAGGATACCATACCCGCCTGGTGGAGCAAAAGGTTTTCTACGGACAGGTTTTCTTTGTTGCTTCCTTTTAACCAGGGCAAGTAATCACCTATCTTTTTTTTTAGGTCCAGCCTTCCTTCCTCCCACAATTTCATTACCGAAACGTTGGTGGCCGAAATTTTAGTTACAGAGGCCAGGTCGTAAATAGTGTTGGTAGTAACGGGGGTAATGCTATCGTAATTCTGATAACCATAGGCCTTTTGAAATGCCAGTTTACCCTGCTTTAATACCGTAACGACACAGCCTGGCGTAGCTTTTTTAGCAATGGCATCGTTGGCAATGGAATCTATTTGCCATTCCATTTTACTTGCTCCTTTCAGCCCCAGGTTTATGGGGTTTTTACGCTGCAATTGGTTGCGGGCTATAATGCCGCTTCCGTATTTATAATTGTCGCAAACGGTTACTGGTAGCGTGCCTTTTGCATCGTATTTGCCCATAACCCAATCGGCTGCGGCGGCCTGAAAAACCGAATCATCTTCGTAGCAAACCACCAGGTTTTTGCTACTGCAAAAGTTTTTGGCAGCATAACAATTACCAAAGAGCATAACCAAAGTATTGGGGTACTTTTTTTCTGCGGCTTTTATTAAGGCAATGGCCTTATCGGGAATAGCGAAATTATTTTTGGGGTTGCGGTTAATGCCATGCAGCCCAATAATCAGCCTTTCATTTTTATCTTTTAGTATATCCTTTTTGTTTGTTTCCCCATGGCCTTTCGCCATGCCCATCTCCACATTTGCCCACATAACATCGTCATTATAAGGCAAGCTAAAAACCTCGGCTCCATAGTTTTCTTTGAGGGCTTTACCAAAGACATTCTTGCCATCAGCACCTATGGCCAAATACATAATGTTTGAAAGTTTTTTTGGCAGAGCAGCAGGTATGGGCGTTCTCCCTTTTTTTGATTTTGGTACAACCTGTTTTACCAAAACAGGTTGCAGCTTTTCAACCATTGGAAGCGGCAAAAAGCTATCTTCCAAAGCCAAAACCGTCAAAGCATTTTCGGCCACTAATTTGCGCAGCGGGGCAATGTCTTTGTTTAGGTCAGCGGCAATATTTGTGGCATTTATATAACCCGTTTTGCCCACCACATAATCGTATTTGGCCAGCAGTACCCGCTTGCATTTTTCGTTCACATTTTCCCAGCTAAGCCGTCCGTCTGTTATAGCTTGTTTTATTTTATTGATACTGGTGGGTACACTGCCGGGCAGGCACAGCATGTCGTTACCCGCTATAATGCTCTGTACACTTGCCTCGCCTTGCGGGTAATATTTGGCTACGCCCTGCATCTCCAATGCATCGGTAAATGTGAGACCCTTATAGCCCATTTCGTTCCGCATCAGATTGGTAATATTGTTGTACGAAATAGACGTGGGCTTATTGGGGGTAGCATCAATAGCTGGTATAGAAAGGTGCGCCACCATTACGCTGCCGATGCCTTTGCTAAAAATTTCTTTAAAAGGATATAGCTCCAGATTTTCTAACTGAGCCATGGTTTTATTTATCACAGGCAGGTCGTAATGGCTATCCACATCCACATCGCCATGGCCGGGAAAATGCTTGGCACAAGCCATTACGCCATTGTCCTGCATACCCTGCATAATGCGGCTGCCAAAGAGACCCACCTTAAACTTGTCCTCTCCAAAACTTCGTACGCCTATCACCGGATTGTTGGGGTTATTGTTAATGTCCACCACCGGCGCATAGTTTACATGGATGCCAATGCGTTTGCATTGTGCGGCAATGGCCTCACCTACTTTGTAAGAAATTTCGGCATCTTTTACGGCACCAATAGTAAGTTGGTAGGGGAAATTTTGTACGTCTTTAAAACGCATGCCCAGCCCCCACTCTCCATCTACGGTTACCATAATGGGCGTTTGCGCCATGCCCTGTATGCGATTAAGAAGCACCGCCTGCTGCGCTGCCGTTCCCTGAAAGAGGCATACGGCGCCGATGTTGTACAGCTTTACCAGCGAATCGGTTTGGGCATCAAAAAAAAGGGCGCCACCATCTTTACCAACTGTAGAAGTACGCACCACCATCAGTTGTGCTATTCGCTGATCGGGTGTAAGCGAATTGAACACACTATCAGCCCACATTTGGGCGGCAGGCAATTGGGCATGGGCGCCTTGTGAAGCCAGCAGTGCAGCTATACAGAACAATCGTTTTATTAACATGGGCACTTTTTAGGAAGCGTAAATTTATGGGCAAACAGCCATTATGTAGCTACGCCATGCAAATGGAGAAATGCCTTTAACAAGATACGTTCTCAATGCAAAGAAATGAATGCTACACCGCACCTAAAGGGAATTGCCGGTTGGATAATATTTACATGTCCGAATATTCCGTGGCACGCAACAAAATAATATCTGCATGAGAAACCGTGTTTTTATATTTCTCTAAGGCCGACAGAGTTTTCCATTCGGGGTCGCTGCCAAATGTTTTCCAGTGGGCGTTGCGCTGCTCCATATTTTCAAAACTCGTCATATACATCAGGTTGGGCATTTGGCTGCCACTAATAACACTGGCATAAAACAACGCATTAAAACCAAGCCTTTGGAACAAGGCCGTTTCGCCCCCCGCATTAAACATATCAACCTTGGCGGCAAAGAGCTTATCGGTAGCACTTTCGTAACTGCGCAGTTCATATACTTTGTCGGCAACGGACGAAGTTAAATTGGGCAGGGAGAAGGCGGGTTGTTTATCAAATGCCTCCAAAAGCACTGATTCCAGGCGGATGAACGGTGGATTGTTGAAAGCCGCTTCCAGAAACGGTTTGCCGGCGATTTTGTAATCCTCGTCCTTATCCAGGTCGTTCCCCAGTTTAAAAAACTGTTCCAAAGATTTAAACGGCATTAGCACATAAATTTTTTTAATGGCGGCTGTATCGTTAGCTATGGGCTTAAACACACCTACTTTTCGTATGCCCCTTCGGTGCAGGCCTGGCAGGTAGGCATCGTTTAAAAAAGAATCCACCCTCGCCACTTGAGCGTTGGTTTTAAACTGGTATATTTTTATCTGGTAAAATTCCTTTCTAACTCTTTTGCTAAAAGCTGTCGTTAAAAGCATTAATACCATTACCATTAGCAGGCTGCTTCGATTTATGTAAAACCTGATTTTCTTCATAGTTTGATTTTATTGGTTGGCTTTTATGGTAAAATATCTGGTACTTCTATTTTCTCGAAGAAAAATATGTAATGGCAATTCCTACCGGTAATAACAAATAAAATAAATTGACTTTTGGGCCCGGCGAAGTTTGATAAATTTGATTAGATGGGCCAGGTATGATACTTATAACGCCAGGCGAAATCAATAGTAAGCCAATAAAAATCCTTGATGTTTTTTTATTTAATCCTGAATCGAAATTATTATCGGACACCCTCATTTTTTCCTTTACCATCTTGGAATATTTGTAATCTCATAGTTAAATATTTATTCAGCCAGAAATCCTTTTATTCTATTAAAAGTAAACCACGGAGAAGGGGCTGATTTACTTGTGGTTCGTATTTACTTCTGTGAATTTAAATGATCTCCACTTGTACTTACCCATTTGATGTGGTATAAATCATTTTTAAAGCCATCTATAGCAGGTAGTGTTTGCGTGGCGAATTTTAAACGATAATAAAACCCAATTTAAGCAGAACGCTGTGAGGGTAAAGCCACTCCGTAAAAACACCACCAAACATAATTACTTTAAAAAAAATCCCGCCAAATGGCGGGATTAAAGTTTTTTTTAGTGTTTCGATTCATGCTCCCCTACCGGAGTGGTCTGTGGTATAAAGTCCACCCCATCTTTTCCGTAGTCGTAAGGCCAGCGGTGAACTTCTGGTATATCACCAGCCCAGTTGCCATGGCCGGGGCGTATGGGCGTTGTCCATTCAAGTGTGTTACTATTCCAGGGGTTTTTTTCCTGCACTTTTCTTCCTTTAAAAATGGAATAGAAGAAATTAAAAACAAACATCAGCTGCAGCGTAAATACAATAATAGATACGACCGAAATAAAACGGTTGAGGTCTTCAAACTGATTAAAACTTACGTAGCCCCGTGGATCGAAAAGACGGCGTGCCATACCCGCCAAACCTTCGTAGTGCATAGGCCAAAAAATTAGGTAAGCCCCAATAATAGTACCCCAGAAGTGGATGTAACCAAGCGTATTATTAAGGTAACGGCCAAACATTTTAGGGAACCAATGGTACACACCGGCAAACATGCCAAAGAACGAAGCCACACCCATTACAATATGAAAGTGAGCGACTACGAAGTAAGTATCGTGCAGATGTATGTCGAGGGCAGAGTTGCCAAGGAAGATGCCCGTAAGACCACCACTGATAAACAGACTTACAAAACCCAATGCAAATAATGTAGCTGGTGTAAACCTGATATTGCCACGCCAAATAGTAGTAAGCCAGTTAAATACTTTAATGGCACTAGGCACAGCTATAAGCAATGTGAGCAACACGAATATAGATCCCAGGAAAGGGTTCAAGCCCGTGACAAACATGTGGTGCGCCCACACTAAAAATGCCAGAATAGTAATGGCGAACAGGGATCCTATCATAGCCATATAACCAAAGATGGGCTTGCGGCTATTGGTACTCAATATTTCGGAGGCCATGCCCATTGCTGGAAGCAGAATAATATACACTTCGGGGTGACCAAGGAACCAGAACAGGTGCTGGAACAGGATGGAGCTACCGCCTTCGTTGGGTAAGGCACCCACTCCGCTTACAAAAATATCGCTGAGGTAAAA
>Ga0105048_10016932_pt1 | contig 11249 bp, 6 predicted proteins | sample MAT05_FD_78382 | JGI IMG/M metagenome (GOLD analysis project Ga0105048, IMG submission 78382) | Freshwater microbial communities from Lake Fryxell liftoff mats and glacier meltwater in Antarctica - MAT-05 | ecosystem: Environmental > Aquatic > Freshwater > Ice > Liftoff microbial mat | place...
CTTCTAAGCAAAGTGGCAACTGGAACGATGTGAACACCTGGTCTACCGGTGTATTGCCAACTTGTACAGACGCGGTTTTTATTGTAAATACGCATAATGTAACTGTAAATTCCGCAGCCAACGTTTCAAAAGCGATAACTATAAATATTGGTGGTTCTTTAACTGTAGCGAGTGGCGATGTTACTGTAGGCTGTACTTTAAACAATAGCCCTCTTACCAACAATGGCACCCTAACCGTAAATGGTGGTGCTTTAAATATCAATGGTAACCTTTTAAATGCCAACGGATCATTCTTTAACCAGGCTGGCGGCACCATTAAAGTAGATGGCAATGCAGCTAACGTGATCGCAAATAGCATAGCAAGCGGTATTAATCTTGTAAGTTTTGGTACGAGCGGAACAGGTACTACCTTAAACCTAACGGGTGGTACGCTTACGATTGTAGATCCACACACGGCTATAGCTGCTGCCGGTGGCACCTCTAATGGTCATGCCTTTGCATACTGGGGTAATGGTTACAGGTCGGGCGTAAGCCATAATATGAGGTTGGGTGATGGTGTTTCTACTGAAGTAGGTGGTAATACATCGGGCTTTCAATACAACGCATGGCCAGGTGTTGGTTACTTTATTGCAGGTAATTTAGTAATTGATGCAGTAGATCCTTTACAAGCTAATAAAAGGTTTGTTACTAACCCTTACTCTATAGGGGTAGAGGGTAACGTAGCTGTTATCAGCGGTTCTTTTCAACCAGTTTCTATTTTAAAGGTAAATGGCAATATTAACGTTAACAGCGGAGCCACCCTCGTGGCCGCCGGTACTATAGAAATGGCTAAGTGGGGCAGCGATCTTACAAACAATGCCAGTAGTGTTGCCGCTACCGCAGCGCAGTTTATTGGTGGGGCAGGTACTTACGCTAATCTTTTAGTAACGCCTACCGCAAACCTTAACAGCTTTTCAGTAAATAACACCAGCACTTCCGGCGTGACCCTCAACGTGCCATTAAGTATTAGTGGAACGCTTACCCTTAATGCTGGTGTTGTAAACACTACTGCTGTAAATATGCTTACGCTTGGCATATCTCCGGCTGCTACAGGTACACTTACAAGAACAAGTGGCTTTGTAAAAGGTCCATTTACCCGTTATTATGCCGCAGTCACCACAGCGTTTAGCGCCAATGCCTCATTATTACCAGTAGGCGGAATATCTGCCCAAACTGGTCTTAATGTTTATTATCCTGCTGAAATAGCGTTTACCATCGCACCAGGTGTAGGCGGCACATTAACAGCCGAATACATAGCCGGTACTGCAGGGGCATCAGGTTTACCACAAGCAGACGGTGCTTATTCTGCTACCGACATTTATACTGAAGGCTATTGGAAAATAGATAATACCGGAATTACCGGTGGTATTTATGGTGTACGCTTAACCGGTAGCGATTTTGCCAGCCTGCAATTGTTTACTGCCACTGGCGATGCAAGGGTTATTAAACGTGCAACAGGTGCAGGTGTGTGGGGTGCTTTTGAAGGCACCCATACCAATGGAAGCAGCTACACGGTACAAAGAGATGGACTTACCACTTTCAGCGAATTTGCCATTACCAAGAATTCATTTATCCTGCCTATTACACTTCAATATTTTAAAGGTGTAAAAACTACAGGTGGCAATGCCATAGAATGGAAAGTGAATTGTACTTCGGCCAGGATAAGCATGGAAATAGAAAGAAGTGCTGATGCCCGGAAGTTTAATAAAATCACAAGTATATCTGCCGATCAGGTTCGTTGTAATTTGCCATTCTACTTTACAGATGCACAGCCACTCAAAGCCACTAACTACTATCGCCTTAAAATGATAGATATGGATGGTACGGTGAGCTACTCCGCAGTTATTGCCATTATTAATGGCGATAAAGGAATTGAAATTGTGGGCATGTATCCAACCGTTGTAAACAGCACCGCATTCTTAAGCATTGCTGCTGCAAAAGCTGGTAAAATACAAACCACCATTACTGACATGAGCGGCAAATTGATAAAGACTACTTACCAATCTGTGGCCGAAGGCAGCAGCCTGATATCAGTAGATTGTTCAGCATTAGGTGCTGGTGTGTACCATATTACAGGCTATGTAGATGGTGCCCGTACTAAGACCATCAGGTTCATTAAATTGTAACAACTTAGGGTTATTGTAAAAAATCCCCCGGTCTTAAAAAGCCGGGGGATTTTATTTTCATAAGGTGAGATATAAAGGTTGGCAACCCTTGTGCCATTTAAAATTACAGCCCCTTAACCTCCTCCCACAAATGCTGTATGAGTCCATCGGCCAGGCCTATTTTGGGAACGTAAATTTCTTTGGCTTCGGCCCAGCGCATTACGTTAATGTAAATGAGCAGTGCAGGCACTATTACATCGGCCCGGTCTTCGCGTAGTTTGTAATTGCGGATTCTTTCCTGAAGGGATACGCTGCTAAACTCTTTGTAGTAATCCCGCAGCAGGTCTATGTGTAGCGGCTTGCCATCTTTCTTTTTACTGATGCTAAAAATCTTGTTGATATTGCCACCGCTGCCTATGGCCACTATATTGAGGTAGCCTTTGGTGTTTTTTCGAATCACTTCTTTCATATCCTCCCAGTTGCTTTCGGTTACCTGATCTTTAAGCAAGCGGATGGTGCCAATGTTTACTGATTCTTTAAACACTAGTTTGCCTTTGGCAAAAAAGGTTAACTCTGTGCTGCCCCCGCCCACATCTATATAGAGGTAGCTGTTGTCAATAGCCATATTTTCTGCAATATGGTTTTCGTAAATAAGGGCTGCTTCAAAGCCGCCGCTAATCACTTCTATTTCTATGCCTGTTTCCATCCGCACTTTGCGAATGATGTCCTGGCTGTTGCGGGCATCCCGCATGGCACTGGTGGCACAGGCTTTAAGGTGGTGTACCTGATAGGCGTTTAGCAGGTGCTTGTATGCCTTCATGGTTTGTAATACCATGCCTATTTTTTCTTTACCTATTTCACCCTTTTCAAAAACATCAAAACCCAGCCGTAGCGGTACACGTACAAGGTTGAGTTTATTAAATTCGGCTTTACCGCCTTCGCCAGTGCTTACCTCGCTAATCAGTAAACGGGCGGCATTGCTTCCTATATCTATTGCTGCTAATCTCAAAATATGGGGTTCAGGTTTTGGTACATAATTGTACAAAGCCTCCGTACTGGCTAAACTTTTCATCGTTGGTCATAATAGCCATGTTTTCAAACTTTGCTGTTGCAATAATAAACCTATCAAAGGGATCTCTGTGGTTATCGAACAGCAGGACTATCAAATAACCAAATAAGAATATGGGTATCAATAACGATTTTCATTGTCTATACGTATTCTTTTATGTCTTCTTTTGGCTCATCAAAATTATTTGGAATTGTTACAAGACCTTCAAACCCCCCTATAATTACGCCTCCCTTTTTCTGGGTGTTTGATATAATGTCTTCGCCTACAAAAGTTACCAGCACAGCAATTTTTTCCTTCGTACAAGGCTGCTCTTCAAGCACAATGGTACCATGGTCGTAATATCCCTTAATAACTTGCAGCATAAAATGTGTTTTGGTAAAATTAAGGAATGAGCGGGTAAAAGAACCTCTTAAAACACCATGGGAAAAAAAGTGATTCTGGATAGCCGAATGCACTGTGACCTCCCTTTATCTGGCCATTTTTTTTAAAAAGAATTGCCCCGTCCGTACCAGTTAATGCGGCGTCATCATTAAAATTTGGACAACGCTTCACTATGCAAATGGGTCTATACGTCATTGCTTTTGTAAGGATTGATTTTGTAAATGATCCATTGACTTATTGATATAATGATCAGGTAATGCCAACATGGAATTAAAATAGCAAACCTTTTAGGGCAGCTACTGCTCCGCTGAAATGATGCCAAACCGTGGGTGCATGGGCGAATCCAGTTTTTTTTGCCACAGGTAATTATAGGTTTCTATCTGGCTTCTGGTTTTCTTTTTATTACGGGCGGCCGTTACGTAATCGTTGCTTAAATTATTGTCCAGCACCCTTGCTTTACGTTGTCTTTCAACTGAATGTTGAGGATGTCAATAATCTCCTGCTTGATGCGTTCATTTAAAATTGGGCAGGCGGCTTCCACCCGGTGATCGAGGTTTCGCACCATCCAGTCGGCACTGCTAATAAATACTTTGGGCTTGCCTTCATTACCAAAAACCATTACCCTTGCATGTTCCAGGTATTCGTCCACTATGCTTATGGCCACTGGCTTTATCTTAAATTTCTTTTGGTCAAATATGGCGCAGCATATACCGCGTATAATGGCCTGTACCTGTACACCCGCCATTGCTGCTTCGTACAGCCTGGCGGTGAGTTCGTTATCGGAAAGAGAGTTTACTTTAAGAATAATGGAAGCGGGTTTACCGGCTTTGGCATTCTTTATTTCTTTTGTAATGTGGGTGTTTATTTCACGCCGCATATTAGTTGGGCATACCATCAGCGTTTTGCATTGGCGTAATACCAAGGCACTCTGAAACGGTCTTTCCAAATAGCGAAACAAGCGATTTACATCGGCCATTATAAGCCGGTTACTGGTAAGCAGGCAATGATCCCCATAAATTTTTGCCGTCTTTTCGTTCATGTTACCAGTACTTACAAACCCATAGTGTATAGTTTTGTTTTTGATGCGTTTTTTTATCATGCAAATTTTGGCGTGCACCTTCATATCGTGTATGCCGGTTAATACTTTTACACCTTCTTCTTCCAGCCTTGCTTTCCAAAAAAGGTTGTTCTCTTCATCAAACCTTGCCCTGAATTCCAGCATCACTTCCACCTGTTTACCATTGCGTACAGCATTTATCAGCGCATTCATTATTTTAGAATTGCTGGCCAGCCGGTAGGCGGTAATTTTTATATTAATTACATCGGGGTCTATGGCTGCTTCCCGCAGCAGGTCTATTACCGGAATAAAGGAATGATAAGGAAAATGCAGCATCACGTCTTTTTGCAGTACCACATCGGTAACCCGTTTGCCATCGTCAAGATCGGGGTGTAAAAAAGGTTCTTTGCGGGGGTTACGGCGGCCAAATACATCGGGAAAATCCATAAAATGACGAAAGTTATGTATGCGGCCACCGGCAATCACATTGTCTTTGCGGGCCAGGTTAAGCCGCCGTATAAGGTACTCAAGCAGCCCGGCATCCATTTCTCTGTCATATACAAAACGCACCGGCTTTCCTTCCCTTCTTTTCCGTATGCCTTTTTCTAGTTTTTGTACAAATGAGGTGGTAACATCGTTATCTATATCAATTTCGGCGTCCTTGGTTACTTTAAAAATGTGGGCACTGTATTCATCGTACCCAAAAAAAGAAAAAATATAGGGGAGGTTGTAGCGGATTACATCTTCCAATAAAATGATGTGCTGTTCTCCGGCCTTTGAGGGCAGCAAAACAAAACGGCCAATTGCGTTGGCGGGTATTTCTACCAGCGCATATTTTTGTTTGTAAGCATTGTCTTTCTTTTGCATTACTACACCGAGGTAAAGGCTTTTTTCCCGCAGGTAAGGCATTTGGGGAATGCTTTCTAGCATCAGCGGAATAATGTTGGGGCTCACTTCTTCATCGTAAAATTTCTCTACAAACTTTTGCTGTTCTTTATTCAGGTTTTTTTCTGTTACCAAAAAAATCTTTTCTGCTTTTAGTTCTTTTACAATACCGTTCCAAATGCGGCTAAACTCGTTTTGCTGTTGCAAAACAATCTTTTGTATGTCGTCTAAGATCTGTTGCGGCAAGGTTTCGAGGTGCATATTTTGTTTGCCGCCCTTTTTGGTTACTTCCACCATGCGTTTTAGCGTAGCTACCCGAACCCTGAAAAATTCGTCCTGATTGTTACTATGAATACCGAGAAAGCGGATGCGTTCCCTTAGTGGCACCGACGGGTCGTTAGCTTCCTGCAACACACGGGCATTAAAACTTAGCCAGCTTACATCTCTTGGTATAAAACTTTTTTGTAGCATAAATAATCTGATAGGTAATGGTCAAAAATAATGATGACAACTTTTTTTCAATGTTAAGTTAATTGAGGAAAATTGCAAGAAATAAGAATTGAGAAGTAAGGTGTGAGGAGGGGGGGTGAAAGGGGTAAATAGCATGTAGCGAAATGTAAGTTGTAAATAGTGAGAAGTAAATACCATCTACGAAGTACCAGTTAACAAAAGTCGTGAACAACGAACTTTATCAACCAGGTCAGTGTACATCTAAACGCATTACTAAGTGAACAAGAGAACAAGTAAAATAACCACCTAATCAACTAATTTGCCCCATGAATTACTCCTTCGAAGCCACCTTGTCTTTTGCCCGGCAACTGGATGTTAACGATTCTCTGGCTGCTTTTAAACACCGGTTTTATTTCCCCCAACACAACGGAAAGGATGCCATCTATTTCTGCGGTAACTCACTTGGGTTACAACCCAGGCATGTGAGCGATGCTATACAAACGGAACTGCAAACCTGGCGGGATATTGCCGTAGGCGGCTACTTTGGCGGCACCAACCCTTGGCTTTATTACCACGATTATTGTAAGCCGGCATTAAGCAAAATTGTTGGATGCCAGCCCAACGAGGTAACCGTAATGAATGCCCTTACCGTGAACCTGCACCTGATGATGCTGAGTTTTTACAAACCTACCACCCAGCGGTATAAAATAATGATGGAGGCCGGAGCCTTCCCAAGCGACCAGTACGCCATAGAAACGCAGGTAAAACATTACGGATTTATACCCGCCGATGCTATTATAGAAATAGCCCCAAAAGAAGGGGAGAAGCTGCTACATACACAGGATATTTTGCAGGCAATAGAAGACAACAAAGACGGCCTGGCATTGGTATTATTTGGGGGTATTAATTACTATACCGGACAATTATACGACATGGAAATAATAACCACCGCAGCCCATGCCGCCGGTGCGGTGGCCGCTTTCGATTTGGCCCATGTAGCCGGTAATGTGCCACTGAAGCTGCACGATTGGAATGTGGACTTTGCCGTATGGTGCAGCTATAAATACCTCAACGCCGGACCAGGTGCCGTGGGCGGCATTTTTGTACATGAAAAACACGCGGCCAATGTGGACATCAACCGTATGGCAGGCTGGTGGGGAAACGATGAAAAGCTTAGGTTTAAAATGGAAAAAGGCTTTGTGCCAAAGCCGGATGCAAGCGGGTGGTGCGTAAGCACAACGCAGGTATTCAATACGGTTTGCTTAAAGGCTTCGCTTGAAATTTTTGAGGAAGCCGGTATGGAAAACATAAGGGCAAAAAGCCTGCAACTAACTGCCTGGCTTGAATTTTTATTGCATCAGATACCCAACTTGAATTTTGAAATAATAACCCCGGCAGACGCAGCCCAAAGAGGTACACAATTATCGCTTTACTTCCACCAAAACGGAAAAGCCATCCATGATAAAATGATAGCCAACGGTATTATAGTAGATTATCGGGAGCCGGGCGTAATACGGGTAGCTCCTGCACCGCTCTATTGCGGCTACGAAGATGTTTATCGCTTTTATGAAATCTGTAAGGGAATGGTGTAAACAATAGCAGGTGGTTAAGTAATTTATTCACCCTTGATATTGAGCATAAGAAAACAAAGGCTACTTTATAAAAGCAACGGCCAGGCGGCCTTTGACTTAAGGGCACCTCTAAAAACCTAGTTTTCTTTGTTGGCCTCCCCTTTAAATCCCCTCCAAAGGAGGGAAAATGGAAGGTTTTTATAGATGCTCTTAATAGTTATTAAAGATTGTAAGCCTTGTGAACCATAAATCATCATTATGAATTATCGCATTTTTGCGCTGCTAACGCTACTAAGTGGATGCGGCTCCGGCACCCAAAAATCTGGCAACCCGCACATAGAAATACAAACGCAGTATGGCGATATAGAAATAGAACTGTACCCAAAAAAAGCACCGAAAAGTGTGACGGCATTTTTGGGCTACATAGATGCTGGCTATTTTAAAAACTGCTCCTTTTACAGGGTGCTAAATGAAGAAAATCAGCCAACGGGTGCAGCAGAAACCGCACTTATACAAGGTGGATTGTGGAAAACAGATACTGACACCGGCAGGCAAATACCAACCATACTACACGAAAGTACCCGGCAAACAGGTTTACTGCATCAGAATGGTACGCTATCGCTGGCCAGGCAGGCACCGGGTACAGCCAGTACCGAATTTTTTATCTGCATTGGTAACCAGCCCCTTTTCGATTATGGCGGCGCAACCGGTGCCGATAGTGTGGGTTATGCCGCCTTTGGCCAGGTGGTAAAAGGCATGGGTGTAGTAAACAAAATCCATCACCGCACGGTAGATGGAGAGCTATTTGCTCCCCACATTTTTATCCGCAATATTGTAAGGTTGTAGCAGGCTGGCATACTAAAAGAAAAATCCTGCCCACACAATTTCATGCCCGTTAAATGATCAGGTTTACAAGTGTTTATCAGTTCGCTCCGTCGAAATCCCATCCACTATCACTCGGGCAGGTCTGGTAATTTCCACTTAGAATTTTACCAAATTGCCATCTATATACTGCCTTTTGCGCCCTGCGATATTATTTTTTTGAACCGGGCAATTTTAACCGGGTGGCTTCGTTTCCATCATTCATTATATTGATTTCAGCAATTTGGTAGTAATTTCATTTTTCTATAAAAAAAGTTTACTACAAGTTGGCTTCAATGCCGGCAAAAACCAAAACTACCGTATGAAGGCTCGCCTCATCTGCTCACTGCTTATTTCTATTGCCTGTACGCAAGGCTATGGCCAGTTTCGCAAATACTCCAACGAATTTTTAAATATCGGATCCGGTGCAAGGGGCATGGGTATGGGCGGCGCACAGGTAGCCAGCACCCACGATGCCACAAGTGGTTACTGGAATCCCGCAGCGCTTATAAGGGTAAAAGATGTACCCACCATTTCGCTAATGCACGCAGAGTATTTTGCAGGCATTGGCAAATACGATTTTGGTGCCGTGGCCATTCCATTAGCCGATAATAAGCGTACGCTCGGCATCTCTGTACTACGGTTTGCGGTAGATGATATACCGAATACTTTGTACCTCGTAGAACCAGATGGTTCCATAAACTATGGCAACATAGAAACATTTTCTTCGGCTGATTACGCCTTCATTTTTTCGCTGGCGCAAAAAATGAAACAGATAGATGAAGACCGCCTGATGAGTTTTGGCGGTAGTGTAAAAATTATACATCGCAATGTGGGCAGTTTTGCGAAAGCCTGGGGTTTTGGTATAGATGCCTCATGGAGTTACAGCAGCCCAAAGTGGAGCCTCGGTGCCGTACTTCGTGATGCCACCACTACATTTAATGCCTGGTCGTTCAACTTCAACGAAAAAGAAAAAGAGGTGCTTTATCTCACCAAAAACGATATACCCGAAAAGTCCACCGAATTAACCGCTCCACGGCTTTCCCTTGGCGGTGCCAGGCATTTTAAGCTGGGCAAAAAGGCCAGGCTGAATGCTGAATTAGCACTTGATATAACGTTTGACGGCAAGCGAAATACGGTTATCAGTAGCGATCCCGTAAGTGTGGATCCGCGGTTAGGCCTGGAGCTTGACGTAAACAATGTATTCTTTTTGAGGGGCGGCGTTTATAATTTTCAGCAGGGATTAAAAGATGGCGATACTACTAATCTGAAAAAGGTTTGGATATACCAGCCATGCGTGGGTGCGGGGTTTAAGTTCGGCAATGTGGGTATTGATTATGCCTTTAATAACCTCGCCAATCAGTCATCACCTTTATATACCCATATCGTATCATTGCGGGTTGACCTCCGCAGAAAAGAAAAATAATTAACCGTTATGCGCCTGATTTTTACACCACACATAAAGAAGCTGTTGTTTGCATGTTGCCTGCTTGCCGGTATCTGTGGCCATGCCCAATTAAACAACGAATGGATAGACTATAACAAGACCTATTATAAATTCAGGGTGGGTAAAAATGCCCTTGTACGTATAGGTCAAAGCAGTTTGCAAGCCAATGGAATGGCAAACATACCCGCCCAAAATTTTCAGTTATGGAGGAGCGGCGTGCAGGTGCCCATTTTTACTTCGGTGGCATCTGGCGTATTTGGCGGGGCCGATTTTATAGAGTTTTACGGGGTTATAAATGATGGCAAGGCAGACAAAGCCCTGTACCGCAACCCGCTGTTCCAAATCAATGATAGGGTAAGTTTACAAACCGATTCCTCCACTTATTTTCTTACGTATAATACTACGGGTGGTAATGCAAGAATTGTTGCAGCAGCTAATAATGTAGCGGGTAATATACTGCCGGCGGAGCCATTTTTAATGTACACAGATAAACTGGATTTTAAAGAAATTGTAAGCAGGGGCTTTGCCCAGCCCGTTCCTGAATACATCTATTCCTCGTCGTACGATATTGGGGAAATGATGAGTACTAATGAAATATATACCGACTCTGCGGTGATATATGGGTTCTATGTTTATCCCGTTTTTAGAAGAAATTTTTACCCTTACAATGGTGGTGGCAACACCTGCACTTTTAAAGTGGGCCTTGCGGGTGTGGCACCAAATAGCCGTACCGTAAAGTTTAGGATAGACAGCACTGTTGTAGGTAACGTGAGCCTTGGTGGCTTTGAGGCCAAAACACAAACATTTACCAACATACCCGTAACTGCTATACCCACTGGCCAGGGTGCATATTTGGTAAATAATACGTGCCTTGTTACCTACGACAGAATTGTATTAAACTTTATTGATGTTACCTATCCCCGCCTATTTAATTTCGATAATCAACGGGTTTTTGAGTTTGAATTGCCCGCCAAAGCCAACGGTCAGTATCTTGAAATTACCTCATTCGACCGGGGTGCGGCGTTGCCCTTACTATACGATATAACCAATAACCGCCGCTATGTGGCCGAGGTTAGTGGCGCAACAATCCGTTTTGCACTGCCGCCCTCAACTTCCATTTCCAGCTATGTATTATTGAGCCAGGATAATAACCACTTGAATGCAGTAGGCAATCTGCAGCAGCGGAATTTTGTGAGTTATGCCGGTGCGGCCAACCAGGGTAATTACCTGATTATTTCTAACAACCTGCTTTCGGCACCGGTAAGTGGCAGCAACCCTTTGGAATTATACAGGCAATATCGGAGCAGTACCGTAGGTGGCGGTTACAATACAAAAATTTACGACATTGACCAGCTTGAAGACCAGTTTGCTTTTGGCATTAAAA
>Ga0105048_10016934_pt1 | contig 11249 bp, 7 predicted proteins | sample MAT05_FD_78382 | JGI IMG/M metagenome (GOLD analysis project Ga0105048, IMG submission 78382) | Freshwater microbial communities from Lake Fryxell liftoff mats and glacier meltwater in Antarctica - MAT-05 | ecosystem: Environmental > Aquatic > Freshwater > Ice > Liftoff microbial mat | place...
ACGCCGTCGAGGATCAGCAGCTTGTCCTTGAACGGCTCGAGGCTCGTCATGCTCTGCGCGAGCGCGAACTCGGTCTCGGTGCCGGTCGGGAACCACGTCGCCGGCCAGCAGCCGTTCGGATTGAAGAACACGACGAAGCGCAGCGGGTAGCCGTCGGGCGCGACGCCCGGCAGCGCGGCCTTCACATCGCGCACCGCGAGATCGAGCAGCGGTAGCGCGAGCATCGAGCCGAGCGCACCACGGAGCATCTGCCGCCTGTGCATGCGAGCCTTCATGCGTCACCTCCACCGATCATGCGGTAGCGAAAAGCATCGGACAGCGTGATCGCGACCATGAGCTCCAATAGATCGCCGTCGCTGTCCGCCAACGTCGCTTGCAACGACTCCACGCTGCACGCGTCGAGGTCGTCGTCGAGCCGGCGACCGAGCGCGTAGATCGCCCAGTTCTCGACGACACACGCCTGGGCGTCCGTGCTCGTGGCGAGCCGCGCCGACAGCTCCGCGGCGTCGGCGACCGGCCCGAGCGCGCTGGGGTCGTCGATACCGATGATCTCGCCCGACGCGTCGATCGGCTGACCATTCTCGGTCGTGCGCCACCGACCCGCGCCGTCGTAGTTCTCGAACGGGAAGCCGAGCGGATCGATGAGCGCGTGACAGCCCGCGCACGCCGGGTTCGACGTGTGCTCGGCGAAGCGCTCGCGGGTCGTCGCATTCGGATCGGGCGACGGCGGATCGAGCGGCACGTCCGGTGGTGGCGCGAGCTCCTGGCAGAGCAACCGCTTGCGTACGAACACGCCGCGCGCGACCGGCGAGCTGCCGTCGGGATACGCGAGCATGCCGAGCAATCCCGGCTGCGTGAGCAGTCCGGCGCGCTTGCCGGGGATCGTCCACGACCCGGTCACCGGATCCTGACCGCTCGCCTGATAGAAGGCGGCGAGCTCGGGGGTGAGGAACACCTGCGGTGCGCCGAACAGCTCGGCCATGGTCGCGTTCTCGGTGAAGAACACGTGCGCGATGAACTGCTGCACGCTGTCGTTCCAGTCGGCGGCGAACGTCGTCGCATCGAGATCGGGGAACGCGAGCGGATCCTTCGCCACCGAGCCGAGCCCATCGAGGCCGAGCCACTGGCGGTGGAAGTCGGCGACCGACGCACGACCCGCGGGCGACTCGAGCAGTCGTCGCGCCTGCAGCTCGAGCGCTTCGGGATCCGCGAGCGTGCCCGCAGCGGCCGCAGCGAGCAGGTCCGCGTCCGGCATCGAGCCGGTGAGAAAGTACGACAGCCGTGATGCCATCTCGTACTCGCCGACGGCGACGAGATCACCGGGCGCTGCGCCAGCCGGCACGTTCTCGATGCGATAGAGGAACTGCGGCGATTGCAGGATCGCCTGCGTCGTGAGCGAGACCGCTTCCACGTAGCCGTACTGTGCGAGCGCGGCGTCGAAGAGCGCCGCAAACGCAGCGGTCTCGGCCGCGTCCGCCGGGCGTCGGAATGCACGCGGCAACAGCGACGCGACCAGCTGCTGGCCGCACACCGATTCGCCGCTCACGAGCGGATCGCACGACACGAGCAGCGGCATCCGCTCGGTCACGGCACGCGTGGCGATGTCCTCGGCGGCATCGAGGTACTGGCGCACCACGTCCTTGCTGACCTGGTGGACGGCGGCGTCGTTCTCGAACAGCCCGCTCTTGTTCTCGTGGGCGAACGCTCGCGCGGGCGCGGTGGTGTCGCCGAGCAGATCGCGAACGGTGTTGTCGTACTCGTACCGGGTCAGAAGCCGCATGCGCACGGCCGCGGTGCTCGGATCGGCGTCCTCGCACAGCGCCTGGGTGTCGGGGAATCGATCCTGCGGCTCGCCGTCGTCGTCGTCGCCGCCGCTCGCGTTGCCGCTGCCGGCATCCGATCGATCGCCGTCGAGTCCCTGATAGCAGGCGGGCAGGGCAGTGATCGCGACCGCGAGGCCGAGCACGCGTCGCAGGTCGGGTGCAGACATCACGAAGACCCCCATGAAGACTGGACGAGACGGCGCGGTGTCGAGCACGGTGCGATTCTCGAGATTCGTGAATTCGCCGCCGCACGCCGGTCCTGGCGTGGAATCTCGGATCGCGCCGATGCCGCGGATCGCGTCGCGTGGCCGGGGCCGGTCGCGTACACTCGCGTCGTCATGGTGTCGTTCGCAGCATCGCGGGTCGCGGCCGTTCGTCACAAGGTCGAGTTGCTCCTCGCGCGCACGCTCGCTCGCGTTCCAGCCGAGCTCGTCGAGCGGTTGCTGTCGCGACACGCGGTGATGGTCGGTGATCACCGGCTCGACGCGCAGGTGCAGTGGGCGGACATCTTGCGTCGCGCGTCGCGGCATCGACCGATCGAGCAGGGCACCGTCGCGCGAGCGCGTCGCGAGTATCGCAAGATGTCGCTGCTCGAGCGCCGTGCGCCGGTCGTCGAGCGCGTCGAGGATCTCGTGATCGATGCGCAGCAGGGTGCGATCGCGGCGCGGTTCTACCGACCCGCGTGCACGGAAGATCCACCGCTGCTCGTGTACCTGCACGGCGGCGGCGGCGTGATCGGCGACCTCGATACGCACGATGTCGTGTGCCGCACGTTCGCGGTGCATGCCGGTGTGGCGGTGCTCGCGATCGACTATCGACTCGCGCCCGAGCACTCGTATGTGGACGCGGCCGAAGATGCATTGGTCGCGTATCGCTGGGCGCGTGGTGCGACGACACGATTGCGTGTGCGTGCGGATCGCATCGCGGTCGGCGGCGACAGTCGCGGGGGCAAGCTCGCGGCGGTGGTGTGCCAGCTCGCGAAGCAGCACGGCGAGCCGCAGCCGCGGTTCCAGATGCTGGTGTACCCGAGCACCGACGTGGCGACCGACTATCCGTCGCGCTCGCAGTTCGCGGGTGCGCCGTGGCTCGGCGCGGAGCTGATCGCGTGGTTCGAGCGGCACGCGCTGCCGGAGGGCCTCGATCGGACGGACCCGCGCGTGTCGCCGCTGCTCGCGAGTGATCTGAGCGGGCTCGCGCCGGCGCTCGTCGTCGTCGCGGGGTTCGATCCACTGCGCGACGAAGGGCTCGCGTATGCCGCGAGGCTGCGCAGCGCAGGCGTGGCGGTTGCAGTGCGCGATGAGCCGACGCTGCCGCATGGGTTCCTGCAGCTGACGGGGATTTCTCGGGCGGCCGCGCGGGCGACGGATGACCTCGCGGACGAGCTGCGCGCGGCGATGATCTGATACCGCGATCTGTGCGAAGCTCCCCCCGCATGCTCCGCCGCACCCTCCTCCTGCTCACCCTCGCTGCCGCCTGCGACACCGCGAAGACCGAGCCCGCGCCCGCGAAGGCCGAGGAGGCGAAGGAGAGCGAAGATGACGTGAAGAAGCGGATGGCCGACCGTCGGGCGAAGCTCGATGCCGACGGCAAGGCGAAGGTCGAGGCCGCCGCGAAGACCAAGGCCGCGATCGCGACGCTGTGCGTGCTCCCCGACAAGAAGAAGATCGAGAAGAACCCCGACAAGGCCTGCGCTGCCGTCGGCGCCGCACACGATCGCTTCATGCAGAAGCACTTCACCGGCGAGGTGCTCGACAAGTGGACCGCGGCGAAGGGCACGGCGGTACCGATGACGGTTGCGCAGTGCACCAAGTCCGCGAGCGTCGAGGTCGCTGCGTGTCAGGTCAACGCGCTCGACAACGCGCCGCCGGAGCTCGAGAACGAGTCGTCGGGGATCCTGCGCGGCTGCATCGAGGAGTTCGGACCCGCGAGCGCGCATGGTGCCGCGGCCCAGGCCGGCGGCGCCGTGCCGAAGAAGCGACCCGGCTGAAGTCGCTGTGACGATCCTCGGCGCGAGGGGTCTGCGCAGGACCTATGGCACGCGCGACGTGCTCAAGGACGCGACGTTGTCGGTCGCCGATCGCGAGCGCGTGGGCCTCGTGGGTCGCAACGGCTCCGGCAAGTCGACGCTCGCGAAGATCCTCGCCGGGCTCGAGGCACCCGACGCCGGCGAGGTGACGCGCAAGAGCGGCCTGCGCATGGGCTACCTCAGTCAGACGCCAGAGCTGCCGACGGGCGCGCGCGCGATCGATGTCGTGCTCGCCGGTCTCGCGTCGTGGCAGGCCGCGGTCGCGCTGCACACCGAGCTCTCCGCGAAGCTCGAGCGTGCCGAGGGTGACCTCGACGCACTACTGATCAAGCAAGCCGCCGCGGCAACGCAGGTCGAGGTGCTCGGCGGTTGGTCGATGCGGCACGAGGCCGAGACGATCCTCGATCACGTCGGCATCCTCGATCCCGAGGCGCTCGTCGATCCGATGAGCGGCGGCGAGAAGCGGCGCATCGCGCTCGCGCAGATCCTCGTCGCTGCACCCGAGCTCGCGATCCTCGACGAGCCGACCAACCACCTCGACGTCGACGCGGTGCAATGGCTCGAGATGTGGCTGATGGAGCGCATGAGCGGCGCGCTCGTGCTCATCACGCACGATCGCTACCTGCTCGATCGCGTCGTGTCGCGCACGCTCGAGGTCGACGACGGCGAGGTGTACTCGTACGACGGCGGCTGGAGCCTCTACCTCGAGGCGAAGGCCGAGCGCATGGCCCATGCCGATCGCGCCGAGGCGAACCGCCGCAACTTCCTGCGCCGCGAGGTCGACTGGCTGCGCCGCAGCCCCGCCGCGCGCACGACCAAGCAAAAGGCGCGCATCGATCGGGCCGAGGCCGCGATCGCCCAGGGCCCGGCGAAGGTCGATCGCACCGCGGCGATCGCGATGGACAGCGCGCGCTCGGGCAACATGATCATCGAGGCCGAGAGTGTCGCGGTCGACATCGCCGGCCGCCGCCTCGTTGACGGCCTCACGCTGCGGCTGTCCGAGGGCGAGCGCATCGGCATCCTCGGCCCCAACGGCTGCGGCAAGACCAGCCTGCTGCGCGTGCTCACCGGCAAGGTGCCGCCGTCGGCCGGAGTACTGCGTCACGGCAAGAACACCCGCATCGCGTATCTCGATCAGGAGCGCAGCGGCCTCGACGAGACCGGCACGGTCTACGACAACGTCGCCGGCGACGGCTCGCGCATCGAGCTCGGTGGCGAGACGATGGAGGTCCGCTCGTACCTCGAGCGCTTCCTGTTCACGGCGCAAGATCAACGGCAGAAGGTGTCGACGCTGTCGGGTGGTGAGCGCGCTCGGGTCGCGCTCGCACGATTGCTCCGCGATGGCGCCAACGTGATCGTGCTCGACGAGCCGACCAACGATCTCGACGTGATGACGCTCGGCGCGCTCGAGCAGGCGCTCGTCGACTACGCGGGTACGTTGCTGGTGGTGACGCACGACCGGTGGTTTCTCGATCGCGTCGCGACGTCGATCCTCGCGTTCGAGGGATCGCCGAACCGAGCTCGGGTCACGCAGTACCAGGGCGGCTGGACCGACTGGTCCGAGCGTCGTGCGAAGGATCTGGCAGATGCTGCGCGTGCGGCCGCGGTCGCGCGTCCGACCGCTGTCGCGCCGACGGCGAAGCCGGTGAAAAAAAACGGCCTCACGTTCAGCGAGCGGCACGAGCTCGACAGCCTGATGGATCGCGTCGAGGCGGCGGAGCAGGCGGCCCACGTGCTCGAGCAGGAGACCTGCGATGCGGGTTTCTACACGCGCCCGCGACCGGAGCAAGCCGACGTCGAACGACGGCTCGCGGCGGCGCGGGACGTCGCCGCGGGACTCATCGCACGGTGGACGGCGCTGGAGGAACGGCGTAACGAGTGAGACGGCGAGGCGACGCCGTGCTGTCACCCGAGCCCGCGAAAATTGGGCTAGTGTCCGCGCCCCATGCGTAGAACAGTTTCGTCGCTCACTACGATTTCGGTCCTCTCCCTCGTCGGTCTGCACGCTGGTGACGCCTCGGCTGTCATCGTCGGGCCGGACACATTCGGCTACCGCGCGGTCGATCAGGCCAGCGGCGCCGTCTACAACTACATCGACATCACGGCGACCGGCGACCTGCTGTTCGCCAACGCCGACGAAGCACTGTCCGCTCCGGTCGATCTCGGGGCGCCGTTCACGTTCTACGGCAACACGGTCCTCGAGTTCACCGCGAGCAGCAACGGATTCATTGCCGATACGATCCTTCCCGGCCAGACCGACTTCGGCAACGACTGTCCGCTGCCTGTTCCGCCCGCGGGCGGCGGTGCACGCATCGCTCCGCTACACGACGACCTCCTGACTGCGGCGTACTACCAGTACTTCGACGAGGGCCAAGCGGCCGCGCTCGGGTATCCCGGCGAGACCGCGGGTATCAGCGTGTTCCAGTGGGAAGGCACGTACTTCGCCCAACCGAATTCGAGCGTCGATGCGGAGGCGATCCTCTTCCACGACAATGGCGCGATTCTCTCGATGGTCGCGGCCGCGAGCCAAGGTGGCTCCGGTAGCACGACCGGTATCCAGAATTCCGCCGCGAACATCGGCGTCAGCTACACCTGCAACAGCCCCGGTAGCATCTCCGGCGGCATCACGGCAGTGCTTTTCACGCCGCCGCCGGTGGTGTCGATCAACGAGGTGCGCGTCGATCAGACCGGCACGGACTTCGACGAGTACTTCGAGCTCGCCGGGCCGCCCGGCGCGTCGCTCGACGGCCTGAGCTATGTCGTCATCGGCGACGGCGGCGGAGCGTCGGGGACCGTCGAACTGGTCCAGAGCCTGAACGGCCAGACGATCCCGGCGAGCGGCTACTTCGTCGTTGCCGAGGACATCTTCACGCTCGGCACGCCCAATCTCGAGACTCCCCTCAACTTCGAGAACGACGACACGACCACGCACCTGTTGGCGCGTACGTTCACCGGCTTCAACGGCCAGGATCTCGACGTCAACAACGACGGCGCGCTCGACACCACGCCGTGGTTCTCCGTGAGCGACGCGATCGCACTCATCGATCAAGGCGATCTCGACAACGACCCCTACGGTCCAGGTGCGGCATGCGTCGCGGGAACGTTCTGCAACTCGCTGACGGCCCAGGCGGCGAACGTCGGCCACGCATTCCGCTGCATCGACGCCGTCGGCATCTGGAACGAGGGCACGTTCAACGTCGCCGCTGTCCCCAACAGCGACTCGCCCGGCGAGCCGAACCCGTGCGCCTGTGGCGACGGGCTTCTCGTCATCGGCGAGGTCTGCGATGCCGGCGGCGAGGCCGTGATGTGCGACGACGACTGCACGGTGCCGCTGTGCGGCGACTCGAACGCGAACGAGACCGCGGGCGAGATCTGCGACACCGGAGGCAACTCGGCGACCTGCGACGTCGACTGCACCGCGATCGCCTGCAACGACGGCGTGTTCAACGACCAAGCCGAGGCATGCGACGACTTCGGCGAGAGCGCGACGTGTGACGACGACTGCACCGCGCCGTCGTGTGGCGACGGCAACGTCAACGAGGCGGCCGGCGAGACTTGCGACGACAGCGGCGAGTCGGCGACGTGCGACGACGACTGCACTGCGGTCGCGTGTGGCGACGACACCGTCAACGAGATGGCCGGCGAGACCTGCGACGACGGCGGGCGCTCGGGCATGTGCGACGCGGATTGCACCGCGGCGACGTGCGGCGACGGCAACGTCAACATGACCGCCGGCGAGGAGTGCGACGGCGACGGCAACGGCACGCCGGGCGAGACGGCGACGTGCGACGACGACTGCACGACCGCGGTCTGCGGCGACATGGTCGCCAACGCGCTGGCCGGCGAGACCTGCGACGCCGGTGACGAAGCCGACGACTGCGACGACGACTGCTCCGCGGTGGAGTGCGGCGACGGCAACACCAACGAGGCGGCCGACGAGGAGTGCGACGACGGCAACACCGACGACGGCGACGGTTGCTCGGCGACCTGCACCGACGAGGGCGAGCCCGGCACGAGCAGCGGCGGCGAGGAATCGTCCAGCGGTGGCGAGTCCGAGGGCTCGAGCACGAGCGAGGATCCGACCAACGCGACCGGCGACACGTCCGCGACCGATCCCGACTCGTCGGGCACCGATCCGGACACGTCGGGCAGCGCGAGCGTGACGGACAGCGATTCCGATTCCGACAGTGACGAGGATGGCGACACCGAGGGCGACGAGGAGAGCTCGGGCGGCTCGGGCAACATCACGCCGGACGACGATGGGTGCGGCTGCAACACGACCGACGGGCGCGACCTGACGGCGTCGTTGCTTGCGTTCTTCGGCCTCGGCGCGCTGCGTCGCCGTCGTCGCAAGGTCTAGGTCAGTCGCGAAGCGGCGCGCACGCTCAACGTTCGAGCGTCGCGCGCCGTCGTCGACCCTTGATCGACGTACGATTCAGATGATCGAGCGCCGCGTTCACCACGCGGCGCTCGACTGCGATCCACGAGCTACGCTCGCCGATCTCGATCTTGCCCACGCTCGTCGCCAAGACCCCCCCCGCGCTCGTGCACGCCCCCAGCACATCACCCGGCCGCAGCTTGTCTCGCCGCCCCGCGTGAATGCAGATCGTCGCGAATGGTGCGAGCCACGGCGTCTCGATCGGCGCGATCGCTTCGTCCGCCCGCTCGACCGTTGCGGTGATCCCCGCAGACTTCTCGATCGGATGCAGCCGCGGCAGCGACTCGTCGTCGACGAGACTGAGCGCGTGGCCCACGGCGCCCGCGCGCCCGGTACGGCCGATACGATGCACGTAGACCTCGGGGTCAAGCGGAAGGTCCGCATTGACGACCGCACCGAGCCCCGACAGATCCAGCCCGCGCGCCGCGACGTCGGTCGCGACGAGCACGCGCGCGCTGCCACCAGAAAAACGCGCCAGGATCCGCTCGCGATCGGGCTGCTCGAGATCACCGTGCAGCGCGAGCGCATCGATCCCGAGCCGACCGAGCGCCTTCGCGAGCGCCGCACAGCCGATGCGTGTGTTGCAGAACACCAGCGCCGACGGCGGCGCGAGCTGCCGCAGCCACGCCGCGATCACGTCGGGCGCTGCCTCGGGCGCGACCTCGACGAAGCGTTGGACTATCTGCGGTGCCGCACGCTCGCCGACCTGCAGCCGCACCGGGCCCTGCTGGATCGCCGCGCTGGTGTGCTCGACCTCCTTGCCGATCGTCGCGGAGAACAGCAGCGTCTGCCGCGGACTCGGACACGCGCGCACCAGCGCGAGCACGTCGTCGGCAAACCCCATGTCGAGCATTCGATCGCACTCGTCGAGCACGACCACGCGCACACGGCCGAGCTCGAGCCGACCATCACGCACGTGCTGACCGACGCGACCGGGCGTGCCGACGACGACGTGGGCACCGTGGCGCAACGATGCGATCTGTGGCCCGAGCGGCACACCGCCGGTCAGCACCAGCACCTTCGTGTTCGGCAGCGGACGCGCGAGCTTGCGCAGCTCGACGGCGACCTGACTCGCGAGCTCGCGCGTCGGACACAACACGAGTCCGACCGGGCCCCACTGCGTGGGGTCCAGCGTCGCAAGCACACCGAGCCCGAACGCGACGGTCTTGCCGCTGCCGGTCGGCGCTTCGGCGAGCACGTCGGTGCCCGCGAGCACGTGCGGCAGCGCGGCGATCTGGATCGCCGTCGGCTGTACGTAGCCGAGGGCGGCGAGATTACCGAGCAGCGGATCCGCGACGCCCAACGCCGCGAAGCCGCCGTCCTCAGTCGTTGGTCACCATGCGGTGGTTCGCCGCGTCCCACCGTTTGAGCCGCAGGCACGCCGCGATGTCGTGCGGCGCGAGCGACGTGCGATGGGGAGCCTGCAGCTCTTCGATCGCCGCGAACGCCTCGGGCAGCCGATAAAACGGAATCCGCGCGTTGAGATGATGGATGTGGTGGTAGCCGAGGTTCGCGCAGAACCACCGCATCAGCGGCCCCATCACCATGTAGCTCGAGCCGTTCACGGCCGCGTCGGTGTAGTCCCACTCCGACGTCGTGTAAAAGCGCGTCTCGGGGAAGTTGTGCTGCGCGTAGAACAGGTACGCGACGAGCATGTGATCGACCATCGACGGGATCACCAGCGCGAGCACGGCGATCGTCACGCCGAACTTCCACACCAGCAAGCCGAGGATCGCGAAGTGGATCACGAGCGCGAGCGGCCCGCCCCAGTGTCGCTTCGGGCTGCGGCGGAACGCGGCGATGCACATGCCCGCCATCATCACGAACACGTAGCCGAACACGATCGTCAGCGGATGGCGCGCGCGCAGGTAGTCGCGGCGCTCGGCGGCCGACGCCGCCTCGTACTGCTCGGTTGTCATCACGAGGTACGAGCCGACCGCCGTCCACTGCAGTTTGCCGTTGTTGCGGTGGTGGAAATCGTGGGTTTCCTTCCACACCGTTCGTGGCGCGAGCACGTGGAGCCCGACGAGATACATGATCCACTGCGCGGGCTTGCTCTTCGCGAGCAGCGCGCCGTGCAGGTGGTCGTGGAACAGCGCGAAGATCCGCAGCTGCGTCAGGCCGGCGACGATCGAGGCGGGGATCGCAACCCAGAGCGGCGTCCAGAACACCAGCCAGACGCACGCGCCGTAGACGGCGAGCGTGCTCAGCAGGTGGAACCAGGACGTCGTCGGATTCTCGGTCTCGAAGGGCAGTGTTGCGGCGAGAAGCGCCTTGCCCACGCGCGGTGCGGCCATGCGCCAAAGACGGTGCCGCACATCCGCGAGTGACGTCAAGGCGGGCGCAGCGAGTTCAGCGACTGGGGCGCCGGTGCCCGCTACTTGCCCACGTACCGGTCCATGACCCCGCGCAGGCGCGGGACCATGATGGCGATCATCAACGCCGCGAACAACGCGCCTCCGAAGTTGATGAAGAAGATGACCGACTTGTGCTCGAACGCGTCCATCAAACCCGACAGCAGGCCCGAGAGCTTGTTGCCGATCGACGTCGAGAGGAACCACCCGCCCATCATCAACGCGGTGAGACGCGGCGGGCTGAGCTTGGACACGAGCGACAGACCCATCGGCGACAGGCACAGCTCGCCGACGGTGATCACCGCATACGTGCCGGCCAGCCACAGCCACGACGCCTTCTCGAGCCCGTTGTGCGTCGCGTAGGTCGCCGCGATCATCACGAGCGTCGACAACGCGGTGATGAGAAGACCGATCGAGATCTTGCCGGGTGTCGACGGCTCTCGCTTGCGCCGCCCCAACCATGCCCACACGCCGACGATGACGGGCGTGAGTGCGACGACGAAGAACGCGTTGATCGACTGGAACAGCTCGGTCGAAAACAGCGGCTTTTTCACCTCCGGCGCCGTCCACTCCGACTGCGGCAGGTTGTTGAAGTACGGATGCGGGCC
>Ga0105048_10016935_pt1 | contig 11249 bp, 11 predicted proteins | sample MAT05_FD_78382 | JGI IMG/M metagenome (GOLD analysis project Ga0105048, IMG submission 78382) | Freshwater microbial communities from Lake Fryxell liftoff mats and glacier meltwater in Antarctica - MAT-05 | ecosystem: Environmental > Aquatic > Freshwater > Ice > Liftoff microbial mat | place...
AGCAGATCGCGCCCCACGCCGCCCTGCGGCTTCGGCACGCCCTCGGCATACTCGGCCTCGATTGCGGCGGACGGTTTCGACTTCCGGGCAAACAGGACGGTGAAGGTGGTGTAGGCGAGCAGCCCGACCACGAGCACGGCACCTTCAGCGCCGCCGATCATGCGGTCGGCGAGCAGCCAGGCGGCGAGAAGGGAGACGCCGACCATGATGGGAGCGTCGATCCGGAGGATTTGGAGCTGCACATTCAGCGGATAGATGAGCGCGGTCAGGCCGAGGATCAGGCCGATATTGAGGCTGTTCGAGCCGACCACGTTGCCGATAGCGATGGCCCCCTGGCCGGCCAGGGCGGCCTGCACGCTGACGACCATTTCCGGCGCGCTGGTGCCGAAGGCCACGACCGTGAGCCCAACCACAAGCGGCGTGAGCCCGAGCCGCAGCGCGAGCGCCGAACTGCCCCGCACCAGCCCTTCGCCACCGAAGTAGAGCAGGACGAGACCGAGGATGAGGAAGACGATCGAGGTGAGCATGGGCGGTCAAGGTGTGAAGTGCGGCGCGATTCAATCGCGGGTCGGGCGATCTACGCAAGCCGATGTCTCCGGCCCCCGTCCTTCGCGCTATTCCTCAGCCGTGCGCACCGGTTGCGGCCGCCGTCTTCTTACGCTGCTCCACCCGCGCGCGGACCCATTTTTCCAGTCCCACCGCAGCGAAGGCGACAAGGCCGACGGCGAAGATGTGCAGCCACGCTTCGGCGCGGAGCGGGGCGGTGTGGAAGAGGTGGTTCATGAAGGGCGCATAGGTGAAGAGGAGTTGTGCGCCGAGCATCCCGGCAGCGCCGGCGAGCACCCACCAATTTGAAAAAAAGCCGAGCGAGCGCATCGAGTGGGTGAGCGAGCGGCAGTTGAAGAGGTAGAAGATTTCCACCACCACGATCACGTTGACCACGATGGTGCGGGCCTCGGCGAGGGTGGCGCCGCGGGCCTGCTCCCAGACAAAGAGGCCGAACGCTCCGGCGAGGATGATGAGAGAGACCAGACCGGTGCGCATGAAGAGCGGGAAGGTAAGGATCGGTTCCTTCGGATCGCGCGGCGGGCGCTGCATGAGGCCGGGTTCCTTCGGCTCGAAGACGAGCATCAGGCCGAGCAGGAGCGCGGTCATGAGATTGATCCAGAGCATCTGCACGGGCAGCGCGGGCAGCGCCACGCCGATCATGATGGAGGCGAGAATCACGAGGCCCTCGCCGATGTTGGTCGGCAGCGTATAGACGATGAATTTCGTGAGGTTGTCGAAGACGTTGCGGCCTTCCTCCACGGCGGCTTCGATCGAGGCGAAGTTGTCGTCGGTCAGGATCATGTCGGCGGCGCCTTTCGCCACGTCGGTGCCGGTGATGCCCATGGCGACGCCGATGTCGCTTTGCTTCAGCGCAGGCGCGTCGTTCACGCCGTCGCCGGTCATGGCCACGATGTGGCCGCGGGCCTGGAGCGCGCGGACGAGGCGGAGCTTCTGTTCCGGCGCGACGCGGGCGAAGACGGCGGCGTTTTCGGCCACGCCGGAGAGTTCCTCGTCGGCCATTTTCTCCAGCTCGCGTCCGCTCACGGCGAACCGATCCGCCGCGCCTTCGAGCCCGATGGTGCGCGCGATGGCGGCGGCGGTGAGCAGATGATCGCCGGTGATCATCTTCACGCGGATGCCCGCGGCGCGGCACTGCCGCACGGCCTCGATGGCTTCCGCGCGCGGCGGATCGATCATGCCTTGCAGGCCGAGGAAGGTGAGCCCGTCGGCGACGTGCCGGTGCTCGATGTCCTGCTGTTCGCGCGGAGCGAGGCGGCGGGCGAAGGCGAGCACGCGCAGGCCGCGCGAGGCGATTTCGTCGGCGGCGCGCGTGACTGCGGCGTGGTCGAAGGCGACGGCCTCGCCGCGGTCGTCGAGCGCGGTGTCGCAGCGTTTGAGCAGGCGTTCGACGGCACCTTTTTTGTAAATGATATGCCCTTCCTTGCCGCCGCCGTGCAGCGTGGCCATGAACTGGTGCTCGGACTCGAATGGGATGACATCGAGCCGCGGGTGCTGCGCGCTGGTCTCCGCGTGGGCGAGCCCGGCCTTTTCGGCGACGACGATCAGCGCGGCTTCGGTGGGATCGCCTTGCGCGGCCCAGCGGCCTTTCTCCTGCACGAGCTGCGAGTCATTGCAGAGCAGTCCGGCGCGCAGGCATTCGGTGAGCGCGGCGCGCGGAGCGGCGTCGATGGGCTGGCCGTCGGCGCGGATTTCGCCCGTCGGTTCGTAACCGCCGCCGGTCACTTCGTAGAGCACGCCGCCAGCGAAGATGGCCTGCACGGTCATTTGGTTTTCGGTCAGCGTGCCGGTTTTGTCCGAGCAGATGATCGTGGTGCTGCCGAGCGTCTCGACGGCGGGCAGCTTGCGGATGATCGCGCGCCGCTTCGCCATCCGCGAGACGCCGATGGCGAGCGTGATCGTGACCGCCGCGGGCAGCCCTTCCGGGATCGCGCCCACGGCCAGCGCGACCGCGGCCATGAACATTTCGACCGGCTTTTCTCCCCGCCAGAGGCCGAGCGCAAAGGTCGCCACGGCGAGCGCCATGATCGCCCAGAGGATGAGTTTGCTGAAGTGCGCGATCTTCTTGGTGAGCGGCGTCGAGAGATCCGTGGCGCTGGAAATGAGCGCGGCGATCCGGCCCATCTCGGTCGTGTCGCCGGTCGTGCAGACCAGCCCCTCGGCGCGGCCGTAGGTGACGAGCGAACCGCCGTAGGCGAGGTTGCGCCGCTCGGCGAGGATGGTGTCGAGCGGGAGCGTATCGCCGTGTTTTTCCACCGGCACGGATTCGCCGGTGAGCGCAGATTCATCGACCTGCAAGTCGCGGACATGAAAGAGCCGCAGATCGGCGGGCACCTTGTCGCCGGATTCGAGCAGCACGAGATCGCCGGGCACGAGTTCCTCGGAAGGCACGCTCTGCCTGGTCCCGCCGCGCCGCACCGTGGCCTTGGTGACGACCATTTCCGCGAGCGCATTGATCGCCTTCTCCGCGCGCGCCTCCTGGAGGTAACCGACGAGCGCATTGAGGAACACGACCGCAAAGATCACGATCGAATCCACCCACTCGCCGAGCACCGCGGTGACGCCGCTGGCGAGGAGCAGGATGTAAAGCAGCGGCGCGTGAAACTGCAGCAGGAAGCGAATCCACTCGCTGCGCCCGGCTTTCGCGGTGAGCCGGTTCTCGCCGAATTTTTCGCGCCGCTTCCGCACTTCCTCCACGGAAAGACCGGCGCGCAAATCCGCGCCGAGCGACTTGATGACTTCCTCGGCGGGGAGTTGATGCCAGGCGAGATTCTCGCCCGGCTCGGCAGTGGGGGCGGTGAGAGTTTGATTCATGGACGTGAAGACGCACCAAGCATCGGCCCTGCGCGCCGCTTCGGCCCTCCATCGTTTGCGCAGGTTCGGTCTGCTCTTGGCTAGGCTCCGTCCGCGTCCCGGTGCTCATGTTTCGGTAAAAAAAATGCCCGGCGAGAGGATCGCCGTCTTGCGCCGCTCCGAATCATCCTCCATCCGTCCAAACCATGACTGCCGATCCGAGCCGCTCCAATCCGTCCTTCATTCGCCGCTTCATCGCCAGCGAAGCCGCGGGCGGGCTGGTGCTCATGGGCGCGGCGGCGGTGGCACTCCTCATCGCCAATTCGCCATTTGCGGAAACCTACTTCGGCGTGCTCGCGAGCTACGTCGGCGGACTGTCGATCCTCCATTGGATCAACGATGCCTTGATGGCCGTCTTCTTCCTCATGGTGGGACTGGAAATCAAGCGGGAGGTGCTCACCGGCCAATTGTCCACCTGGCCACAGCGCATCCTCCCCGGCATCGCGGCGATAGGCGGAATGATCGTGCCCGCCGCGTTTTACCTCGCGCTGAGTGGGGCTCGCCAGACACCGCCAAAGGTTGGGCGATTCCGGCGGCCACCGACATCGCCTTTTCCCTCGGAGTCCTGGCCCTGCTCGGCTCGCGCGTCCCGTTGTCCCTGAAGGTCTTCCTCACCGCCCTCGCGATCATCGATGACCTCGGAGCGGTCGGGGTGATCGCGCTCTTTTACACGGCGGAAATCAACGCAGCCGCCCTCGCGGGATCGGCCGCGATTGTCGTCGTCCTGATCGTCCTGAACTGGTCCGGCGTCGATCGCTTGCTGCCCTATCTCGTCCTCGGCGTCGGGCTCTGGTATCTGGTCTTGCAATCCGGAGTCCATGCCACCGTCGCGGGAGTGCTGCTCGCCCTCACCATCCCCCTGGCCGTGGCCCGGCAGACCGGGGATTCGCCCCTCCTTCGTCTGGAACACGCCATTCAACCCTGGGTGGCTTTCGTGATCATCCCGATTTTCGGCTTCGCCAATGCGGGCGTGTCCTTCGACGGATTCACCCTCGCGAAACTCCTCCAGCCCGTCACCCTCGGCGTCACCCTCGGTCTGTTTGTCGGCAAACAACTCGGCATCTTCGGACTCGCGTGGATCGCGATTCGTTCCGGCATTGCCACCCTGCCCGACGGCGCTTCGTTCCGCCAGCTCTACGGCGTGTCGGTCCTGTGCGGCATTGGTTTCACCATGAGCCTCTTCATCGGTCTGCTCGCCTTTCCCGATTCGCTCGTGCAGCAAGACGCCGTGAAGGTCGGCGTCATCGCCGGATCGGCGCTCTCCGCCATCGTCGGGGCGGCCGTCCTGGGGCTGGGCCGCCCGCGCGCGGCCACCTCCCAAGCAACAGAGCCGTCGCCCTAGCCGAGGCAATCGACTCGCTCGAACACCCCGGTCTGGCGTGGGCCTGAGCTTTCCCGCCGTCTCTGCGCCGGCGCCAGGGCGCAGCATCGATGCGATTCTCGGGAAGAATTAGGGCCGCCCGCCAGAGCGTCGGCGAATCCTTCATGGAACGGCCCGACCGGCATGGTTCCAAGACCTCATTATGAAGAAACTAGCTCTCTACACCACCATCGCTTTGATCACCGTCGCCACCGCTGCCACCGGCCTCGCCAAGGACGACAAAAAGAAGGACAAGGATAAGGACAAAGACAAGGAACGCGTCGTTTATGTCGAACGTGACGGAAGTCGTTACACTGTCGATCGCGACGGCAAACGCCATCGGGTGGACGGCGGCGACCGGGACCACGACCGGCGCCACGATGACCGCGACTACGACCGCAACTACGACCGTGATCGCGACGATCGCCGGGATTATGGCTCCAGTCGCGACCGCACCCGCTCCATCTACATCATCGAACGCAACCGTCCGGTCGAAAGGACCGTGTATGTCGATTCCTCCGGGCGCTACTACCGCGTGGTCGATGGCCGCCGCAGCTACGTACAGGAACGCTACTACGACTCCTACCCGTCGAAACAATATCACGCGGATGGCCGTCGCCGCCTGACCTTCACGCTGCCGTTTTAGACGCCGCGAATTTTTACCCGCCCGCGCCGCTGGTTTCAAAGCCAGCAGCGCGGGCTCTTCTTTTTTCCCAGCGATCTCCGGGCAATCGGTGGGTGAGGGTTCGGGACGATGGCTTGAAAGTGAAGGCTTGTCAGATCCTGAGCGGATGCATTAGGCACACGGTCGCTTGTTCCCGCGTCTCGCCAGATTCCTCGTCCTCATCGCCGCCGTGCAGATCCTCGGCGGGCATTGGGCCGTCCTGCAATCGGTGGCGTGGGCGCGGATGATCGTGGAGTACGCGCAGGGCGATTCGCTGACCGCCGCGGTGGCCAAGACTTTTGACGGCGCACATCCGTGTTCGCTGTGCGAAACGGTGAGCGAAGGGCGGCAGCAGGAGAAGAAGCAGGAAGCCGTGACTACCATCGTCAAACTCGACGCGGTGCTGGCGCCGGCGTTCCGCGTTCCGTGGCCGCAAGTGCAGGCGTGGACCTATCCGACGGCCACTCACAGGGGCGCTGAGACCGCGCCGACTCCGCCGACTCCACCCCCGCTGGCCTGACGGCGGCCGGAAGCCGGTGTCCTCATCGGCTGGGGAGTTCCATCGACGTTGCTGCGCGTTTTCGCAGTCACCCCGTTTCGTTTCGGAACGGCGTGTTTTTCCCAAGCTCCCCGCGGTCGCATTTTTCGTCTCCCCGCACTCCGGCACCCGTCGCGATGCGGTCTCCTCCGGCGTGTCTGCCGGATCTCGTTCATGAACTCATCCACTCTCTCATTTCTTGAAAACACCTCTCTCTCTTTCCCTCGCGGTCGCTTGCGTGCTGACCGCCCCGAGCGCTCGCCCGCAGGATCCCGTCACCACCACCACCACGCTGCCTGGCGTCACCGTCCACGCGCGTCCCGATGAACCTTCGCTCACCGTCCCTTCCATCGAGGCCGCGCGCGTCGAACTCGAACAAGTTCCCGGCGGCACTTCCGTGGTCGATGCCGAGACTTACAAACGCGGGCGCGCGACCACGCTCAAGGACGCGCTCGACTTCGCGCCCGGCGTGTACCTCCAGCCGCGCTTTGGTGCGGAAGAGTCGCGCATCTCGATTCGCGGTTCCGGGGTGCAGCGCACCTTCCACGGACGCGGGCTCAAGCTGCTCCAGGACGGCGTGCCACTGAACCTCGCGGATGGCGGCTTCGACTTCCAGGCCATCGAGCCGCTGGCCACGCGCTACATCGAAATCTGGCGCGGCGGGAATGCGCTCGAACACGGCGCGACCACGCTGGGCGGCGCGATTAATTTCGTCAGCGCCACCGGACACGACGCCTCGCCATTTACCGCGCGGTTGGAATACGGAAGCTTTGCGTCGTATCGCGCGCAGGTCAGCGGCGGCGGGGTGTTTGGGGCCTTCGATTATTACGTCAGCCTCTCGCATTTTTCGCAGGATGGCTTCCGCGAGCACAGCCAGCAGAACAATCAGCGCGTGTTCGCGAACTTCGGCTACCGCTTCAACGAGAACGTCGAGACGCGCTTCTACGTCACCTATGTGCAGACCGACAGCGAGCTGCCGGGCAATCTCACCAAGACGCAGCTCGAAACCGATCCCGAGCAGGCGCAGCGGGTCGATCCCACGCTGCGCACGTTTCAGCCGGTGGCGCGGTTCGATTACGTGACGAGCAATTGGAAGCGCGACTTCGAACTCTTCCGCATCGCGAACAAAACGACGTGGCTGCATGGCGATCACCGCTTCGCGCTCGGTGCGTTCTGGGCGCAGAAGAATCTCGATCACCCAATCCTCTTCGTCATCGACCAGCTCAGCAACGACTTCGGGATCGAGCTGCGCTACGACTACGCCGGCGAGGTGCTCGGGCATCGCAATCACTTCACGATCGGCTTCGCGCCGACCTACGGCGTCGTGCAGGACAACCGCTTCGCCAATGTCTTCGGCAATCGCGGCGACCGGCTGAGCGACAACGAGCAGCAATCGCTCAACGTCGATTTCTATCTCCAGGATCGCTTCTACCTCACGCCAAACGTGGCGCTCGTCGCGGGCGCGCAGGTGACCTACGCGCAGCGGGACAACAGCGATGAATTGCCGATGACCCTGACCGATCCCGAGAACAGCGACACGCAGGATTGGTGGGGATTTTCGCCGAAGCTCGGCCTGCTTTGGGAGCAGACGAAGAACGTGCAGTCGTTCGTCAACGTCAGCCGCAGCTTCGAGCCGCCGTCCTTTGGTGAACTCGGCAACGCCGCGAATGGCGGTGCCGGTCTCGTGCAGCTCGACGCGCAGACGGCCACGACCGTGGAAGTCGGCACGCGCGGGCGTCTCGGGCGCTTCGCCTGGGATCTCGCCTACTACTACGCGTGGATCGATGACGAATTGCTGGAGTATCAGGTCCAGCCAGGCCTGACGCAGACGATCAACGCCGGACGTACCATCCATCAAGGCGTGGAGGCGGCGCTCGACATTGATCTCGTCCGCGGGCTTTTTGTCCGCGATGGCGCTGCCGGTCCGGCTGGCGACAGCCAGGCGGTCGTCACACCCGCCGCAGTTGGACCGAAGCGCGACCGCCTCACCCTCCGCCAGCTCTACCTGTGGAACGACTTCCACTTCGATGGCGATCCCACCTTCGGCGACCACCAACTCCCCGGCATCCCCGAGCACTACTACCGGGCCGAATTGCTCTACGAACACCCGTGTGGCTTTTACGTCGGGCCGAACATCGAGTGGGTGCCGCAGCGATACAACGTGGATTCCGCCGAAACGCTGCACGCTGACAGCTACGCGCTGCTCGGCGCGAAGATCGGCTACCGCAGCGAGCGTGGCTTTTCCGTTTTCCTGGAAGCGAAAAACCTGACCGACGAAAAATATGCCGCGACCACTGGCGTGGTCTCGCAAGCAACCCCGACCTCCGCGCTTTTCCTGCCCGGCGACGGCCGCGGTTTTTTCGGCGGCGTCGAGTTCCGCTGGTAACCCCCACGCGTCATGAACCGCCATTGGATTCGCCAAACCCACCGCTGGCTGGGGCTGATCTTCAGCCTCTCGGTCCTTTTGTCCGCCGGCAGCGGGGTGTTGCACACCGTCATGACGCGCACCCAATCGCCTCCGCCTCCCGCCCGGCCTTCGGGCGGGGGGCTCGCGCCAGAGAAGATCAGGATCCCCGTGGCGGAAGCGATCGGCCAACGCCCGGCCCAGGCGGTGAACCTGCGCGGCATCAGCGGCGAACCGTGGTATCAAATCTACGCCTCCACGGCCGCTCCCGCGGAGTATGTCAGCGCCGTGGATGGCCGCGTCGATCCCGGTCAGGATGAACGCTACGCGGCCGAGATCGCCGCGGCGTTCCTCGGCGGAGCAGCCGTGCGAAAGACCGATTACCTCACCGGTTTCAATCGCGAATACCTCAACATCTTCCGCGTCCTGCCGGTGCATCGCTTCGACGTGGACGATGGACGCGGCACCCGCGTTTATGTCTCGACCACGACCGGGAGCGTCACGCGCCACACCGACAACGCCCGCCAGTTGGAAGCGAATATCTTCACGAATTTCCACAAGCTCGGTTTCATCCCGAACAAGGAGGTGCGCGATCTCGTGCTCACCGGACTGACCTTCGGCGTCTTCCTTGTCGCCGTGCTCGGCATTCTGCTATTTTTCCTGACTCGTCCCCGGCGGGCCTGAAAAGATTGGGACGCGCGGGAGCGCGTCCCTCCGATGCGCTACTCGCCTTTGGCCCACGCCAGTCCGTCGGCGGTTTTGCCCACGTCGATCAGCGCGGCGACTTTCAAATCCTTGAGATTGATCGCCGCGACCTGCGCGCTGGCGTCGCACGAGACGTAGGCCACGGCTCCGTCCGGGCGGACAAGCACATACTGGGGAGCCTTCGGCACTTTCACCGTGCCGGTCACTTTCATCGTGGTCAGATCGACGACGGCGACTTCGTTGATGTTGATCAGCGCGACGACGAGCGATTTGCCATCGGGGGTCGGCGCGGTGCCGTAGCCGATGTCGGGCAGCGCGATGTGCGTTTTTACTTCATTCGTCGCGGTGTCGATGACCACGAGGCGCGGCTCGAATTGATCCGCAGTGAAGGCCAGATGCTCATCGACCGAGAGCGAAATGCGCTGCGTCATCTTCGCGACCGGGATGACCTTGAGCAGCTTCTTCGCCTCCAGATCGAGCACCGAGACGGTGCCGGGTCCGACGTTGGCGGTGTAGCCGCGTTTGCCGTCGCGCGTCACGGCGAGCATGTGCGACTGCTCCTGTCCGGTGGAGACGGAGCCGGTGATCTTCAACGTCGCCGGATCGATGATGGAGACGGTGTTCTCTTTTTCCGTGGTGACGTAGAGCAGGCCGGTTTTTTCGTTGAAGATCGGGCAGTGCGGGCGCACGCCTTGGCCAAAATCCACCGTGCCGACAATGGCGCGTTTCGCCAGGTCGATGACGCGGATGAGTTGTCCATCCGTGCCCGGTTTGCCGACGCCGGAATCGCCGAAGATCGGCACAAAGGCCCGCCTCCCGTCCGCGGAAGCGGCCACTTCGTGACCGGTCACGCCCTCCTCCGGGATAACGGCGATCTGCTTGTTCGTCGCGGGATCGATGAGCGAGAGCGTGCGGTCGCCCTTGTTGGTGACGAGCAGTGTTCCTTGGGGAGTTTGAGCGCTCGCGAGGCCGAGAGCGATGGCGAGGAGGGAAGCGGTGAGCAGGGTGCGTTTCATGGATGGGAGGAAGGGAATGACGAGGGTAGAACATGCGCGGAAACGAACGCGACGACAATACGAGCGCGGCTTCCCGCGCGTCAGATCAGATCCTCGCCCGATCGAGGAATCCAACCTGAGCGGCAGATCCGATTCTTCAGTGCCATGCCAATCATTCCCGCGAAACAATTTCCCCACGCGCTCTCCGATGCGCCGAGTTTTCTGACCATCCAGAAAACCTGGGAGGAGGAGCCCGTCCGGCGCCCGCAAATCGCCGCTGGGCTCAAGCACATGTGCCGCACGATGAATGCGGTCGTCAGCGTTGTCCGCCTGCAACCCTAGCGGTCTGCCGCAGACTGCGATTCCAACTCCTTAATCAGCCCGGTGTTCGCTGTGGCAGGCCTTGCAGTTCACGGCATCCTTGTAGTGCGCGATGGCGGCGGGCTTCTTTTCGATGACTTCCTCGGTCGCGATGATCAGTTTGGCGACCTTCATCTTGAAGTCGGCGGCTTCGCCCTTCGAGGGTTTGGTGTCGATCATCGCCTTGTAGAGATCGAGCGACTTCTTCACATCGGCTTCGTCGGCCGTGCCTTCGACGATCTTCTCGTTCAGCTTCTTCTCCCCCTTCGGCGCCTTGTGGGCAAATTTCATGGCGAGCTCGATCGGATTCGGGTCTTCGGCAAAAGCAATCGAAGTGGCGAGGATCGTGAGGGCGGTGGCGATGGGCAGATGGAGTTTCATGTCGGTGAGAGTGCGCGTCCCTGTAGCCACCGGCTGCCGCAACGGCGAGCAAAATGTGCGCAATCTCCCACTTTCCGAACGGCCCGCCTATTTGCCGGGCGGAACCTTGGTCGCGCTGCACCCGCAATCGCCCCCACAGTTTTTTCCGGCGGCACGTTTCCGCAGGAAGCGGACGACGAAGAAAGCGAGCGCCCCGACGACGAGAATGCCCACGGCGAATTGGTCGAGGAGCGGGTTCATTGGAAGCCGAGGAACTTGCCGCCTTGATAGACGATGAACGCACCGAGCCACGCGAGGCCGGTCATGTAGGCGATTTGGAAAAGCGGCCAGCGCCACGAATTGGTCTCGCGGCGGACGATGGCGACGGTGCTGATGCATTGCATGGCGAGAACGTAGAACACCATGAGCCCGAGGCAAACGAG
>Ga0105048_10016936_pt1 | contig 11248 bp, 12 predicted proteins | sample MAT05_FD_78382 | JGI IMG/M metagenome (GOLD analysis project Ga0105048, IMG submission 78382) | Freshwater microbial communities from Lake Fryxell liftoff mats and glacier meltwater in Antarctica - MAT-05 | ecosystem: Environmental > Aquatic > Freshwater > Ice > Liftoff microbial mat | place...
AGGTCACCAGGACGTCAAACCGTTGTAAATGCTCGAACAACGCGGCCAATTGGCTCGACTCCTCGGAGTAGTCGCGCATGAAAAAATGGCGCAACTCAAACCCTGCTTCGGTCATTGCGCCAACGCCGATCAGGAACGCGTAGGTGCCTGAACCGCCAGCCAAACCGGTGGTCTCGGTATCCAGATAGGCCACCCGGCGAGGATCGAATTGCGAGAGTTTCCCTTCACTGATCGCCGTCAGCAGGTCGCCCGGAAGTTCTCGCAAATCAGAGACATAGACGCTCCCGTGGCGCTGATGATTGCCCCAGATCCGCTTCGACTCGAAGTGCGCGCCATGCGCCGTCCGCACCTCGGCCCCTTCCAGCCAGTCGGTCACGTCCCCCGCCGCCTCCGCAACGGGCGTGGAATCAATAGGCTCCACTGTCACGGCGGCAATCCGCCGCCGCAGGTGGGCTAGCTGATCCTGGAGATTCGACATTGCCAGATTCGCCTCATCTTCGCCTATTCGCAAAGTGTAGCACGCGTAGGACTAATCGTGGCGGAGGACGGTGGCGGGATCCAATTTCGCGGCCCGGCGCGCCGGAGCGTAACAGGCCGCGCCGGCCGCCGCGAGCATCACCGCCGCCGCGGCGCCAATCGCGGCGGGCGCCACCGCCTGCTCTAGCATCCGGACCGCCGGATAGGCGGCCAGCAAGCCTAATCCCAGTCCGATCAATGCGAGCTTAAAGCCATGATGCAACGAGAGTTGCGTCAACGATCCCGGGGTCGCGCCCAGCGCCAGCCGGACGCCAAACTCTTCGTTCTGGCCCGGACGAACAACGGCAAACTCGGTTGAACGAGATGCAGAGTCAACCGAATTCGGCGAACGGCTCGGCGGCCAGGCCTTTAAATCGCTCTTTCCGCAGTGCAAGTAGCCATTCCGCACCGCGAATGGGTGAGATACCCCAACGCCGGGGTTCGTGCATCGCGCCGCCTCGTGGATTCTTAAGCTGAAACGATTGGTTCGTCACGTGCAGATATAAAAATGGAAGATCAGGATGAGCGCCTCAGCCAAAATCGTTTTCGCAACACTGCTGCTGGCGATACTTGTGGCGAGTCCCATTGACGCCTGCGCCGATTCTTTCAAGGCGGCGGGAACCCCGGCCCATCCCTGTTGCCCCGCCAAACCCGCGTCCCTGCCCAGTGATTAAGCCGATGCCCGGCGAACGCAGGAAATTCTGGCCGCCGTCGGCCTTTCGGATCGGGCGAGCCACCTTCCGCGAGAGCTCTCGGGTGGTCAAATGCAGCGTGTCGCCATCGCGCGGGCGCTCATCGCCGGTCCGAAAATCCTGGTGGCGGATGAGCCTACCGGCAACCTCGATAGGTCCACCGGCGAATCTATCATTGCCCTTTTCAAGCGTCTGGCCGCCGAAGAGGGGCTGGCCATCCTGCTGACGACGCATAACACCGCTTTCGGCGCGGAAGCCGATCGCGCCATCACCTTGGAGGACGGGCGGATTGTGAAGGAGGAGCAGCCGAATCACTCTCAACCTATAACCGTCAAGTGACCGAAAGGAGTCTGCAATGCACATCGGGATCAGCCAGTCCCGGCTTAAAAATCGACGTTGTGACGGAGCTGTGTAACACCGGCATTTTTAAATCAGCGGGGGATCCGCACCGGCCCCTCGCCATCCATCAACATAGGCAACGGCTTCATCGCAAGCCGCACAATAGGAAATAAAAATGACCATTCAAAGACCGTTCCGCGTTATGGCGCTGGGGACATTGATGCTGCTCGCGACTCTCACCCCGACTTTCGCGGCCGAACCGCAAGGAGTCCTAAAATCGGCCGAAGTCCGAGCGTTGGTAAACAACGCGAAAACCCCGGCGGACCATCAGAAACTGGCGCGGCACTTTACCGCGATGGCTGAAAAGCACGAGGCGGAAGCAAAGGAACATGAGGCCTTGGCCGCGGAGTACACCAATCATCCCACCGGCCACGAGACGAAGCATCCGATGAGCGGCGAGACTGCCGCGCATTGCAAGTACTACGCCGAGCATTGCCGGAAAGCCGCCAGTGAAATGCGTGCGCTTGCCGCCGCCCATCAGGGAATGGCAAAAGGCGCGAAGTAATACCCGCGACGCCCCCGTTCCGGCCGCTACGAGGAGGCGATCCCCGTCGATCGCCCCTGGCGCTGCTTGATTAACTGATCGGTGCGTAAGGGGGCCGTGCCCATCAATGTCCGGCGTATGGATTCGAAAACGCGATACATCCTTCGATATTTATCGGCCATCGGCAAATGTAAATCCAGATCGCGGCCACCAAAGGAAGCGTTTCAGCCGGTGAGCCGGCGTGTCGATCGTACCCCCAACGAGGGGGCGGCAATTGATCCGGGTGCGGACAACGTTCGGCGCCGGCCCTGGTGATTCATGCCAGAGACGACGGCATAAATCCATTCCTGTCCGGCGAGTACACTCCACAGCACATGCAAGGCGCGGACTTCATGCCGGTATCCTCCGGAGGGCATTTGCTGCTGGGCCATCGCGCAGAGGCGCGAGCGAGGGTAAATGCGTTTCTGCGACAGTAGAAGAGGCGCAGTCGTCCCATGGCTATTTTCAAACCCGCGTTGCTCTACTTCCTCATCGTGTTCGGCGCCGGTTTCATTCTGGGGACTATCCGTATGTTCCTGATTGTTCCGCTATTGGGCAGCCGCTGGGCTGAGCTTTTAGAGATGCCCGTCATGCTGACCGTCATCTATGTCGCCTCGGGCAGCATAAACAAACGGTTTCCCTTGCGCCCTGCCGGCCGCCTCGGCTACGGCCTCCTCGCCCTGGCGTTCGCACTGGCAGCAGAACTCGCCGTCGCCGTCTTCGTGCAAGGCCGCTCGATTCGGGGTGCGTTCCTCGACCGCGACCCGGTTTCCGGAACAGCCTTTTTTGCGTCGCTCATCATTTTTGCCATCCTGCCCCGGCTTCGTGACGCGACACAGTCACCTCGCATGGATCCCGCTAAGTCGCGATAGTGACCCGAAATCGGTAAGCGCTCTGCCTCGCCGGGCCGCCTGGCGGATTGCGGCCGCAATCGCCGTTGATCGGAATGATCCAAACTTGTTCCGCGATCAGTCGATCGGCGGGCCGTGTCGAAGGAGTGGCATCCGGTTTAGGGGCAAACGCGACTCCATCACGACGCCAAGGCGACGTACTCCACAAGGCTGCTTGGCTCGGGGATCGCGTCACCGTCCTCGCGCATCGACCGCAGATGAATCTCCAAAGCCTCTCTGATCAGCTGTCGAGTCTCCTCTTGCGTATCCCCAGCGGCAATGCACCCGTCTAAATCGGGAACATAGGCGGACCATCCCGTAGCTGTCCTCTCAATGACGATGGCGTATCCGTGCTTATTCATGTAATCCTGCCTGCCTCAAAATTGATCGTAGTGTTTTGGGAGCGATATCGGAACTTGGTTTACCGGAGACGGTGACCTTGCCGGGCTTCGAAGGGTATACGAAGTGCCTATGCGAACCTTCAACGTTCTCCCGCCAACCCTCATCCGCTATCCGTTTAACACGTCTCGGATCTTCACCGCCCGTTGAGTCCGCTCGATACTGAGCAGTGCGTTGAACTGGTGTCAGTTGTCATTTGCCAATAGTCGCAGAATGAGCGCTCACACGGTATTTAATGGCGGAGGAGGAATCGCGTGGCGCCGTTGCATCTGGTTCATGTTGACCTGATGTCATGGGACCGGATCAAAAATCTCCCCTCATTTTCCGGATCTGTGAAGCGGGGGACGGACGCAATCCGTGTCCGGTTTTACGACGAATTCGCAACCGCGTCTTCCACTTCCGGTTTAGTGATCTCACTTTTCCTCATCAGCGGCTCCGTTTCTACATGCACATACGATACAGGCGTGCGGCCCGCTCGGAGAGCCCAGCGCCACGCGCCGCAAAAAGCGAACGGCGCCGGACCCTGGTAGGGCAGCCGGCGCCGTTCGCTTTTTGCGGGTTGGATTTAAAAGAAGAAGCGGAAAGCGAACTGGACCTGACGGGGACTGCCAACCTGAGCGTTGTTGGTATCGTATCTTCCGTCGGCCAGGCGCAGACGCTGGAAGCGGGCATCAATGGGAGCGAGTTGACCGGTGGTGGCCAGGACGCCGGCGCCGTAGATGTTGGCGCCGCCGGCGAAGATGACGTTGTCGGCGTTTAAAAGGTTGAAGAACTCAACGGACAACTGGGCGCGCATGCCTTCCTTGACGAGTTTGAAGTTCTTCATCAAGCGCATGTCCATGTTGGCGATGCCGCGGTTGCGGAAGGAATTGCGTTCCATGGGGACGCCGGCGGTGAGGTACGGCCGGTCATTGTTGTTGCCGTCGCGATTGAGGTCCGTGCCGGCAATCGCGTTCATCGGAAGACCGGAGCGCGCGCGGAAGATGCCGCTGACGTCAAAGCCGAGAGGCAGGCTGAAGGTGCCGTTGGAGGTGAACTGATGGCGGATGTCGAGACTGGAGTAGTTGTATTCGGGGATGAGGTTGAAGGAGTTCTCATACACGAAACCACCGGCATCGCGCTCGTTGTCGTCGTCGGAGTAGGTGGAGGCGAGCGTGTAGAAGGCCTGGAACTGGAAGCGTTTCACGCGGTACTGGGTGTTGAACGTGGCAGCGCGGTAGAGGCTGCGGGAGGAACTTTCGCGAACCGTGAACTGATTCAACGTGGGTACGGGACGCGCGCCGAAGGTGGGACGCCTGGAGAGGTCCGTGGCGGCGACGGTGGGGATACTGAGATTGAAGTTGCGGTTGCGGATTAAATTGGCCGTGTTGACGTAATGGAGCTGCGTGCCGACGGTGAGGCCGCGGGCGACTTCCGATTCGAAGCCAATTCCGCCCTGAAAGGCGCGGGGGTTCTTGAAGTCGGCGCCCATGGTGAGGACATTGGCGTTCGCAAACGGGTTGCGAGCGGTGCCGCCGGCGGCAAAGGTCGCTGCGGTCTGCAACTGGGCCACGGTGAGAATCGGCAGTTTGTCGAGGGAGACGGTATTGAGGTCGATACCGGCGGCCCGGAAGGACTGATAGATGGTGGGTTGGCCGGTGAGGTTGCCGATGCCGAGGGTCACGTCACCAGGCGGGTTGCGGAAATTGTTGACCGCGCCGGCGAAGCTCAGCATTGGCGTTGCGCCGAAGAAGAGTCCGCTGAAGCCGCGGACGACGAGGCGGCTGGGGTTGGAGAACGGCGAGTAGGCGAAGCCGAATCGCGGCATCCATTGATTGGTGGCATTCGGAATGGACCTCACGTTGGCGACCGAACCGAGAGGGAAAGTGATGCCCTGAACGAGCGAGATCACCGCATCGTTATTGGTTTCGACGGTGGGATTGTACTGCCCTTCCCACCGGAGACCGAAGTCGAACTTCAACTTGCGGTTGATGTTCCAGGCGTCCTGCACGAAGAAGGCGATCTGTTTCACATCGAAGGCGGCCAAGCCGTTGCCGATGGCGCGCGCGTAGGTGGCCTGCGGGATGTCGAATCGATTGACGCCGCCGGTTCCGTTGGCGCTCATGGTGCGCAGGAGGGCGGGGATGTCGCTGGTGGCGAACCCGAAGGAGCCGAATTGGTTGAAGGCGAAGGTCTGGCCGGCAGTGAGGAAGTTCAGATCGGCGCCAAACTTGAAGTTGTGCTTGCCGCGGCTAACGGACATGGAGTCGGTAATCTGCCAGCGCTTGTCATCCTGGGTGGTGGGCAGGAAGCTGCGGGTACCGTAGGTGCCGATGATGTTGTTCAGTGTGGGGGATTCGGTATTGGCGAGGCGGGGCCGCTCCTCGGCCGAGCCGGTGAAACGGAAATCGTTCAAAACGGACGCGGAGAAGAGCTTGGTGTACTGCATCGCGCCGTTGTGGATCCCGTCCTTCTCGATTCCCTCATTCGACTCCGCGCTGTTGGTGAAGGGATTCACCGCGCCGCCAACGCTGACAGCGTTGACTTCATTGGAACGGGAGTGGTTGTAGCGGAACGTGAAACGGTCGCCGTTCACCATCTGGTAGTCGCTCTTCACGGTCAGGCCGGTCGCCCGGTTGGTCTGGGTGAAGGGTTTTTCCAGCGACTTGTAGTAGTCATAGGCTACGCGCGTGTCGGCGGTGGGCGTGAAATTCGCTAACTGCGCGAAGACCGTCTGGCGCGGAACGTCCGAATTCTGGCTTTCAATGGCGCCGAAATAGAAGAGCTTGTTCTTCACGATCGGCCCGCCAATGCCGCCGCCGTACTGCTGCAATGTTTCGGAGGGCTTCACCAGGAAAATGGGGTGCTTCGAGCTGATGTCGCGATGGCGGATTTGGTAGAACGCCTCCCCGTGCACATTGTTGCTTCCGGACTTGGTGATGGTGTTCATGACGCCACCGGTGGAGCGGCCGTATTCAGCCGAGTAGCCGGAGGGGATGACCTGGAACTCCTGAATGGCCGACTGCGGGACGGTAATGATGGAGCCGGAGCGTTCGCCGCCGCGGATACCACCGAAGAAGGGCTGATTGTAGTCAGCGCCGTCGAGCATGATATTTGAGTAGATGGCGCGCTGGCCGGCGAACGAAATCTGGCCGCGTGTGCCGTTTTCGACTTGAACGGTGGGCGTGAGGAGGGCGAAGTCCTGGAAGCGGCGGCCGTTGATGGGCAGGTTGGTGATGGCGAGGTTGTTGACAGTCGCCGTCTGGGACGTGGTCTGGACGTCGACCAGCGTCGCGCCAACTTCGACGACCGTGGCCGTGGCTTGAATGGAGAGGCGAACGTCGACGCGGGAAGCGGAACCCACGGTGAGTGTGAGGCCTTCGATCCTGGATTCGGCGAAAGACGGACTGGTGACCGAAATCTGATAGACACCGGGGTCAAGGAGCGGCGCGCGGTACTCGCCCGCGTCATTCGAGGTCACTTCGCGCAGCAGGCCCGTGCCGCTGTTCTGAATCTTTACGGTAGCGCCGGCAATGGATGCCCCCTTGGGATCGGTAATGACGCCGTTAATCTGTGCCTTGTTGGCATCGGTTTGGGCAAAAAGCGAGCTAAGAGTGAGAAACGAGAGCGCCAGTAAGCGCAATTGTTTTGACATCTGTGTAGTACCCCTGAGTGAATTTGGACTCATCCCAGGATATCTCTAGTGCGTTTCAGTTGAATGAATCCGCGGGAGCGCCGAATGGCGCACGCCTCGAAGCCTTGCGCCACCGCCCCCGCGCTCACAGCGGGTTCCTTTGATACGGGTTGCGGTTTTGGTGGCGTTGTCGAAAACTTCCAAGGGGAAGGCGCCGTCGGCGAGTTGGACGAACTCGCAGCGGATGTCCTGACGGTATTTGGTTTCGTCGGTGACGGTGGAGAGGGTTCTGTGCCAATCGTTATCCTTGCCGTTGAATACGTTGTAGGACAACCCGGCGGGACTGGGAGGGAGCGAGTTTGGCGCGGACGACGCTGCTGGTAAACTTCCTTGACGAGTTGATGCGGGCGGACGGCGAACGCGACTTAGATAGCGCGGGTGCTATCATGACGGGGAGACGTGATTCGGGTTGTGATTGACACGAACGTATTGACAAGCGCAGTGCTTTCCGGGGGCGGCGACAATCGGCGCGTCCTGCGTGCTTGCCTGGAGCGGCGTGTGCAGCCCATTGTTGGGCAGGCATTGTTGAGTGAGTATGAGGACGTCTTGGGACGGGAGTCGCTGTTCAAGGACTGTGTTCTGAACGCCCGGGAACGAACGGATTTGTTGGATGCCTTGCTCTCGGTGAGCGAGTGGGTGAAGATCTATTTTTCGTGGCGTCCAAATCTACCGGATGAAGCGGATAACCATTTGGTGGAACTCGCGGTGGCTGGGGCGGCGGAGCGGATTGTCACTTACAATCACCGCCATTTGTCCCGCGCGGAATTCCGGTTTCCGCAAATACGAATAGTAAGCCCGGCCCGTTTGATGGAGGAACTTCGATGAGCATACTTACCATCCGGTTGGCGGAAGAGAAACACGCGCGGCTGCGGCAACTGGCGGAGGCGCAGGGCGTAAGCATGAATAAGCTGATGGATGAACTGGCCACAATTGCACTGGCGCAGTTCGATGCCGAGACGCGGTTCCGGGCGCGGGCCGGGGCGGGTTCGGAGGCGAAGGGAATTCGCTCATTGGATAAACTCGACCGCCATTTTGGGACTACCGCCGAGCGGTGAAAACACTGTGGCCAACACCCCGCCTGAGCGGAGAGTGGCCGATACATCGCTTGCCGGCCAGAACCGTGGAGCGTGTCTACAGCCCCGTCTTCGCGGTCATTCTTGGTGGAATTGTCGCTACGCCTCGTACTAACCCGAAGAGGGGCCAACGGTGCGAATGATGTCGCATTCCCAACGGCCGCCCGGCGCGCCGTCTGCCGCGCCGCTCGAGATACCAGTTTTCCGCGATGTCCTTGGCCCGTTAGTAGATAATTTGAAAGATGGACATCAACCTCCTGACGATGGCGGCATCGATAGGGACTGAGTTGCAGTGGCTTGCCACGACGTCAGCCCTTCAAAGTCTCCCCGGCGAGTTACTCGGCGCCCTCGTCGACCGCGGCCTCTGCGCCGGCTGGGAAAAGCTCCGGGCCGGCATGCGTGTCGAAGGCCCCGTCCTCAACCATGACTTCCAGCGAGCCCTCCGCAAATCCTACCTACAGGCCACGCGCGAAATGCTCGAACACGCACTGCCGTTCGTTCCCGCCGGGGGAATAACAGACGAGCGCGGCCTGCTCCACCGCGCCATCAAAGCCATCGGCGAAGACCTCAACCAAATCGAATCCTGGATGCCCGCGTCGGAGGTCCTGCCCGACGCCCCCGCGCTCCTCCTTACCGGCGAGAGCGCCAAAGAACGGCTCGCAAACATCCATTCCGCGGCCGCCGCCAGCTTGAAAACCGATCTCGAAAACTGGGAGCCAGGATCCTGGAACATTGGCGCCGTGCAATCCGCCTGGCAAAACGGCTGGAAAGTCGTGGGCTCCGATCAATCCTCCGATCGATCATGGATGGGCGCGGTTGCCGTCTATTTCAACGAAGCGATCAAGCACAATCAGCCCGTCGCCAACATCTTCCAGTCCACCATGCTCGCCAAACTGCAGGCCGCCGTCCAAGGAATCGACAGGAAGCTGGACCAACTGCCCTCGTTGGTAGCCGACGAAATCGAGCGCCGCAAACCCGCCGCTCAGCCCACGGCCGTCCGCCTGCTTCCGCCCGCGCCTCCCACGTTCGCAGGACGCGTCGAAGTGCTGGATTGGCTCGAAAAACAGCTAGCCCCTGGGGGCCGTGCCCTCCTCTACGGCGAACCAGGAACCGGCAAGTCGACCATCTCTCAACAAGTAGCCTTGCAGCCGCACCTGCCTTTCCAGGATGTGATCTATCATCACTGCGGCGACCGGCCTGTTGAAATGATCGCCGGAGAGCTACTCCTCCGCCTGGGCTTCGATCTCACGGGCATCTCCCCGGACACATACGCGGAAAAGCTCCGTGCCTGGTTCGCGGGCCGGAGCGCGCTTCTCATCCTGGACGATGTCTGGCGTGATGACGCCGCCGGCCTCCTCGCAGCATCGCCGCAAGCGGTCCTGGTCACCTCCCGGCAAAGGCACGTCCTGGATTTCCCCATTCAGGACGTCCGGAAGGTGGACGGATTTCTGCGCGACGAGGTGGTCTCGTTTTTCAACCAGGCGCTCGATATGGCGCGGTACGCTGCGGAACTGAACGCATTGGTCGACTTCGGCATGGAGATGGAAGGCCATCCCTACGCCCTGGCGGCCGCCGTCGGAATGCTCAATCGAACGACTCGCCCCGCAAACAAAGCGGTCAGCTTCCTCAAGAGCCGGGCCTTGCAACACGGCAAGCTCGATCTCGGCAAACTCTTGGAGACTGCGGTGGCCGCTCAGTCCAAACCCGCCCGCCAACTGCTACGAGCATTCGCGGTCTGTATCCAGGCCGGCGCCTGGCTCCCCTTCGCGGCCGAACTGACGGGAATGACCGAGGAACAGGCGCAGGATGCGGCCGACGAACTGGTGTCCTCCTCGCTATTGCGGGTGCTGGACGAGGGCAATCAGATGTTCGGCATGCACGCCCTCCTGCACAAAGCGCTTGCACCGAGTGCTGCGAGCGAATTTCAGAAACGTCACGCCGAGGTTCTAGGCGTATGGATGCCAGATTGGGAAACCGAGTTGGTCCGTTGCGGTAACGTGATTGAAGAGGCTTTACCAGCGATCCAATTTCTGGACCGAATCGGCAGTGGAGAGGATTTTGGCGGTTTGATCAATTCGGTATTCCGATTCGCCTATCGAACCGGACGGCTAACCGTAGCACTCACGGCGATGGAGGTTTCCTCCAACCGTGCCGAACGATTCGGCAACCACGGCACGCTACAAGCAAGTTGGGGGAATCAGTCCCTGATATTGAGAGCTTGGGGCCGCCTCGATGACGCCATGGCCCTCCTGAAGAAACAAGAGGCCCTCAGCGAACAATTCGGCGACCGCGCCGGCCTACAGGCAAGTTGGGGAAATCAAACCCCGATATTGAAAGCTTGGGGCCGCCTCGATGACGCTATGGCCCTCCTGAAAAAACAAGAGGCCTTCAGCGAACAACTCGGCGACCGCGCCGGTTTACAGGCAAGCTGGGCCAACCAGGCCATGATATTAACAGATTGGGGCCGCCTTGATGACGCCATGGCACTCCTGAAGAAACAAGAGAACGTCTGCGAACAACTTGGCTACCGCGACAGTTTACAGACAAGTTGGGGCAATCAGGGACACATCCTGACATCCTTGGGCCGCCTCGATGAAGCCATGGCCCTTCTGAAGAAACAAGAGATCGTCTGCGAACAACTCGGCGATCGCGACGGCTTACAGCGAAGCTGGGGCGATCAGGCCGTGATACTAACCGCATGGAGCCGCCTTGATGACGCGATGGTCTTACTGAAAAAAAACGAGGCCGTCTGCGAACAACTCGGCGACCGCGTCGGCTTAGGAATATGTTTCGCCAACCAAGCAAAAATCCACAACCTTCGAAAAGAGCCCCAACTACGCCGCGAAAAACTCGACCGCGCCCGGGCGCTGTTCAGCGCGGTCGGGATGGCGGCCGAACTAGCCAAAACGGAAGCCCTCCTGCGTGAAACCTGACTCGGAATTACAACTGAACTCCGGCCACGGAAAATCGCACTGCGCCCTGGCTGCGCCCATCGGCGCCGCGATCATCCACCGTGTCATTCGGCCGATCCTCGCCCCCACCATCAATTGGCGAAACAGTCACCGCCCTGGCAAGATCCGCCC
>Ga0105048_10016937_pt1 | contig 11248 bp, 13 predicted proteins | sample MAT05_FD_78382 | JGI IMG/M metagenome (GOLD analysis project Ga0105048, IMG submission 78382) | Freshwater microbial communities from Lake Fryxell liftoff mats and glacier meltwater in Antarctica - MAT-05 | ecosystem: Environmental > Aquatic > Freshwater > Ice > Liftoff microbial mat | place...
ATCCATGATTAGCTCCCCTATTGCCCTGTTTTGCTACGCTGCATTAGCGCCGCGCGGCTGTCAAACGCTGATGAAAAAGGCGCCGCGGTTAGGACCGCGACGCCTTCGTTTCATTTGGGGCAGGAAACAGCGTTAGAGGTCGACCCTGGCCTGATGATCGTCGTGATGCTCCTTGCCCGGGTCGACATCGAACAGCGCCTTCAAGGCCGCCGCCTTGAGCGACGCACCGGCTTTGGCTTCCCACACATCGGCGCTTTCGGTGTCGAAGCGCAGCAACTGGAGATCGGGGTCGTTCTTGCCGTCTTTGTACCAGGCGGCGATCGACGGGTTCCACAACCGCTCGATCACTTGCCGGTCGTCGGACGCCACCAGCGTGCCGTGGATATGGGCGAACAGGTCGTGGCCCTTGCTGGCAAAGGTCGCCACCGCGCGGCTGCTGCTGGTCACGGCCTGGCCGACGCCATCGCTCTTCGTTCCGAAGAAGTAGATCTGGCCGCCATCGTCCTTGTCGCCATCCTCGGGGACATCGATCTGCGCGGTCATCGGGCGGGTGCGGTCATCCTCGACGCCCTTGAGGCCGAGCATGATGAACGGGCTGTCGCCCAATTCCTTCCAGAACTTCTTGCGCAGGGTGACTTCGGGGGCTTGGTCCTTGCCGAACATGTGCGGGCTCCTTTGGTTGGGTTGCGCGCATAACGGTCAGGCGGGGACGGGCGTTCCCTGTTTAGCGCAACCTTTTGACCATCATCCGCCCGTTGGCACCAACCTTGGTGCCGAAATTGGGCACCGCGGCGATCAGGTCGCTCAATCGGGTGAAGCCGTAATTGCGCACTGCGAAGCTCGACACCGCCTTGGCGCGCTGGCCCATTTCGCTCAACGACGCATAGCCGTCCTCGTCGCGCTTCGACGCCTTGAACGCGGCGCCGAGCACCTGGAGCAATTCGGCATCGACCTGGCGCTGGCCGCCGCGCGCGGTGGGCGGCTCGAGCGCTTCCTCCTTGTCGCTGACCAACGCAGCGACATCGAAAAAGCGGGTGCAGGACTGCTGGAAGCTGTGCGGGGTCTTGGTCGTGCCGAAGCCATAGACCGGCAGCCCGTCCTCGCGGATGCGCTGGGCCAGCGGCAGGAAGTCGCTGTCGCTCGACATGATTCCGAAACCGTCGACATGGCCGCGATAGAGCAGGTCCATCGCGTCGATCGTCATCTTCATGTCGGCCGCGCTCTTGCCCTTGACGACGTCGAACTGCTGGACCGGGACGATCGAGTGCATCCCCGACAAATTGCCCCAGCCCTTGAGGCTCGGCTTCGACCAATTGCCATAAGCGCGGCGGATGTTGATCGTGCCCAGTTCGCCGAGCACCAGCAGTACTTCGTCGAGGTGATCGGGGCTGGCGTTGTCGGCGTCGATCAGCAGCGCGATGTTGAGTTCGGGATCGAAACCCTGGTCACCGTCATTCATCATGGGTTCTTCCTTTGGAGCTTCTTACTGCATCGGGGGCGGAACGAAAGCGGCATTGGTTCGCTTAGGAAAAAGTGGGCGCGGGAGCGCGTATTGAAAGGTTCTGAAATGAAAAAGTTCATCCTGACGGCCGTAGTGGCCTCGATTCTGCCGTTGTCGGCCTGTGCGACCAATCCGAACGGCTACAATGATCCGTACCGTTCGAATAACCAGGGTCGCAACGTCGCCACCGGCGCGGTCGGCGGTGCGGTCATCGGCGGAGTCGCCGGCGCGGTGATCCCGGGCGTCAGCACGGTCGAAGGCGCGATCGCCGGCGGCATCCTCGGCGCGGTCCTCGGCGCGGTCGTCAACAATCGCCAATATTATCGCGATACCCAGGGCTATTGCTATTACGTCGACCAGTATGGCCGTCCGATCTATGATCGTAACGTTCGCTGCTAGAATGAATAGCAGTCATGTTTCAGACGGGACTGAAGGTATCTTCTGCCTCGTCGAGCACGAATAAACGCCCTTTGGCGATCGAGAAATGGCAGCCGTGGAGCGAGAGTTCCGCGGCTGCTTCGCGTTCGGCGATGAACGGAAAGGTGCGCAGATTGGCCAGGCTCTGGCGGATCGCCGCAAGTTCCAGCGCGTTCTGCTTGTCGTCGATCTCGGGATCGTCGAGGATACGTATGCGGTGATCGTCGAGGATGCTGATCCAGCCGTCGATGAAATTATGGCCGCCGACATGATCCGGTCCCGCAAGGGCGGCCTTGATCCCGCCGCACGCGCCGTGGCCCATCACCACCACGTGGCGAACCCCTAGGCCGGTCACACCGAACTCGATGGCGGCCGAAGCGCCGTGCCGACCGCCACCGATTTCATAGGGCGGGACCAGGTTGGCGACATTGCGAAGCACGAACGCCTGACCAGGCTGGGTGTTGAAAATGGTCGCTGGATCGACCCGGCTGTCGCAACAGGCGATAATCATCACCGGCGGCTCCTGAACCTCGGCAAGCTCCTCCCAACGCGCCCGCTCGTCCGCGTAATGCGCCGACCGGAAGCGACCATAGCCATCGAGCAGCTTGCGAAATTCGGGCATCAGAAGCGGCCTCCTCGTACCACTTCGACATCGCTCAGGGTCAGCAACAGGCGGTGACTGTCGAGCAACGGCGCAAGCCGGTCGACCAAGGCCGCCGCATGGTCGGCGGAGGTGATCGCCATCACGACCAGCTTGGCGGTGCCGGTCAGTCCGTCATCGCTCCAGCGTCCGGTGGCGCCGGCACCCGAGAGGGCGGAAAGCACGGTGTAGCCAGTCACGCCGCTTGCCTGCAGCTCGTCGACCAGTCGCGGCAGGAGCGGCGCGTCGGCGAGGATTTCGATGCGTTTGCGGGGTAGGGTGTTCATTCGGGCTATCCGATCATCCGGGCGACGCTGGCGATCAGCGCGATATTGACGACGATGTTGAACGGGAAGGTGATCCCCAGCGACATCGCCAGATAAATGCCGGGATCGGCCTCGGGCAAGGCCAGCCGCATCGCCGCTGGAACCGCGATATAGCTGGCCGAGCCATAATGCGCTGCCACCGCCGCCGCGTCGGTCCGCCCGAGCCGCCCGAACCCGCGAAGCGCGGCAAAGGCGGGCAGGGGGAGAAGGAAGCTCAGCGCCACCCCCGCCGCGCCAGCGAGCAGCAGTGCATCGCTAATCCCGCTCCTCGACACTTCCACCCCGCCCTTGAGGCCGATCGCTGCCATCAGATAGATGGCCATGCCCTTGGCGAAGGCTTCGGGGATGACGAGGTCCGGGCGGGCGAAGCCGGCGAACATGCCCAACGCGAAGAACAGGATGATCGGCGACGTCAGCGTATCGAAAATCATGCTGCCCCCTGATAGCTGCCGGAGCTAGCCACTGGCCGGGACATTGGCAATCGCCCGCGCCGTCGCTATCTGGCGCTCATGAACGCCGTGCTCCCCATTCCGCCCCGCCAACGCAAGCCCGACTGGATCCGCGTCAAAGCGCCGGTCAGCGAAGGTTATGCCGAGACCCGTCGCCTGATGCGCTCGCTCAAGCTGAACACGGTGTGCGAGGAAGCGGCCTGCCCGAACATCGGCGAATGCTGGACCAAGAAACACGCCACGGTGATGATCCTCGGCGATACCTGCACCCGCGCCTGCGCCTTCTGCAACGTCAAGACCGGGATGCCGCGCGCCGTTGATCCCCTGGAACCCGAACATGTTGCCACGGCGGCGGCCGAGCTCGGGCTCGAGCATATCGTCATCACCTCGGTCGATCGCGACGATCTGCCCGACGGCGGCGCGAGCCAGTTCGTCAAGGTGATCGAGGCGCTGCGCCGCAACACGCCGAACACCACGATCGAAATATTGACGCCCGATTTCCGCAACAAGCATGACGCGGCGGTCGAGGCGATCGTCGCGGCGCGGCCCGACGTCTATAATCACAACCTCGAAACCGTGCCGCGGCTCTACCCGACGATCCGGCCGGGCGCGCGCTATTACGCCTCGCTGCGGCTATTGGAGACGGTCAAGAAGCTCGACCCGTCGATCTTCACCAAGTCGGGCGTGATGGTCGGCCTGGGCGAGCAACGGCTCGAGGTTCACCAGGTGATGGACGACATGCGCTCGGCGGGGATCGATTTCCTGACCATGGGCCAGTATCTGCAGCCCACCCCGCGCCACGCCACGGTCGAGGAATATGTCACCCCTGACGCGTTCAAGGCCTATGCCTCGATCGCCCGCGCCAAGGGATTCCTGCTGGTCGCGGCGTCGCCTTTGACCCGTTCGAGCTATCATGCCGGGGACGATTTCGCGAAGATGCGGGACGCCCGGGCGGCGCAATTGGCGCGCGCAGGGAAATAATGCCGCGCCACTCCGAAACCAAGATACTGCCGTACTCGCCCGACCAATTGTTCGCTATGGTGGCCGATATCGAGCGCTATGATGAATTTTTGCCGTGGGTGGTCGCGGTGCGGATCAAGTCGAGCAGCGCCGACGAGACGGTCGCCGACCTGGTGGTCGGGTTCGCTGCGTTCAAGGAGCGCTTCACCAGCAAGGTGACGATGCACCGCCCCGACCGGATCACGGTCGATTATGTCGACGGGCCGCTTAAATATCTTCACAATGATTGGCGCTTTACCCCAGCGCCCAATGGCGGGACCGAGCTGTGCTTCGCGGTCGATTTCGCGTTCAAGTCGCGTCTGTTCGAGACGCTCGCCGGGCAGATGTTCGACCGTGCGCTCAGGCGCATGACCTCGGCCTTCGAGAAGCGCGCCGCAACGCTTTACGGAATCAGCAACTCGAGCGCGCAAAGCGCCGCCTGACGGCGAATCCCCGAGCGACCCTCGCTGGCATCGAACAATTTCTGATCGGCGGTGACGCTGTCGGGACCGGCATTGCGCTCGGCCCTGGCGAACACCACCGTCCCGACCGGTTTGCCCGGCGTGCCGCCATCGGGGCCGGCAATTCCGGTGATCGCCACCGCGACATCGGCGCCCGAGCTTTCGAGCGCGCCCTGCGCCATCGCCCAGGCGGTGGCGACGCTGACCGCTCCGAACGTTTCGACCACGTCGAGGCAGACGTTGAGCTCGCTCATCTTGGATGCGTCCGAATAGGTCACGTAGCCGGCCTCGAACACCGCCGACGATCCGGGAATTTCGGTCAGCGCGGCCGAGACCAGCCCGCCGGTGCAGCTTTCCGCGACCGCAATCCGCCGGCCTGCGGCGAGATTGGCGTTGATCACTTCGCGGGCTTTGTCGACCAGATCATCAGGGAGCAGCTTGTCCATCGGCCGCGCTATACGCGTATCGGTGCGGCTCGGACAGCGGTCAATCGGGCAGGCGAATCGTGGCGATGGCCTGCGCCGCAATGCCCTCACCACGCCCGGCAAAGCCGAGCCGTTCGGTGGTGGTCGCCTTGACCGATACGCGGTCGAGCGCGATGCCGAGGATGGCCGCGATCGTCTGTCGCATGGCGAGGCGGTGCGGGCCGATCTTGGGGACTTCGCAGATGATCGTGCAGTCGACATGGTCGATCGAGCCGCCGCGCGCCCGGATCAGCGCGGCGGCATGCGCGAGGAATTGGGCGGACGACGCGCCTTTCCATCGCGGATCGGACGGCGGGAAATGGTCGCCGATGTCGCCCAGCGCGGCGGCGCCGAGCAGGGCATCGGTGATCGAATGAAGCGCGACATCGGCATCGCTATGCCCGGCAAGGCCGGAGCCATGCGCCACCTCGACCCCGCCGAGCATGATCGGCCCGGGACCGGCAAAGGCGTGGACGTCGAACCCCGAGCCGGTACGGCTGACCATCGCCGCCGCGAGGCGGGCCTCGGCGCGATCCCAGTCGCTGGCGGTGGTCAATTTATCGAGCATCGAATCGCCTTGTACCGTGATGATTTTGAGCCCCGCCGCGACCATCACCGAACTTTCGTCGGTCGCACGGCCACGCCCTTCGCCCAGCGCATAGCGCAGATCCTCGGCGTGGAACGCCTGCGGGGTCTGGATTCGGATCAGTCCACCCCGGTCGACCATCGCGTCGATCGTGCCGATGCCTTTGGCGAGCGTGTCCGCCACGGCGAGTACGGGCACCGCGCCATCGCCCCTCGGCAAGGCGTCGAGCAGCCGGTCGATCACGTCTGGCGGGCAAAACGGTCGCGCCGCATCATGGACCAGGACAATCCCGTCGCCGACTGCGGCGAGCCCGGCGCGAACGCTGTCCGACCGCTCGGCGCCGCCGACGATGAGGTCGCCGACTTCACGGTCGCCGAGCGCGGATCGGGCAATGTCGTGCTGGCCGTCGCCGATTACCACGCGCACCGCATCGATGCGGGGATGGGAAGCGAGCGCGTCGACCGCGTGGGCGAGCACGCTTTTGCCGGCGAAGAGCCGATATTGCTTGGGCACATCGCCGCCCATCCGGCTGCCCGATCCGGCGGCGACGATCAGGGCGGTGACATGGCAATGAGCGGATGGCATGGGCCGCGCCTTGCCCGTTCGGCCCGCCTCCTGTAAAGCCGCGCCTTCCCATGAACCTGATCAAACCCATCTCGGTCGGTCCCGTGACCATCGCCGCGCCGGTCATCCTGGCGCCGATGACCGGCGTCACCGATTTACCGTTCCGCAAGGCGGTCAAGCGCTACGGGGCAGGGCTGACGGTGAGCGAGATGATCGCCAGCCAGGCGATGATCCGCGAGACCCGCCAGTCATTGCAGAAAGCGACGTGGGACCCGAGCGAGGAGCCGGTGTCGCTCCAGCTGGCCGGCTGTGCCCCGCGCGAAATGGCCGAAGCGGCGAAATTGAACGAGCAGCGCGGCGCCGCGATCATCGACATCAACATGGGCTGTCCGGTGAAGAAAGTCGTCAATGGCGACGCCGGCTCGGCGCTGATGCGCGACATTCCGCTGGCCGCCGCGATCATCGATGCGACGGTCAAGTCCGTCAGCCTACCGGTGACTCTCAAGATGCGCATGGGCTGGTGCCACGACAGCTTGAACGCCCCCGAGCTGGCGCGCGTCGCGGAGGATTTGGGGGTCAGGATGATCACCGTCCACGGCCGCACCCGCAACCAGATGTACAAGGGCTCGGCCGACTGGGGTTTCGTTCGCCGCGTCAAGGAAGCGACCAGCCTGCCGGTGATCGTCAACGGCGACATTTGCAGCCGCGAAGATGCGCGGGTGGCGCTCGAGCAATCGGGCGCCGACGGGGTGATGATCGGCCGCGGCGCCTATGGCAAGCCGTGGCTGCTCGGGCAGGTGATGGCCGATCTGGCCGGAGGCGGGACGCGCCCCGATCCGTCGATCGACGAGCAACTGGCGCTGATCCTCGAGCAATATGAGGCGATGCAGTCGCTTTATGGCACCGTGACCGGGGTCAATCTGGCGCGCAAGCACATCGGCTGGTACACCAAGGGCCTCACCGGATCGGCGGAATTCCGAAATAAAGTGAACCAGGTCGACGACCCGGCGACAGTCGTCGCCATGCTCCGCGATTTCTATTCGCCGTGGCTGGAGCGGGCGGCCGCCTGAGGCAACGCAGCAACTGTGTTTTTTAGGCAACGCATCCGTGCTAGGGCAACGGTTAATGGATGCGACCACTGCCGATTCAGGATTATTCCGAGCCGCTGAACGCTGGCTGTCGCGCGAGCGAAATAGCGGGCGTTTCTATCGCTGGGCGACGATCGGGCTGATCATATTGTTGGCGGCGATGCTGCTGTTCAGCGTCAATATCCTCGTCAACAGCGGCAAGCCCGGCACCTTCCTGTCGCCGCCGCTGATCGCGTTGCTGCTGATCGCCAACCTCATCCCCGCCATCGCGCTGATGGTGCTGCTGTCGCGGCGCGTGGCGATGGCGCGGGCCGAGAAGGGCGGACTGGCCGGCGGGCGGCTGCATACCAGGCTGGTGGCGCTGTTCTCGGTGATCGCTGCCGTTCCGACGGTGATGGTGGCGATTTTTGCATCATTGCTGTTCCAGTCTGGGCTCGAATTCTGGTTTTCGGATCGCGCCAAGGGAATGATCGAAAACTCGGTCGAACTGGCGCGCACGACCTACTCGCGAGAAGTGGAGCGCGTGTCGCTCCAGACGGTCACGATGAGCGGGGATTTGTCCGGGTATCTGCGCGAAGTGTCGATCAATGACCCGTTATTCGCCGATGGCTTCGGGCGGCAGGTTCTGCAGCGCGAATTGTCCGAGGCGATCATCGTCCAAGTCGATGCCAAGGGCGTGGTCCGTTCGCTGGGGCTGGTCAATCCCTATGATCGTCCGCTCGAGAGCGTGATAACCAAGGAAAAACTGGCGGAGCTGGCCGATAAGGAAAGCGTGGCGATCAACAGCGGCGACCGGATCGGGGCACTTGCGCACCTTGATTATACGCCGGGCACCTACGTTTATGCCGCGCGGGTGTTTGATCCGCAGTTTCAGCAGCAGATTACCCGAGCAGCCGAGGTCCAGCAGACCTATGGCGACATGGTCGACCGATCGCGCCTCTACCAATTGCGCTTCAATGCTGCGCTGCTGCTTGGCGCGTTGACGATCGTCGGCCTCGCCATCTTCACTGCGCTCAAGATTGCCGACCGGTTGGTGCGCCCGGTCGGGCAATTGGTCGCCGCTGCCGGGCGAGTGCAGGAGGGCGATTTCTCGACCCGCGTTCCCGTCGCGGAACCGCATGACGAAATCGCCTTATTGTCCTCAGCGTTCAACCGGATGACCGGGCGATTGCAGGAGCAGACCGGGGCGCTGGTCAGCGCCAACGAGCAGCTCGAGACCCGCCGCGCGTTTATCGAGGCGGTGCTGTCGAGCGTCACCGCAGGCGTGGTCGCGCTCGATGCCACGGGCAATATCCTGCTGGTCAATCGCTCGGCGGAAAATTTGCTTGAACCCGCGGGCGAGGAGATCGAGGGCCGCAATCTCAAGGACATCTCCGCCGAACTTAATGAGTTCATGATCGGCGAGGCGCGCGATGCCAATGTCGCGATCGCCGCCGAGAGCGGGCAGCGCACGCTGGCGGTCAAGCGGGTGCGCTATGCCGATGGAGCGGTGCTGACCTTCGACGACATCACCGAGCAATTGACCGACCAGCGCCGCGCCGCCTGGTCCGACATCGCGCAGCGCATTGCCCACGAGATCCGCAACCCGCTGACCCCGATCCAGCTCGCCGCCGAGCGCCTCCAGCGGCGTTATGGCGAGGAAGTCACGTCGGACAAGGAGACGTTCGAGCGGCTGACCGGGACGATCATCCGCCAGGTCGGCGACTTGCGCAACATGGTCGACGAGTTCAGCAATTTCGCGCGCATGCCAAAGCCGGTGTTCAAGCCCGAGAACATCCACGAGATCGCCCGCGCGGCCTTGTTCCTGCACGAAGTGGCGCATCCCGGCATCGCCTTCAGCATCGACCCGGCCAAGGCCGACATTCCCTTGGTGTGCGATCGCCGTCAATTGAGCCAGGCGCTGACAAACGTCGTCAAGAATGCTGTCGAAGCGATTGAAGTCAGGCGAAATCGTGGCGAAACAAACTTTGACGGCGACCGCGTCGATGTGCGGGTCCGGAGTGTCAAGGACCAGGTGGTGATCGACGTCAACGATACCGGGGTCGGGCTGCCCGCCGATCGCGAACGGCTGACCGAGCCCTATATGACGACCCGCGTTCGTGGCACCGGGCTGGGGCTGGCGATCGTCAAGAAGATCGTCGAGGAGCATATCGGGGAAATTGCGTTCCTCGATCGCGGGGGCGGCGGGACGCATGTCCGGATCGCGTTCGACGCCGATCGGCTCGCGGCGCAAGCGGGGGAATCCGACAACAGGGGAAATGAAGAGGAAGGGCCGGCTGATGGCGCTTGATGTGCTCGTTGTGGACGATGAAGCCGATATCCGCGACCTCGTCGCCGGCGTATTGGAGGATGAGGGCTATTCGGTCCGGACTGCTGCCGACAGCGATTCGGCGCTCAATGCCATCGAGGACCGGCGGCCCAGCCTGGTGCTACTCGACGTGTGGCTGCAGGGATCGCGGCTCGACGGCTTGCAGATCCTCGAGCAGGTCAAGAAGCGCGACCCGACGCTGCCGGTGATCATGATTTCCGGCCATGGCAATCTCGACACCGCGGTCGCCGCGATCCGCGAGGGCGCGGTCGATTTCATCGAAAAGCCGTTCGAAGCGGGAAAATTGCTGCACATGGTCGCCCGCGCGACCGAGACCGACCGGCTGCGGCGCGAGAATGCCGCCTTCCGCCAGCAATTCGGGCAGGACGATCAGCTCGGCGGCTCGTCGGTCGCGATCAACAATGTTCGCGCCACGCTGAAACGGGTCGCGCCGACCGGCAGCCGGGTGCTGATCACCGGCCCGGCAGGGGTAGGCAAGGAAATTGCCGCGCGCACGATCCACAATTGGAGCCCGCGCGCGTCGGCTCCGTTCATCACCGTCTCGGCGGCGATGATGAGCCCCGAGCGGATGGAAGAGGAATTGTTCGGCGCCGAGAGCGAGGGCGTCGCTCGCCCGGGCCTGCTCGAGCAAGCGCATGGCGGGACCCTGTTCCTCGACGAAATCGCCGACATGCCGGCCAATACACAGGCCAAGATGCTGCGCGTGCTGACCGACCAGAGCTATACCAGGGTCGGTGGCCAGCGCCCGGTCAAGGTCGACGTCAGGGTTCTTTCGGCCACCTCGCGCGACTTGGCCGACGAGATCGCCGCCGGCCGATTCCGCGAGGATCTCTATTATCGGCTAAACGTAGTGCCGGTGCGGATCCCGTCGTTGCGCGAGCGGCGCGAGGATATCCCCGACCTTGTCCTCCACTTCCTCGCCCGGTTTGCGGCCGAGCGGCGGATTGCGACCCCCGACGTGACCGAGGAAGCGATTGCTGCGCTGCAGGCGCATGACTGGCCCGGCAATGTCCGCCAGTTGCGCAACATCATCGAGCGAACGTTGATCCTGGCGCCGGGCGACCGCGTCGAATGCATCGATATCGACCTGCTGCCGGCCGAAGTGGTCGAAGGGCAGGGGGCGGGCAATCTCGGCTCCTCGTCGATCGCGATCATGGGATCACCGCTGCGCGAGGCGCGCGAGAGTTTCGAGCGCGAATATCTCAAGGTCCAGATCCGGCGCTTTTCGGGCAACATCTCGCGCACCGCTTCGTTCATCGGGATGGAACGTTCGGCCTTGCACCGCAAGCTCAAGGCGCTCGGCCTGGCCGACCGCCGCGACATTGAAGAATAGGGAAACCATGGCCGAACGAGCGATGAGCCTGCAGGACCAGTTCCTTAATGCGGTGCGCAAGGAGAAGGTTCCGGTCACGATCTTTCTAATG
>Ga0105048_10016939_pt1 | contig 11248 bp, 13 predicted proteins | sample MAT05_FD_78382 | JGI IMG/M metagenome (GOLD analysis project Ga0105048, IMG submission 78382) | Freshwater microbial communities from Lake Fryxell liftoff mats and glacier meltwater in Antarctica - MAT-05 | ecosystem: Environmental > Aquatic > Freshwater > Ice > Liftoff microbial mat | place...
CCAATGTTTTGCTGTGCTTTACTTCTATTTGAAAATAATAAAGCTGCTGTAAAAAAGCAAACGAATGCTATTGAGGGTAGCATTAACTTGTCGGTGTTTTTCATATACAATCGTTTTTTTTATTCTTTTTATCCGGCAAAACTGTTGACATCCTAATACGCTGGTGAAATCAGTTTTCAAATTTTCTTATTTATCTGGCAAATGCTTAAACTTTTTACAAAAAAGTGCAAAAACAAACATCCCTGTAAAAATGAGTTATCTATTTGTAAAAAAGATTGGAGAATGAAATAATATTTACTATAACGTTTTCGTTGATTTTCGTTAATGGATTTTTTTTGTACATTGAACTGTGTAAATGAAGTGTGTGGCTATTTGGTGTAATTGCTGGCCAATGTGGGCAGCATTGTAATATTCCCAAAACACCTGGAAGTTGCCATCGATGCCAGTGGTTGTCTTTGTGGGGAAAGTGATATTGTATTCAATTTCATCCTGCAGGTTTAAAAATTCGAGGAGCTGGGGCAGGTCATAGTGGAAAAATTCGGGGAGGTTAATTTGTACCATGTGAAAAATATTTGCAGGTGAGTAAAAATTATTTTCGTTTGTCCGGTGCTGTCTTATCGAAGGCTATTAGGTTGAACATTTCCCGGCAGCGGCTTCGGACACGCAAGCCATACATGGTTTCATTTTCATTGCTGTTTAAATTCGTGGTAAGGTGTGTGATCATCCCGTGGGCATGAAAAATATCGTACCGGGACAATAAAATTTCGCCCATTACGGAACATTGGTTTCCATAATAGTTCATTACATTTTCCAACCCAAAATCATCGAAGCAAAATGTTCCTGGCTCAAAGACATACTCTTAGAATGAACCTTTTGTATAGCGATTAAACATTTCATAGCCTTCTTTTATAAATTCAAAGGTTATTTCCGGGCAAGGTTTAACGGTGTGCCTTTTGTCTGCTGCCAGTAAAAAACGGCAAATGTGCATGAGGCTTGTTTTGCCGCAACCAACAGGACCAACCAGCATTATTCCTTTCGCCAGGTCAACTGCCCATTTTTGAGCCGCTTCCTCATGTTTGCCAAAACATGCAACGAGCTTCAGTATCACTTCTTGACCTCACATTCCGCTCTTGATGGAGCGGAATGTGCCTTTACTTCATTTTTGTTGTAAAGCGGGTGAAGGGTTTTCCAGGACGAAAATAATTTCAACAATATCTTTCGGATAATGCGCTTTTGGCGATCAGTGGCGGTGATTGCCTGTTTGCAAGTGTTTTGGTTTTGGGTGTGGCTGCGGCCACGATGGGGGCTGTGGTGATACATGATTTTCCATTTAAGGTGGTCAGATGCGAATAATTTTCCTGAAATTTTTGATGTACTTAACTGTTTATTGGTTAATTCAACCGGCGGATCACCACACGGAGGTTCCAGGCGTAAGAGGTATCGCTTAACTGCGTTGCGGCTTATGCCGGTACGGCGTGCAATCTCTCTGATTGCTACCCCATCATTTTTTAATTGCAGTACTTGTTTTAACTGTTCCATTGTTAACGGCTTTTGTGACATAATTCCCTTTCTTTTGTGAAGGGTAAAGCACAGTATAAAAGCCGAACAATTATTTCTCTCCCCAAGGTGGGTCTTCATGCAGGAATGGCAGAACCCCATAAATCATTTAAATAAAATGATCCAAAAAAGGAGTGGGTCTCCATGCAGGAATGAGTAATTCCAGTCTCCAGCCAGATTACTGTTTTAACCAGTTATAAGGGTGGGTCCACATGACAGGAATGGTGGGTACTCATGAAAAGGAATGATGGGTCCACATGGTCAGGAATCTCCACTGCGTAAACAGCTCAGCGAAATTCAGTCAACCCTTCACCCAAAAGAGTCCACCGAGTACCTGACCCGCCATGAAGTTGCGTCCATGCTCAAATGTGATCTGTCTACAGTGCATAGCTGGCCAAAGAAAGGAAAGCTGATTCCTTATGGTATGGGTAACCGTGTCTACTATAAGAAAGTCGAAATAGAGACCAATATGGTAGCAATGGGAAAAACCGTCACTGGTACCAATAAAAAACCATAAGGAATGGTAGAAATGGTTTTGCAATATTTTTCGAGTATTTAATAAACGATAGAAGAACCGATATGGCAAAAATTATCAAAAGGATTTCAAACAGGGTTTATCCATCCAGGGACTGCAAACAATGCAGCAGGCAATTCATACCCACTGATGCCAGGCAAATTTTTTGCGGCGAGCAACACCGGGTTGATTTCAACAACGATCTGCGAAAAGTTAGAGCGGCTCCTGTGATAGCCTTCACTAATAAAATCCTTAAAAACCATGCAGCTTTAAAAAAAATATCTGAATCATTGAAGCTGAATAAGCAAACACTGGTCAACATTGATCTTCTGCACTATGAAGGATTTGATTCTGGAATTTATAGTGAAGTAACAATCAACGAAACAAACGGAAAAAAAGTTTACTGGAGCCTCGGCTTTGCTATTGAGGGCGTAGACGAAAGTAAAAACACCTTTAAACTCTATAAACGAAAATAAGATGCAACCAACTTTCCGGGCACCGACCCACGAAGAACTTTATTTTGACAAACCTGTAAAAGTGAAGGTTCCATATAGCGATTTACCCGAAAATCTTCCTCCACCAGCCGCCGCACCGGTTCCGGCTCCTCCTCCACCCAATCTTTCAGCCAAAAATTCGATGCAACCCTTTGGAAGAAAAGCTTAGACTTCATGGATAAAAATAAATGGTGGTTCGTAGGCGGTGGTATGGTTGTCGTAGTGGCTGCATAGTATTATGATTATACGAAAAGGAAGAAATCCGCCCCATCAAATACACAGCCAAAGCCAGATCAGCCATCAGATTCCCAAAGTTCCATAGAGACACCACCTCCAAACTCGTAAAACAAGCGTGCAATGAAAAAACATCTATTTGTTTTTATGTGAGATTTACAACTTAATTGCAGTGCGAAGTATGTTTCACTACATCAACACGATTGCGAACTTTTATCACTTTCCATGTCCAGAATTAGTTTATGATCTGTCATCACGTCCGGTCATCTAATTTACTAATTTTCTTTTATAAACAATCTGCTGAATCGCTCCTCCAGTAAAGATTTGTAGGATGTCTTCAACTTGTCATGCAGAAAACTATTGTCGATTTGTTTCATCCAAATGGATTTGCTTTTTTCCATTTTTTTAAAGATGTTATCCTGCTGTTTGTTATCCAGTTTCAACTTATTAAAAGCTGAAACAAAATCTGCTTTTTTTATTTTTTTCTTCTTTCCGTTTAGGGTTAATGCAAGGTCTTCATCATCAGTTGGATTGACTATTGCAGTAGCTACCAGGTCATATGCGGCAGACAGCACCATGCCCAAACCAGCTTGCTGTATGAGGGAAAAGTTCTTCAAGTGCATATCTGCATTCCCGGTTAAAAAGGAAAAAACCAATAGTTGAAAAAAATTGACTACATCCAAACCCGGTGTGGCAGAGTACTTTTCGATCGCTTTGGCTATTTGTTCATAGCTACCCCGGTATTTGTCTTCAGTTAAGCGCTCAGTAAGCTGGCACATGTCTTCCATGTGCAACTTTCCTTTTTTAACCCGATCTATCCTTTTGGTTATATACGCCAGATTCCCGGACTGTAACCTGATTAAACTATGCGGTACTACTTTAATTTTTGCAGCACCTGCCAAATGCATCGTCAAATCTTCTACCTCTGGTAAATGAGGATAATTGGGCGTGGGTGGTTTTAAAATATAGCCGCCCCGTAAACCAACAATCGTGAATTTTTTGGTTCCCCTGGCATCATCGCCTTTTGTAAGATGAAGTGAAAGCTTGGGCTGCACACCTGTCACCGTTGTATGCGTTTTTATAATTTCCGCTGCTAAGCTCTCTAATTGCTCTTCGTGATATGGTATTACAGGAGGTTCCGGTTGACCAAACATTTTCTTACTGCATGCCGCATGAAAATCCTTTTCCCCGGGAGCCAGTGGCTTATAACAATATAAACATCTTTTTGTCATTGCCCTTCTTCATTTACGGGGTTAACGCTTACAGCACCGATACAATCTTTGCAACAGACCAGTAACAATTCCATCCGGTCTCTTGGATTTATTTTCCAGTTTTTTTCTGCTATGTCCAGCAGCCAGCCTTCAGGTATCAATCCATCAAAAAACGGAAACAGGACTTTGTCATTGAAGGTAGTTTGCTGCAGTGGCAATGTAAGACTTATTGCCTGTTGCGACTCCGAATCCAGGTATGCTTTGTCATATACAAAGTGATAACCGTTTTCATCCTGCGTGAGCCAGCCTGCTGTTTCATCGTGCATTTTTATTTCTGCCTTTCGCATAGTTACTGTTCATTTTGTTTTACTTCAACCGGCCCTACTTCATAACCGAATAATTTCAGCACCTGGTTTACTTTGTCCAGTCTTAAAGTTTCTTTACCCTGCTCCAATTCCCGAACAAACCGCAAGCCCACACCGGCTTTCTCAGCCAACTCCGGTTGCGTTAGCTTTACGGCTTTTCTTTTCGCTTTTACAAATTCCCCAAGTTTCATTATTTATACCTTTTAGGGTGTAAATATAATAATTTTATGTATAATTATACCATATCGGGTATATTTATATAATTTTATAATAAAATATACCCTATCAGGTATAAATATGTGATTATATACCTTAATTATACCCTTTAGGGTATTCTACATGCCAATAATTGGACATTGCCAGATCGTAATTTTAATTACCTATGTGCGTTTAACCCAACAACTTCGGTAGGTAAATTTCCCAGGATTTCTATTGTCAAAAACTGGTGACCTTTTACCATTGCCCGATGACCATACAGCAGTGAAGCCAAGAAGAAAACTGTGTCAACCAGGTGTGTGACCGCCTCCACTTTTTTTACAATTGTTTTAATGATATTACTCAGAAAGGCAAGGTTAACAAATGGGATCAAATTTATCATTGTCTTCTATGAATTCAGTTCAAAGATTTAAAATCGTTCAATAAATAAAATTAGAATCATTTACAAATCAATACGTATTATTCCGTGCAGTCAAAGCAAAATTCCGAAGATTTAAAATCGCACATTAAATAAAATCTGAATCTTTTACAAATCAATGCATATCAATACGGGTAATCACAACTCAAAATAATTCATTGCATATCGCAGCACGTCTTTAGGTAAATTAATGAAATTGATAGTTTGGGTACTCATAGCCTTTCAATATTTGCTTTTATTCTATCCAGCAATACTTCAAAGTCGGGCTGCCCATTATAATAAAGTGCCGCAGTTTCTTTGTATCTTTTTATGAAGTCTGCTTTTACCACAGAATCGTTTAATAGAAAAGCTTCATTTTCCGCTACTGTCATCGCTCTATCTGCAGCCGGAAATCTTTTTTGCCTATGCGCCAGGTATTCTGTTGTGCCGATAAACTGCTGTACGGCTTCATCACCCAGCAGGCAATACACGTCATAATACTGGCGCATAAAATTCGGCCGTTCCTGTTCACTACTTTGCTCTTTCCTGAATTTTGTTGCAATGGTCTGCAGCTTTTCAACAAATGTATACCCCCGGTCATAGCAAACAATATCGATAGCCCTGTTACCGGTTATAACAATACTCTCAGTTTGTATGGCTTTATCAAAAGCCCACGAGCTGATAGTTGGTTTTTGATTAGGCGTGATGGTGTCAAATCCAGCTTCAAGGAGTATCCCTTCTTTAACGCCCTCTATTTTATCAACCACATTTTTGTAAATCAATCTTACACCACCACTGCAGTAATAGTCAGGGTCATCAAAAGCAGTATCTCTTTGTGCAGATACAATGCCGTCTATTTTAATATTTGTCGCCAATCAGTCATAGAATTCTTTTCTGGCTGTTATATTTGCCGGCTTTGTATTATTCGGGTTTTCATTGATATTAAATTCTGCCGGCGGTGTTATATGAATATCGATATCTTCTGAAAAGCGTTCAATGATCCGGTAGCCTTTTGACAACGATGTCCCACCCTTTAATTCAAATTTAAACCCTTGTATCGAAAGCCCATACAATACGTGCATGATCCAGTAGTCCTTTTCAACCAAAGTAGGTAGTATGCGCATTTCATCCGCAACAATTTTTAATAATGCAGGGAATTTTTTATGATGGTGTAAATAATCAGCTACCATTGTTTTACTTTCTATTGAGCATTGGGGAAAGTATTTTCTTTGCTTTTATGCTTGCATATTCCTTCACAGAATGCGATAATTTTTTATGATCCATCAGCGGCACTTTGGCTCCTATATTTTTCAATACTTCACCCGGATCTTCAGCCAGTTGATCGAGGTTATTCACCAGGTCCACTAACAGAAATTCTTTGGACAATGTATTGGGGAAATGATGCTTCATCTGGAAATGGAAGGTACGGTTACCAAGTTTGAATACTCCATGGCGCTTATGGTTATATACTGTTGTTTTATTGTACAGCTGCGTGGTGCCAACGCCTAAACTATTATACGCATTCGGGGAGGTCATGAGAAACCGGCCATCCTTTAAGAAAGTACGTACGAGCGCTGTTTCCTCAGGGGGAAGTTTACCAAATACAGATTCTTTCGGATAGTAGTAAACACCCGGCGATACCTTTTGAAGGGTACCCTCACCTACCAGCGCTGCAAGGTGACGGTCTACGGCATTGGACCATTGGGCAAGTTCGATGCGGCGATAAACGCTACCCCGCTTCAAATGCCTCTTTAATTCTCTTAATTGTGCCATCATGCTAAGGTAACACATTTATACATAAATTGCATGAGTAATTTTTAAAATTTCATGCACTTCCATGTATTATTAATTTGATTATCAATAATTAACGATCTTAGTATAATCCAAGATATATTTTGATAGTTACGGACTCGTCTATAACTTCTTTACCGAATCAGGCCACGTCCCAAAGATAATTTTATGGGAAAAGTTAAGTATGAATGTTAGCACCCCGGTCATTATTTTTCACCTGTTCCTATGAATCAGAAAAAAATAAAAAAGATAATCGACGGACCATTGATTTACTTTTTCAGAACCGAAAAAGTCTTATAAATTTGGCTAAAATGTTGTAAGAAAAAAAATAATACCAAATTAATTAGCAGGGGGGAATAAAAATTTTGGTGGACTAAATATGGACTATGTCAAAAATGACCATTTTAAGTAATTGACAATCAATTACTTAAAAAAGGCCCTGTGGAGCTGCAGGGAGTCGAACCCTGGTCCAAACATACTCGTCATAAGCTTTCTACATGTTTATTTGGTTATTAATTTTTGTGAAACAGCCGGAACCCAACCAACCAACTGTAACCTTAGAAGAATGGTCTTAAGTTCCGATCACTTCGTTGCGGAACAGCAGCCTGTTTTTGTTTTGAGTCGGCGGGAGGACTTGGTAACTGGCCAACCTGTCCAACGGCCCTAATGGGTGCTAATCTAATAGATTAAGCAGCCATGGCATACTGAGTATTGCCATTTGAAATTTTGAATATTCAGATTTAAGTGCTAATTATCCAACGCACTACATGCTTACACTTACAAAGAACTATGCTGTCAAAACCGGTCAGCCCCGGGAGGCAATTATGCAAATGTACACAAATGCCATGGTGCAAATTTAGGTAAAGTATTTTGTTCGCTGATTAAAACTATAGTAGGTTAATTTTGCGCTGATGATTTGATTGACTTTTTTGATACCAGCGGTAGTTTTTTCATAGTATCATCGTAGTGTCACTCCCGACCGAACGGCGTTCAGCCGGTCGGGCACTGGTTTGGCATACCAGCGTGGATCATTTCTGAGCAGAGCCGGAATGTCACTTTTATCACAACCCAAACAATTGCTTACTCAACAAATACAAATGGCACCAGTAGAATATTATCAAAAACGCTTAGCAACATTAGCAACAGGCTTATCAAAACTACTTTCAAAAAAAGCAACGCTGGGTTGGGCAAGATTTTTTGTAATACTGTTGATTGCAGGCTGCATCTATTTTTTATTGCCTTTTGGATGGTTATATGTAATTGGCACTTCATTCCTCTTACTGGCGATTTTTATAAAAATTGTCTTTGCCGACATTGACAATAATAAAAGTATCCGCCACACGGAAGAATTAATCAGCATCAATAAGGATGAATTAAAAGCGCTCAATGGAGAATATTTTCATTTTGATAACGGCGCTGTCTATGTACAACACGACCATTTGTATTCGAATGACCTGGATATTTTTGGCAAAGCATCTTTGTACCAGTACATCAACCGGAGTACTTCATCAATGGGTGGCGCCACCATTGCCCAATGGTTATCAAACCCCGCTACGGAAGCAATCATTCTGCAAAGACAAAGGGCTGCCAAAGAACTGCATCACCAAACCCAATGGCGGCAGTCATTACAGGCATTTGGAAAAGAAAAGAAAATCGAACAATCCACTTACCAGCGTCTGCAGGATTGGATTGCGGAAGAGGATATTTTTATCAGCAGCAGTTTCTGGAAGCTGCTGCAATTTTTGATCCCGGCGATCATGCTTTCCGTTATTGGCCTTAATTTATTGGAACTGTTGAGTGATCCTGCAAGAAATTTATTCCTGGCCGGCTCAGCCATCATGGCATTTTTTATCAGCAAAAAAGTAGTGCCGCTGCACGACAAAGTATCGAGGTTAACGGAGGAACTGGATGTATTGTCTGATTCTATCCGGCTGATTGAAAACCAAACTTTCTCCGCTCTCCTGTTGGTACAGTTGCAATTAGCTTACAAGCAACAACATGCTACCGCATCTGCTGAAATGAAAAAACTGAAAGGCATTGTACAGCGGATGGACTGGCGGCTTAATCCCATCGTGTTTGTACCATTGGCAATCTTATTTCAATGGGACCTGCAGCAGGTAATTGCGCTGGAGAAATGGAAAAAACGCAACCATACCAGCATCATTCAATGGTTTGAAGCATTGGGAAATTTTGAAGCAATCAGCAGCTTTGCTACCCTTCATTTCAATCACCCGGACTGGTGTTTTCCTGAACTGAAAAAAGACCATTTTTTTATTGAAGGACAAGAAATAGGCCATCCCCTGATCAACAACTCAAAACGGGTAAATAACGCCATCGACATAAACGACAAAGGCATTATTATGCTGGTAACGGGAAGCAATATGGCAGGAAAGAGCACTTACCTGAGAAGTATAGGGATCAATGTGGTATTGACCATGGCAGGGTCTGTAGTTTGTGCCAAAACCTTTTGCCTCTCACCTGTGCAACTGCTCACCAGCATGCGGATAGCAGACAACCTGGAAGAAAATACCTCTACCTTCTATGCTGAATTAAAAAAATTAAAAACGGTGATCGAAAACGCTAACAGGAAAGAAAAAGTTTTTATTTTGCTGGATGAGATATTAAGAGGAACTAATTCCCTCGACAGGCATACCGGTGCAGTAGCACTCACAAAACAACTGATCAGGGAACAGGCTGCAGGCATCATTGCCACACATGATGTAGAACTGGCAGCATTGCAATCGGAATATCCCAACAACATCCTGAACTTTCATTTTGATGCGCAGGTAAGCAACGATGAACTGTATTTCGATTACCGCTTAAAAAAAGGCATTTGCACCAGTATCAATGCATCGCTGTTAATGAAGAAGATTGGGATTGAAGTTTAAGAAAATGTGCTGATTTGCTGATGTGCTAATTTAAAACACGTCAACATTTCATCAACCTTAAACTTTAAACCTTAAACTTTCACCTTCTCTATTTCCCTCTTCCATATCCAAACCAGTCGTTAAAGTTAGCAAAGAGCATAAGGCCTAACAATAATACCATTCCCACGATCTGCGCATACTCTAAGAACTTTTCGCTTGGCTTTCTGCCGGTGATCATTTCCACCAATGTAAACACTACATGGCCGCCATCCAATGCAGGTATTGGCAACAGGTTCATAAAAGCTAAAATGATGGATAAAAATCCGGTGAGCCTCCAAAAGGTTTCCCATTCACCCCAGTGCGTGGGGAAGATTGAACCAATCGCCTTGAAGCCACCCAGCCCTTTATACGCACCAGTTTTAGGGTTTAAAATTAATTTAAACTGGTTGATATAGAAAGTTAACTTATCCATTGCCATAGCTACCCCGGCAGGGATCGCTTCAAAAAAACCATACTTTCTTGCTTCTAATTTTAATACGCCGATGCTGTCGTATTGATCCAGTGACAAAATGGGGATGCCAATTTTACCGTCTTCATTTACGGATGCAGTCAGTTCCTGTTCACTCCCTTTTCTGTCAACATGCAGGGTTACTGTTTGATTCTTTTTTAAAGCGAGGTAGCCTGGAATATCATCGTAAAAATTTACCGGCATGGAGTCTATACCAGTTATTTTATCCATAAACTGCAGCCCGGCCTTCTTTCCGTTTGAACTGTCTTTTGCATCATACTCACCTACCAGTGCCGGTAAACGCTGCATCAATAAATTACCAACCTTCTTTTTACTCTCTACCAGTTGTTCAATAAAATTTGAATCCATTGCGATCGAGATGGTTTCACCATTTCTTTCTACCTGTACGGTTTTACTTAATAATAATTTCGCCTGGATCTCATCAAAATAAGCAATCGTTTGGCCATCAACAGCCGTTATTTTATCGCCATTCTTAAATCCTGCTTTTACCAACACACTATCCTGCACCCAAATACCATTCTTTACGGAAGCATTCGGCACTTTCGTTTCGCCCCATACAAACAACACCATCGCATAAATTACAAATGCCAGCAATACGTTTACAATGATGCCACCCAGCATAATGATCAACCGCTGCCATGCCGGCTTACTTCGAAATTCGTAGTCTTTTGGTGGCAGTTTCATGGCTTCCTTATCCATGCTTTCATCAATCATGCCTGCAATTTTTACATAACCTCCCAGCGGCAGCCAGCCAATGCCGTATTCTGTTTCACCCACTTTCTTTTTTACCAAAGAAAACCACGGATTAAAGAACAGGTAAAATTTTTCCACCCGGCACCCGAACCATTTGGCGGTTATATAATGCCCAAATTCGTGGAGCACAACCAATATCGATAAAGAAAGGATGAGGTAAAAAACCTGCATCCATACATTGCTCCAGTTAATTGCTAGTAACATCATAAGTATTGCCCCCATCCGCTAAAGCGGAGTTATTTGTAGTGTTTAATAATTTACGTTGTCCCTGTCTTGTTGTGTGAAAATAATTTTGATGGCCAATGCATGACACCCCTTTA
>Ga0105048_10016940_pt1 | contig 11247 bp, 15 predicted proteins | sample MAT05_FD_78382 | JGI IMG/M metagenome (GOLD analysis project Ga0105048, IMG submission 78382) | Freshwater microbial communities from Lake Fryxell liftoff mats and glacier meltwater in Antarctica - MAT-05 | ecosystem: Environmental > Aquatic > Freshwater > Ice > Liftoff microbial mat | place...
GTGAATTTGATGGTCATGAGGTGCTCCGTAAAGTGAATTGAAACGATATGAAAACTTGAACTTGAACTTGAACTTGAACTTGAACTTGAACTTGAACTTGAACTTGAACTTGAACTGTTTGGTTTTTATCCGCAGCGCGCGTTGGGTGCGTAACTCCGCGAATGTCCCCCGGCTTGGGGCTACTGCCCCAAGCCTCCTCCTTTATTTGGCAAAACCCCAAGTCCACGCTGCGTTACGCACCCAACGCACGTTGCTAGTTATTGTTGGAAGGATCATCGTTCAGCATTGGCGATGAGACTCAGCCGCGGAAATAGTTGGTTGGCACAAACGGCATGGCAACGACTTCCATGCGCACTGGCTTGCCGCGCACGATGGCGTTGACCACCGTGCCCACAGCAGACAGCTGCGTGGGCACGTAGCCCATGGCGATGGGTTGGTCGATGGTGGGGCCAAGCAGGCCGCTGGTGACATCGCCGATGCGCGCGCCGCTCTGGTCTTGCAGCTCGGTGTGTTCGCGCACCGGAATGCGTTCCAGCGCTATGAGCCCAACGCGTTTTCTTAAGACTTTTTGGCAAAACCCCGAGTCCTGGCCTATAGCCCCCGTGGCGTCTGCGCAGGTAGCTAGTATTTTTGCAGCACCTGGAAAGCCGCCCGCGCGTGCGCCGCCGGTGCGGCGCACCTTTTGTATGGCCCAGGCCAGGCTGGCTTCTACCGGGGTGGTGGTGCTGTCGATGTCGTTGCCATACAGCGGCAGGCCGGCTTCCAGACGCAGCGAATTGCGTGCGCCCAGGCCAATCGGCCTGACTTCGGGCTGCGCCAGCAAGGCTCTGGCCAGGGCCAGCGCGTCAGAGGCGTGCACCGAGATCTCGAAACCGTCTTCGCCGGTGTAGCCGCTGCGGGTCAGGAACACGTCAACGTCCTGCGAGCCGGTGCTGACGGTGAAATGGCCGCCAGTCATGAACACCAGCTTTTCTACGCCGGGTGCCAGCCTTGAGAGCGCGGTCACTGCCTGCGGGCCTTGCAGCGCCAGCAGGGCGAATTCGGGCATGGGGATCACCTGGCAGCGGGTGCCGATCTTGGCCTGGATGTGGGCGATGTCACCCACCTTGCAGGCACCGTTGACGATGACAAAAATCTCGTTGTTGCCCTGGTTGAAAAACATCAAATCATCAATGATGCCGCCCTCGTCATTGAGCAGCAGGCCATAGCGCTGCTTGCCCACGGGCAAATCGATCACGTCCACCGGCAGCAGGCTTTCCAGCGCGGCGGCAGCGTCCGGGCCGACCAGACGCAGTTGGCCCATGTGCGACACGTCGAACAGGCCAGCGGCGGTGCGGGTGTGTTTGTGTTCGGCCATCAAGCCCGCCGGGTATTGCACTGGCATGCTGTAGCCGGCAAACGGCACCATGCGCGCGCCTAGCGCGACATGCAGGTCATTAAGGGGAACATTCAGCAGGGTTTCAGGGGAGGCAGACATCCGTTACTCCAGGGGCAGACCAAAAAAACCATGGCAAAACAAAATGCTTTGCCACAGGCTGCCCCCGCTGTCCGCTTTACCTGAGAGATTCGCCGGGCCGTGCCCTGCCATAAGCGGCAGGCTGACTGCGGGTTGCTCCTTCGGTGGACCGTGCGCCGTGCTCTGCGCTTGGCCTCTCTCCAGTGGGGATGCGTCGACTGGCTAATGCGCCAAACGACGTTTGTCAGTCCTTTTGCCTGAGCGTTCAAACTGCTGCAATCAGCGGCTCTGCGCCTTCGGCGGCTGCCCTGAAACCTGTTGGCCTGGGCGGCTCTCTCCTGACCGGCGGAATTCTACCTGTACCGTCGATAATGCGCCCTCGTTGTAACTGGCTAAAAAACTCTGCATGAATAACGCAAACAGCTCTCTATTTCTGGGCCTGGTGTCCAAACAGACGGCTTTCATTACCGGCATCGTGGTGTTTTTGGTGTTGGGACTGCTCGCGTTTCGGCGTGGCAAGCAAACCAAACGCGCCGAGTTCACCTGGATCGGCCTGGCGCTGATGGTGTTCCCCTACGCCGTGGCGCAGGCCTGGTTGTTGTGGCTGATCGGCGCGGGTCTGACGGCCTTGCTGCTGTTTCGCTGGAAGTAAGCGCTCTACCGACGATATTGCGACGACGTTAAGCCGATGTTGAACCCACGCTATCGTCTTACTGGTTTGCCCTGGCTGGGTGCTTTGGCGCTCGGTCTGACGCTGGTGTTAGCGGGTTGCGGCACAGCACCCACCCAGCAACGCGGTGGGCAGTCTTCTCCAGCGCCGATCCTTTATGGCAGCGCCGCGGATGCTATCAATATCCCTTCGCGCCTGCAGCCCGAGCAGGCCAACGATGTCACGTTATATGCGCTGGGGCTGGTCGGCACACCCTACCGGTATGGCGGCAACACCCCTGAGAGTGGCTTTGATTGCAGTGGCCTGATCAGGCACGTGTACCAGTCGCGTGCAGGGGTTGCTGCACCGCGCACGGTGGCCAAGTTGCAGTACTGGGGCGAACCCGTGCCGGGGGAAGCGCTGCGCTCGGGTGACCTGGTGCTGTTTGCCCAGCGCGGCGAGCCGACCCACGCCGGCATTTACGTGGGGGAAGGGCGTTTTGTGCACGCACCGTCCACTGGCGGCGAGGTTCGGATGGACAATTTGAACGCCCGCTATTGGGCCGCGCAACGTCTGGCGTTTCGCCGGCCCTGACAAAGCGGCTTGCGCTGCGCCTCTTCAGCCGATCAGCGCAATGACGCTGACAAACAGCACTTTCACCGCCAGCCAAGTGCCCAGCACCACCGCCCAGGTTTTCCACGCCACGCGGGCGGCGTTAAACTGGTTTTCGGCCAGCGTGAACACCGCTGCGCAGACCGCGCCAAACGACAACCCCATCAACACCTGATCGAGCTTTTGCAGCCAGACTGGGTTGTTTTCGCTGGTGGCTGGCTGAAACACGCTGACGATCAGCCCAAACAGCAGCCAGCGCACGGTGTAGCCGCGCCAGCGGTACCAGCGGCCTTTGGGTTGGGCCGACCAGGGGATTTTTTGCGTGACGCTGTGTGGCATCACATCGCCGCGTAGTTGGGCCCGCCGCCACCTTCGGGCGTGACCCAGACGATGTTTTGTGTGGGGTCCTTGATGTCGCAGGTTTTGCAATGCACACAGTTCTGTGCATTGATCTGCAGCTTGTCAGCACCCGCGGCGTCTTTGATGAACTCGTAAACCCCGGCTGGGCAGTAGCGTGCCTCGGGGCCAGCGTATTTAGCCAGGTTGATGGCCACCGGCACGCTGACGTCTTTAAGGGTCAGGTGCGCGGGCTGGTTTTCTTCGTGGTTGACGTTGCTGATGAAGATGCTGGAGAGGCGGTCAAAGGTCAGCTTGCCATCCGGCTTGGGGTAATCGATCGGTTTGCATTCGGCGGCAGGCTTCATATAAGCATAGTCAGGCTTGTCGCGGCGGATCGTCCAGGACATGTTGCCTTTCAGGCCAAACTGCTCCAGACCGTTCATCAGCGTGCCCACGCGCAGGCCATATTTAAACCAGGCCTTGAAGTTACGCGACTTGTTGAGTTCGGTGTAGAGCCAGCTTGTCTTGAAGGCTTGCGGGTAGGCGGTCAGCTCATCCTGCTGGCGGCCAGCGGTGACGGCTTCAAACGCCGCTTCTGCCGCCAGCATGCCCGACTTGATGGCAGCGTGGGTGCCCTTGATGCGGCTGACATTCAGAAAACCTGCCTCACAACCGACCAGCGCACCGCCAAGGAACACTGTTTTTGGCAAGGATAAAAGGCCGCCAGCCGTTATGGTGCGTGCGCCATAAGCTATTCTTTTTGCAGTGACTTCGCCTTTTGCGTTTTCCAGATACCAGCGGATGTTGGGGTGCGTCTTCCAGCGCTGGAATTCCTCAAACGGGCTGAGGTACGGGTTTTCATAGTTCAAACCAGTGATGAAACCCATGGCGATTTTGTTGTCTTCCATGTGGTACAGGAAAGAGCCACCATAGGTTTTGTTGTCCATCGGCCAACCAGCGGTGTGTACCACCAAGCCAGGTTCATGGCGCGCTGGGTCCACTTCCCAGAGTTCCTTGATACCGATGCCGTAGCTTTGCGGGTCGCAACCGGCATCGAGCTTGAATTTTTCGATGAGTTGCTTGCCCAGATGACCACGCGAGCCTTCGGCAAACACGGTGTATTTGCCCAGCAGTTCCATGCCGATCTGGAAGTTGCCACCGGGCTCACCATTTTTCTCAATGCCCATATTGCCGGTGGCGACACCGCGCACTGAACCTTTGTCGTCGTACAGCACTTCAGCTGCGGCAAAACCGGGGAAGATTTCCACGCCCAGGTTTTCAGCCTGTGCGGCTAGCCAGCGGGTGAGGGCGCCCAGGCTGATGATGTAGTTGCCGTGGTTCTGGCTGCATTCGGGCAGGAACATGTTGGGCGTGCGGTAGGCACCACCTTCGCTCAGGAACAGCATGGCCTCGTCGGTCACCGGCTGGTTGAGCGGTGCGCCCATGGCTTTCCAGTCGGGGAAGAGTTCGGTGAGTGATCCGGGGTCTAGCACCGCACCGGAAAGGATATGTGCGCCGGGCTCGGAGCCTTTTTCCAGCACCACCACCGAAATTTCCTTGCCCTGCTCGGTGGCGAGTTGTTTCAGGCGGATGGCGGTGGCCAGGCCGGCTGGGCCGCCGCCGACAACGACGACGTCGTATTCCATCGATTCGCGTGGGCCAAATTGGGCCAGGGTGTCCGCAGGTGTCATGGTGTTCTCGCTAGATAATGGTCCAAGGGAGGCGCGTGCACGCCCATCAAGTGATTGTCGAAGATAAAACGAATTTTAAGTTTAGGTGTGTACATAATAGAACGAGCGTTCTATTTACTCTGAATTCTGGAAAGAACACCATGTCATACAACATTGATCTATCTGGCCGGGTAGCCCTGATCACCGGCGCGTCCAGTGGACTGGGCGCCCAGTTTGCCCGCACTTTGTCGGCGGCTGGTGCGGCCGTGGTGCTGGCGAGTCGCCGGGTTGAAAAACTCAAGGAATTACGCGCCCGCATTGACGGCGAGGGCGGCGACGCGCATGTGCTGGAGCTGGACGTGGCCGACCAAGCCTCCATCAAGTCAGCAGTAGCGCATGCCGAAACCGAGGTTGGCTCGATCGATATTCTGGTCAACAACTCGGGCGTGAGCACCACCCAGCGCCTGCAGGATGTGACCGAGGAAGACTTCGACTTCATGTTTGACACCAACGTCAAAGGCGCCTTTTTCATGGCGCAAGAGGTGGGTAAACGCATGCTGGCGCGCTCGCAGGGCGCGGCACCGGGCTCGTTTACCGGTGGGCGCATCATCAACGTGGCCTCTGCGGCGGGGCTGCGGGTGTTACCCAAGATTGGTGTCTATGCCATGAGCAAAGCGGCCATGATCCAGATGACCCGCGCCATGGCGCTAGAGTGGGGCAAGTTTGGCATCAACGTCAACGCGATTTGCCCCGGCTACATCGACACCGAGATCAACCACCACCACTGGCAGACCGAGGCGGGTCAGAAGCTGGTGCAAATGCTGCCACGCAAGCGCGTGGGCCAGCCGCAGGACCTGGACGCGCTGCTGGTCATGCTGTGCTCGGACCAAAGCCATTTCATCAACGGTGCGGTGATCTCTGCCGATGACGGCTTCGGGGTTTAATGACAATTCAAAACCAGCCATGGTGTTGTTGCTTCACCTTGTGTTGCTGCGGCACTGCCTGCGGCATCTGATCTAGACACGCATGATTTTGAAGCGAAATGATGCCTGGGGCATTGCTGCCGGGCTGGGGGCAGGTGCGCTGTGGGGCATGGTGTTTGTAGCGCCACGCATGACGCCGGGGCTGACCTCGGTGGATTTGACCGCGGGGCGCTTTGCCAGTTACGGGCTGATGGCCATGGTGATGCTGCTGCTGGGGCGGCGCCTGCGCAGACTGCCCACCGGGTCGCAAGCGCTCAGCGCCTTGGGCTTGAGTCTGCTGGGCGCCACCGGGTATTACCTGCTGCTGGCGTCGTCCATCAACGCGGCGGGCTCCGAGGTGCCGACGCTCATCATTGGCACCATTCCGATCTGGGTCATGCTGCTGGGCAAGCCGTTGGGGCTGAAATGGTCTGCGCTGCTGCCGGGGCTGCTGCTCACCCTGGCTGGCCTGGCGCTGATGATGCAGACTTCGCTGGCCAATGCCGTGGCTTTGCCGCTGCAGGGCCAACAATTTTGGTGGGGCGTGCTGCTGGCACTGGTGGCCATGGCCAGCTGGACGGCGTTTGCCGTGCTCAACGCCAGCTGGCTCAAGCGTCACCCGCAGGTGAGTGTGACCGAGTGGTCCAACTGGCTGGGCCTGGCCACCGGCATCGGCGCCTTGCTCCTTTGGCTGTTCGCAGGTTCAACGTCAAATGAGCTTCTAGCCGTTGACAGTAAAGGGTTAGTAGTTATGGTTTGTATAGCAACGGGTGTTGGCTCCGGATGGGCTGGCAGCCTCCTCTGGAACGTGGCTAGCCGCCGCTTGAGCGTCAGCCTGGCCGGGCAATTGATTGTGAGTGAAACTCTGTTTGGCCTGTTTTACGCATTTGTCTGGGCGGGTGGTTGGCCCACGCCTGAGCAGTGGCTGGCAGCCGTATTGTTCACGCTGGGCATCGTGGCTTCTATCCGGGCGCACCGATGAGGCGCTGGACGCAACGCAATTTTGCCCAGGGAGGCCTGGGTCGGTGGTTGCAGGCCAGCGGCTCGCTGAGTGCGCGCCTGGCGGCCAGCGGCACAGTTTTTTCAGTGCAGGTGCTGCGTCAGGGGCGGATGCCTCTGACCGAGGACGAGGCGCAAGCGCTGGGCGCAGCGGGCCAGCGCCTGGGCTATGTGCGCGAGGTGCTGCTGAAGGTGGACGGGGTCAGCGTGGTGTTTGCCCGCAGCGCGACCGAACATGTGCACTCGCTGGGCGCGTGGCGCGCCATGCGCGGCCTGGGTACGCGGCCACTGGCCAATGTGCTGTTCACCCGCTCAGGCATCACCCGCCTGGGGATGCAGTACCGCCAATTCAGCCCGCACAGCGCGTTGCTGCGCCAGGTACAGCAGCTCTGCCCAGGCGTGCCGCGAAGCTTAAGCGCACGCCGTTCGGTGTTCATGCGCCAGCGCGCGCCCTTGCTGGTGATGGAAGTATTTATCGCACCACAGGCCGCCTGGCGCTGGCCGGTGGCAGTGTGGCAGGCCACAGATCATCAGGTGAACCCATGAAAATTGATATTCCCGAGCAGAAGAAGCTGGTTTTTGAAATGTTGATCCCGATCCGCTGGGGCGACATGGATGCGATGAACCACGTCAACAACACCACCTATTTCCGCTATCTGGAAATCGTGCGGGTGGACTGGTTGCAGTCGGTTGCCGCGATGCCAAGCGCCGCCGGCGAGGGCCCGGTGATCGTCAACGCCTTCTGCAACTTTTACAAGCAGCTGGAGTACCCTGGTGATGTGCTGATCACGCTCTACACCAGCGACCCGGCGCGCACCACCTTCGAGACTTGGGCCACCATGGAACGCTCCGACCGCCCGGGCGTGATCTGCGCTGCCGGCGGTGCTACTACCATCTGGGTTGATTTCCCCAAGCAAAAAGCCATCGACCTGCCCGACTGGCTGCGCAAGCTGGTCAGCTGATTTTAGATAAATCAGCCTCTAGCCTTTATGGAACAAGGGCTGATAGCTACAAAAATGTGAGTTCTTAAATGGGGAAGTGACCGCTGCCCATGAGCCGGTCCACCTCAGCCTCGGCGGCCAGCCAGTCTTCCACCGGGTTGCCCAGCGTGAAACCGCGACGTTCTGCGATGTAGAAAGCCGCAACAGCCACATAGTGGCTGCGTTGTTCACTGCTCAGCACCGGTGTGGGCGCTGTGGAAGGCTTGAGTATGGCTTTTGTCGCGTTGGCTTTTTTGGCGGCAGGCATGGCGGCCGCTGGTGCCGCGACAGGAGCAACGACCGGAGCCGCTACGGGCGCCGGGGCGGCCTTTTTTGCAGCCACTTTTTTGACTGCGGGCGCGGCAGCGGCGGGGGCAGCAATGAGCTTTTTGGGGGTGGTAACCATGGTTTCTCCTTCGGGTTGTAAGTCAGATCAATAGGGGCCGAACTGTACCAAAAACCGTTTGACTTGAATCAGTCAAGTTGCAGCAAGATCCGTGCCATTGAGCGACCTTAGCCAGCGATCAATTTGTGCACCAGATCGCCAGTGTTGGAAGCAGTATATTTTCGCATCAGTTTAGCGCGGTAGATTTCGACGGTGCGGTGGCTGATCAACAGCGCGCGTCCGATCTCTTTACTGGTCAGGCCATCCATGAGCAGCGTGGCCACCTCACGCTCGCGGGCGGTGAGCTCGGCTTTTACCGGGCGGCGCGCGCTGAGGTCTTCAAAAGCCCAGATACCTGCCTCATGCGGGCTGTCCGGGTTCAGGGCGCGCCCTGTCACGTGGCACCAGAAGGTTTCACCCTTGAACCGCCCGTCCACGCGTTTCATGATGCGGTCATCCGAATAGGTGCCGCTGCGGTTGAGCAAGGGGGCAATGCGTGCGCCGGTGCGTTCGAACTCGGCCAAGCTGGGGTAAAGCACCAAAAACGACTGGCCTACCAGTTGCGCCAGGCTCGCGCCAAACATCTCGCACAGGCGGCGATTGCAGTCCACCATGGTCCGGTTGCGCGACAGCGCCAGCCCGACGGGAGCCATATCAAACGCCAGGCGGTAGTCAATTTCCATGCAGATCGGTCAAGCGGGTTAGGGTTTGTACTTTACGAAAAACTACGTAGTTGGCTAGGTAGTATGCTAGCGACAGATTGACTTCCATGGAGAACCCGGCGTGAACAAAATTTTTCCTGATGCAGCGACTGCGTTAAAAGGCATTGTCAGAGACGGCCAGTTGCTGGCGGTTGGCGGCTTTGGCTTGTGCGGCATCCCCGAGGCGCTGATTGACGCGCTGCGCGACAGCGGCAAAAAAGACCTGACGGTAATTTCCAACAACGCGGGTGTGGATGGCTTTGGCCTGGGCAAGTTGCTGGAAACCCGGCAGATCAAAAAAATGATCTCCAGCTATGTGGGTGAAAACAAGGAGTTTGAGCGCCAGTACCTGGCCGGTGAACTGGAGCTGGAATTCACCCCGCAAGGCACGCTGGCTGAAAAGCTGCGCGCTGGTGGTGCCGGTATTCCGGCGTTTTACGTGCGCACCGGTGTCGGTACGCTGGTGGCGCAAGGCAAGGAAAACCGCGTGTTTGACGGCCACGCTTACATTCTGGAGCACTCGTTGGTGCCCGACGTGTCACTGATCAAAGCGTACAAAGCCGACAAAAGCGGCAACCTGATCTTCCGGCGCACCGCGCGCAACTTCAACCCGGCAGTGGCCATGGCTGGCAAAATCACCGTGGTGGAGGTCGAGGAAATAGTCGAAACCGGCACGTTCGATCCCGATGCGGTGCATTTGCCCGGCATTTATGTGAACCGTATCGTGCTGAATGCTTCGCCCGAAAAGCGCATTGAAAAAAGAACGATTCGCTGAGTTTTTGCGGGACAGACCAAGGCGACACGCAGTGCGCTTGCTCTGTCCTCAACCGATTAAATAAAGGAGCTTGATCATGGCCTGGACACACGACGAAATGGCGGCCATTGCGGCCAGCGAATTGCAGGACGGTTTTTATGTGAATCTGGGCATTGGTTTGCCGACCATGGTGGCCAACCATGTGCCACCCGAGATTGAGGTCTGGCTGCAAAGCGAAAACGGCATGCTCGGCATTGGCCCGTTTCCCACCGAAGACGAGGTGGACGCCGACCTCATCAACGCTGGCAAGCAAACCGTGACCACGCTGCCGGGCTCGGCCATCTTCGGCAGCCACGACAGCTTTGCCATGATCCGTGGCGGCAAGATCAACCTGAGCATTCTCGGGGCTATGCAGGTCAGCGAACGTGGTGACCTGGCCAACTGGATGATCCCGGGCAAGATGGTCAAGGGCATGGGCGGCGCTATGGACCTGGTCGGTGGGGTTAAAAGTGTGGTGGTGCTGATGGAGCACGTGGCCAAAAAGAAGGACGGCAGCTTCGACCTGAAGATTTTGCATGACTGCACCCTGCCGCTGACCGGCGTGGGCGTGGTGGACCGCATCATCACCGACCTGGCGGTGATGGACATCACGCCGCACGGCCTTAAGGTGGTGCAGCGTGCGCCGGGGGTAAGCATGGACGAATTGCAGGAAAAAACCGGCGTGCCGCTACACTGACCCAACGTAGCTACCTGTCGACGGTCTGGCCTGCGAATGTGGGTACAGGCCGTTATTTTTTTCCTAGCGAGCTCATTTTGAAAGGCGCGTATCCATGAAACTTCGATCGCTCTTGCTGTTGGTGGTGTTGCTGGCCATTGCGGCCTTCACTTTGTTGAACTGGTCGGTCATCATGACGCCCACCGCGCTGACGCTGGGTGTGGCCGAGGTGCAGGCGCCGCTGGGATTGATCATGCTGGGGCTGATGGTGGCATTGATCGCGCTGTTTCTGGTGTATGTGCTGTACCTGCAAACCACGGTGATGTTTGACGCCCGCGCGCATGCCAAAGAGCTGCAGTCCAACCGTAATCTTGCAGACCAGGCCGAGGCCTCACGCTTTACCGAGTTGCGCACCTTTTTGGACACCGAATTCAAGCGCATGGGCACGGCCGACGCTGCGGTTAAGACTGCCTTAACCACCCGCATCGACCAGCTTGAGCGCGACCTGCGCTTGACCGTGGAGCAGTCGGGCAACTCGCTGGCCGCCAGCCTGGGTGAACTCGACGACCGCCTGCGCTCAAGCGGCCCATTGCTGCGTTGACCTGCCGGGCGGGGAGGGCGCAGGCATGCAGTGGCTGTACCTGAGCATCGCCATCGTCTGCGAGGTGATTGCTACCTCAGCGCTCAAATCCTCTGAAGGCTTTACCCGCCTGACGCCATCGCTGATCGTTGTGGCGGGTTATGTGGCGGCGTATTACTGCCTGTCGCTGACGCTGCGCAGCATTTCGGTGGGCATCGTCTATGCCATCTGGTCGGGCGTGGGCATTGTGCTGATCTCGCTGGTGGGCTGGCTGGTTTTTGGCCAGACGCTCAGTGCACTGGCCCTGCTGGGCATTGGTTTGATCACCTCGGGCGTGATCATTTTGAGCGTGGCCATCTGAACCTGCCGGGTCAAGTCCTGATGTGCGCACGCGCCACCCGGCGCAGCAACACCACCAAGCCGAGCGCGGCGATCGTCAGGCCCA
>Ga0105048_10016941_pt1 | contig 11247 bp, 9 predicted proteins | sample MAT05_FD_78382 | JGI IMG/M metagenome (GOLD analysis project Ga0105048, IMG submission 78382) | Freshwater microbial communities from Lake Fryxell liftoff mats and glacier meltwater in Antarctica - MAT-05 | ecosystem: Environmental > Aquatic > Freshwater > Ice > Liftoff microbial mat | place...
ATATTAGTTGCTTTAAGAGTTTTGTCAAGATTAAATGCTTGATATTGTTGCAGTTAAACAAGTTTAACACATTGTTTGATAAAATCATTTAAAATTTTGTGATGAATTAATTTCCTAATTAACATAAGTATCAAAAAGCTGAATCTGTTGGGTGATCTTTTGAAAAAAATGATTAGTTATTGTTAGTTAGCGACTTGAGAGTCCCATATAATTGGATTGACTACGGTTTGTGTCAAGTGCTATGATTCTAAAATCAATATGTTCTGCAAATTTCATTTTTTTTGATAATATGTACTGATATTGTTTCTACTTAGGCGGTATTATGAGTGATAATGATAGTGGATTGGTTGGTTTGGTTGAATCTGAAAAAGAACCAAGACGAATATGGGGTCTTGCAGTTGCAGGGGTTACTAACAACCTGTTTGCAATAGTTTTTGTTCTGTTGTTTTTTTGCGTTGTAAATCTGTTTTCTTCTTTGTTTTCGCTTGCCAGCCAGAACTTTAAAAGTTTTTTTGTGTATTTTGTTATTGCCATAATCTATGCCGTTCCTGCATATGGTCTGTTAAATCTAAATAAATGGGCTCGTCTTTTTCAGTTAGTTTCATCGTTATTTATGGTTATAACCGGTTTTATTTCAATTTACGGTGGGAGCAGAATGGTTGGTTCTATTTCAATAATAATTCACGGTCTGATCGCTATATACCTTTTGACTGAAAAGTGTCAGCAGGTTTTCAAGTCGCAGCCTGTCATTACAAATAAAGAGATAGTCACCCAGGGTTAAAAAGTTTTTACCTCTATTTGATAGGCTTTTCATGGTCTGGGCTAAGACTAATAGGTCTTGGCTTTTTTTGTCTGTAAAATGCATTTTGTGAAAAAATACTAAGCTGGTAGCAAAGGAGTTTTATATGAGAAGCGATGAAATTAAAAAATCATTGGAACGTACACCACACCGCGCATTATTAAAAGCTACGGGTGTTCCTCAAAGCCAGATGGATAAACCTTTCATTGGTGTAGCCACAAGTTTTACAGACCTTATTCCTGGGCACATTGGTATGCGGGATTTGGAGCGTTTTATTGAAAAAGGTGTACACTCGGGTGGTGGTCAGTCCTTCTTTTTCGGTATTCCTGGTATATGTGATGGTATTGCCATGGGGCATAAGGGGATGCATTATTCTCTGGCAACGCGCGAACTAATCGCAGATATGATTGAGTCTGTGGCTGAAGGTCATCGTCTTGATGGTCTTGTACTGCTGACAAACTGCGATAAAATAACACCAGGCATGCTAATGGCTGCTGCACGTGTTAATATTCCATGTATAGTTGTTACTGCTGGTCCAATGCTTGTGGGGCAGGGGCGTGAAGGAAGAAGATATTCACTGATTTCAGACACGTTTGAAGCAATGGCCCGTTACAAGGCCGGAGTTATCAATGATAAAGAACTTCAGGCCTGTGAGGATAATGCCTGTCCTGGTATGGGGTCATGCCAGGGCCTGTTTACTGCAAATACAATGGCGATTCTGACTGAAACTCTGGGGATGAGTTTGCCGCGTTGCGGTACTGCCCCGGCGGTGTCTGCTCTAAAGCGTCGTATTGCGTTCGCTTCCGGTGAAAAAATTGTAGATTTGGTCAAGAATAATGTGACACCACGTAGTATCATGACACGCGACGCGTTTGAAAATGCTATCAGGGTTGACCTGGCTTTGGGCGGTTCTTCCAATACGGTTTTACATCTACTGGCAATTGCCCATGAGGCCGGAGTTGATTTGCCATTGAATACTTTTGATATCCTTGCCAAAGAGACTCCTCAGCTTTCTTCTATGAATCCTGGCGGTATCTACTTTATGGAAGACCTGGATGTCGCTGGTGGAGTCAGTGGGGTGTTCAAACAACTTGGTGATAAGATCAAGGATACACAGACTCTCTTTGGTCTGACTACAAAGCAGCTTGCTGACAGCCTTGAAGATGTTGATGAAGAGGTAATTCACTCTCTCGATAATCCTGTTAAAAAAGAGGGTGGTATTGCGGTCCTTTATGGCAACCTGGCGCCGCTTGGTGCTGTTGTTAAACAGTCTGGTGTTTCTGAAAAGATGATGAAGTTTGAGGGCAAGGCACGCTGCTTTGATTCCGAAGAACTTGCAATGGCGGCATTGATGAATGGTATTGTAGTTGCTGGAGACGTTGTTGTAATACGTTACGAAGGACCAAAGGGTGGGCCAGGCTTCAGGGAAATGCTGTCTCCAACTGCAGCTTTAATGGGACTAGGCCTGGGAGACTCCGTTGCCCTGATCACAGATGGTCGTTTCTCCGGCGGTACCCGTGGTCCCTGCATCGGTCACATCTCTCCTGAAGCTGCACAAGGTGGGCCGATTGGACTTGTTGAGGATGGTGATACCATTATTCTGGATATTCCGGCTCGCAAGCTGGAGCTTGTTGTTGATGTGGCTACAATTGTAACACGTAAGGCCAAATGGGTTGCACCGGAGCCAAAGATCAAGACCGGCTGGCTGGCACGTTATGCCAGGGCTGTTACATCTGCTCATACCGGTGCTGTGTTGTCAGCTGACTGATTAACTTCTGATTGGTCCGTTGAGTAGATAATGTGATTTAACACAACGAGGGACGCTTATGAAAATGAATGGCGCACGCATACTGCTGGAATGTTTGAAGATGGAAGGAGTCGATACCGTATTCGGCTATCCCGGCGGTACTGTGATCAATATTTATGATGAGCTTTTTAGCTGCAAAGAAATCCACCACATCATGCCACGCCACGAACAGGCCGGTACCCATGCTGCAGACGGGTACGCCCGTGCTACTGGAAAGGTCGGCGTAGCCATAGCTACTTCCGGGCCAGGCGCTACCAACACTGTAACCGGCATTGCAACCGCTTATCTGGACTCTATACCGATGGTTATCATTACTGGGCAGGTACCAACTGCCCTGATCGGTAATGATGCGTTTCAGGAAGTCGATATTATGGGGATTACACGTTCCTGTACTAAACATAATTTTCTGGTGAAGAATGTCAAGGATCTAGCCTTGATCATGAAAAAAGCATTTTATATTGCCCGTACAGGTCGGCCCGGGCCAGTTTTAGTGGACCTTCCAAAAGATGTCCAGATCGCCCAGACAGAGTTTATTTATCCGGATTCTGTTGATATTAGAAGTTACAAGCCAACCAAGGGAGGCCACCCTAAACAGGTGGAAAAAGCTGTCAGCATGTTGACGGCGTCAACCCGGCCCGTTTTCTATATTGGTGGTGGGGTTGTGCTTAGTAATGCCGCCGAAGAGCTGACCAGGATTGCTACGGAATTAAGAATCCCGGTAACATCAACCCTGATGGGTTTGGGTTCATTTCCTGGTAGCGACATTAACTCTCTGGGTATGCTTGGCATGCATGGTTCCTATTGTGCCAATATGGCTATGACCCACAGTGATTTGATTATTGCGGTAGGGGCACGATTTGATGACCGGGTAACAGGTAAAATTGCCACATTTGCCCCTCATGCTAAGATTGTGCATATTGATGTGGATCCGACCTCGATCAGAAAGAATGTGCGGGTCGATTTACCGATAGTTGGCGATGTTAAGGATGTGCTTGCAAAAATGCTCATTCAAATAGAACAACTGGGTCCTAAGGCAGATGAGTTCAGAGCAGCACTCACTCCGTGGCATGATGATATAACAGGATGGAAAACGAAGCATCCGCTTGGTTTTACACAAAGTGAGACTGTTATTAAGCCACAGTATGTTATTCAGAAACTGAGAGAGCTGTCTGATGACGATGCAATAGTTTCTACTGATGTTGGACAACACCAGATGTGGACCGCCCAGTTTTTTCAGTTCAATAAGCCGCGCACACTGCTAACATCCGGTGGCCTTGGCACCATGGGATTCGGTTTGCCAGCTGCTATGGGGGCTCAGGCGGCATTTCCTGGGCGTCAGGTGATCACAATTTGTGGTGATGGTGGTATTCAGATGAATATTCAGGAGATGGCAACTTTGGTACAAAATCGTCTCCCTGTAAAAATAGTCATCATTAATAACAATTTTCTGGGGATGGTCAGGCAGTGGCAGGAACTGTTTTTTGACAAGCGTTACTCTTCGACCTGCCTGGAACTGCCGATAGATTATACAAAGCTGGCAGAGGCATATGGCGCCAAGGGATTCAGGGCCTCAAAGCCTGAAGAGGTGGAGAGCGTTATCAAGCAAGCTTTTGCAGAGCCTGGACCGGTAATTATGGAGTTTATTGTAGCCCGTGAGGAAAAGGTTATGCCGATGGTTCCAGCCGGAGCTTCATTGAATGAAATGGTTTTAAATGCTTAAGGAACTTACGGAGAATCAGATGCGGCATACCATAACTGTCCTGGTTGAAAATGAATTCGGTGTTGTTTCACGAGTGGCTTCTCTCTTTTCTGGGCGTGGTTTCAATATAGACTCATTTATCGGTGCTCCGACAAATGAAGAAGGAATCTCTCGTCTGACTATTGTTACACACGGTGATGACAATATTCTTGAACAGATAACCAAGCAACTCAATAAGTTGATAGATGTTATCAAGGTGATTGATTTTTCAGATGGCAGCAGCATCGAACGTGAATTGGCATTGATAAAGGTGTCTGCTGAGGACGATAGCCGTGCTGAAGTGCTCAGGATAGTGGATATTTTCAGGGCCAAAATTATTGATGTGACTTTGAAATCTTATACAATTGAGACAACAGGCAGCCCTGCAAAAATTGAAGCCATTCTTGAGCTACTTCGACCTCTGGGCCTCAAAGAGGTTGTCAGAACCGGTTCTGTTGCAATTGGACGAGGCGCCAAGGGTTGGAGCGGTTAAAGCAGTTTCAAGCTGATTAGTTTGATTATTTCTATTTGCCGGTAAGTGATGAGGTCGTTGTTCTTCAGGCTAAATGCTTTTGGAGGTTCTCATGAAACAGTCACATACCATTTCTGTTCTAGCTGAAGATGAATTCGGCGTCCTTTCTCGTGTTGCTTCCTTATTTTCTGCCCGTGGTTTCAATATTGATTCTTTGAACGTTGCTCCGACAAATGAAGAAGGTATGTCACGTATCTCAATTGTTACCAATGGTGACGAAAATATACTGGAACAAATCACCAAGCAGCTGAATAAGTTGATTGATGTTGTCAAGGTTATTGATTTTACTGATGGCAGTGGGCTTTTACGAGAGATGGCTTTGATAAAAGTTTCTGCTGAGGATGACAGTCGTGCAGAGGTTTTGCGGATTGTTGATATCTTCAGGGCAAAAATTATTGATGTCACACCAAAATCTTATACCATTGAAACAACCGGTGATCCCGTCAAGATTGATGCGATTCTGGAACTATTGCGTCCACTGGGGTTGAAAGAGCTGGTGCGTACCGGTGCGGTTGTTATCGGGCGCGGAGCTAAGGGGTGGAAGGGCTGAAAAGCCTTTGTCCCTATTTGTCAACAGAGATAACAATAAATCGCTGATCAAAAATAACCTCAATCAGATAAGTTTTTTGAAGAGATCTTCCGGAGGTTGCATTTGAAGGTTCTATTTGTTCATCCACATGGTAGCAACTGGTTAGGAGATCAGAAAGACATTAGTTCAGTATTTAATCTGATGCCACCTCTTGGACTTTTAAGTATAGCGGCTGTCCTTGAAAAAAACGGTATTGATGTTGAGGTTATAGACTGTTATGGCATGCCTTCTACTCCGGAAATTCTGGTTGAAAAAATTCTTTCAAAAAATCCGGATGTAGTCGGTTTTTCCTGCACAACTTCTTCTTTTCTTGAAGGTAACCATATTGCAGAGTTGCTGAAAGCGAGTAAATCCGAAATAATAACGGTCTTTGGTGGTGCCCATGCTTGCACTATCAGGGCTCCTTTGCTTGATTCATTTCAGGCTATTGACTATCTGGTTATTGGCGAAGGTGAAATAACAATGCTGGAGCTTGTTCAGTCCGGCTTTAAGACTGTAGAAAGTATTCCTGGTGTGGCCTGCCGCATTAACGGAGTTGGCACCTTTACCGGACCTCGTACTTTGATCAAAAACCTTGATGACTTGCCGTTTCCTGCTTATCACCTGTTGCCGCAATTTCCTCAACGTTACAACCTGCCGTTATTTAGTTATCCGACCGCTCCAAATACCAGCATTATCTCCAGTCGAGGTTGTCCATATTCCTGTTCATACTGTGACCGTTCTGTCTTTTCCAGTGGTTTTCGTTTTAATTCACCTGATTATATTATTGAACACATGGCAATGCTGAATAGTGATTATGGTATTCGTCATGTGTTTTTTTATGATGACCTGTTTACATTTGATCGAAAGCGTGTAGCGCGTTTTTGTGAGTTAAAGGAACAAAAAAATCTGGATGTTACCTATAACTGTATTGCACGACTTGAACATGTGGATGAGGAGTTGTTGACATTACTTAAAAGTTCCGGGTGTTGGCAGGTTAACTTTGGTATTGAATCCGGTGACCCGGAGGTATTAAAAAAACACCGTAAGTTTTTTGGGCTGGATGAGGTTGGCATAAAGTTGCAAATGGTACGTGACGCTGGAATGCGAGTTAAGGGACTGTTTATGATCGGTTTGCCGGGTGAGGATGAAGCTGCTATCAGAAGAACGATTGATTATGCGCTCTCATTGCCGCTGGAGGAAATTAACGTAACTAAATTTACTCCTTTTCCCGGCGCACCGGTTTATAAAACGATCCGTGACTTTGGTGAGTTTGATGAAAAATGGCCATTGATGAATTGTCTGAACTTTGTTTTTATTCCACATGGAATGACCAAAGAGCAGCTTGAAAATCTCTATAATGAGTTTATCAGCCGCTTCTATCGACGTACCAGGATTCATTGGGGATACACCAGGATGATCTGGAAGTCACCTCATAGCATCAAAACGTTTATTCGAAATCTGCCTGCTATTCTAGCTTTTGAAATGAAACAAAAGTGGTAGCGTTTAAATCCATAACTGAATTTGAGAGGTCATATGCAAATATTAGATAGTGGTGCTTACCTGGCTGCTCTTTTAACTCTTGAAAAGTCGAATCTTCCTTCTGATGGAGGAGATTTATATAACCGCCTGATTTTTGCCCGTAGTCCTTACCTGTTGCAGCATGCTGAAAACCCGGTTGACTGGTATGAATGGGGTAGTGAAGCCTTTGATAAGGCTCGCAGAGAAAATCTTCCTATTTTTCTTTCTATCGGTTACGCAACATGTCACTGGTGTCATGTGATGGCCCATGAATCCTTTGAAGATGAAGATGTTGCAACGTTATTAAATGGTCACTATGTATGCATCAAAGTTGATCGTGAAGAGAGACCGGACATAGACGATTACTACATGTCTGTCTCCCAGTTGCTGACAGGCGGGGGAGGGTGGCCGCTTAATATTTTCATGACACCGGATAAAGAGCCTTTCTTTGCGATGACATATCTGCCCAAACGTGGAAGGGGTGGAATGGGTGGTTTTATTGAGATGTTGTCAAAAATTACTGTTTTCTGGAAACAAAAGCCTGAAGAAATCAGGCAGAGCAGTCGTAGTATTTTGGATGTTCTGGAGGGATTCAGGAAGGAACCATCCGGGGAGCGTGCTGAATTATCAATTTTGAATGCTTTGGCTTTTGAACAACTTTCATCGGTATACGACAATGAAAATGGCGGATTTGGTGCCGCACCTAAATTCCCGATGCCTATTTATCTTAGCTGGTTGATGGAGCAGGGAGCCGTTGCAAATATCAAGGCTCAGGAAATGGCCTTTAAGACTTTGATAAAGATGAGGCATGGCGGTGTGTGGGACCAGCTAGGTGGTGGTTTGCATCGCTATGCTGTAGATCAAAACTGGCTGACTCCACACTTTGAAAAAATGCTTTATGACCAAGCAATGATTTCAATGTCAGCGGTTGAAGCTTTTCAGGCGACTGGGTATGAACGTTTTTTTGAAATGGCTATGGATATATTCCGATTTGTGGAAAATGAACTCATGTCCGCTGATGGTGTTTATTTCTCTGCCCTTGATGCAGACTCTGAGGGTGAGGAGGGGCGCTTCTATGTTTGGAGTAAAGAGGAAATTGTTGATTTACTCGGTTCCGATGCTGATCTCATCTGTCGTTATTTCGACGTTACTGCTGCAGGTAATTTTGATGGAAGTAACATTCTGAATAGGCAACTTGATCTGGCATCATTTTCCCAAAAGGAAGGACTTGATCAGGAAAAACTAAAATTGGTGATTGAGGAATGTTGTCGCAAACTGCTTAATTATCGTAACAAACGCATAAGACCTTTGCGTGATGAGAAAATCATTGCAGCTTGGAATGGTTTGATGATAGCTGCTTTAGCCAGAGGTGGAATTGTAAGCGGAAATAGAGAATATACAAACAATGCCGCTCGCGCAGCCAGTTTTATTCTAAGCAATTTGCGACGTCCTGATGGCAGGCTGATGCGCAGCTATCTATCTGAAGAAGTGTCTGATACTCCGGCTTTTTTGGAAGATTACGCTTTCATGTGCCATGGTTTGCTGGAGTTATATGAGGCGACATTAGATAAAAGCTGGTTGAATCAGGCTCTTGGGTTGGCCGACGACATGATCCGCCTGTTCAGGAATATTGAAAGTGGCCAGTTTAGTAAAACAGGTTGTGAAGCTGAACAGATGCCAGGTAAACTAGTTTTGGATTCTGATGGCGTAACACCGTCAGCCTTTTCAATGACCGCCAAATGCTTTGCACGTCTCGGGTATCTGGTTGATCGTTCTGATTTGATTGATTATGCTCATCTGCTTCTTACACCAGCACTTGAAGAGTCAAAGCGGAATCCTGTATCTCACCTTGGATCTTTGCAGGCACTCGCCATGTTGGAAAATGAACCGACTAGAGTTGATTTTGTCGGCAGTTTTGAAAACAACACTATCTTTGAGCTTCTTCAAATGATCAAGGCCCTCCCATTTCATAATTTGGTTATTACTCATCAAGAAGGCGATAGTTTTGTACCATCCGTCTCAATCTGTGCAATGGGAAAATGCTTGCCTGCAGCATCAACGACCAACGAGCTTGAAGTCCTGTTGGCAGAGCTGATATGAGTGTCTCCCGTATCAAGTTGAGTGTTTCTGGATGTTTAACCGGAATGGTCATGACAATAGCCATTTTGGGATTTATGACAGCTGTAAATGCTGACGATCTACCAGTTAAAACAAGTAGCAGCGAATATAGTTTGTTAACAGGTTATGGAATTACTCATAAGTTTTTTGGAGCAACCAGAACACAGGTGCAGACATGGGACAATATTGCGCGTTTTGGTTATTTTTTGTCAGATGAGGTTGCCAGGGGAACATGGTGCCAGGGACGTCATGAACTATTGATTGAGTTGCCGTATCATATGGGTGTTGATCATAACGCTAAATCCATGGTAGGCGGTTATTTACTTGGCAGTTGGAAATTTACCGGTTTGCATGAGTTTGCGCCATACGTCTTTGCAGGTGGTGGGGTTCTGTTCGTTGATTTAGGACTTCCAACAATGGGATCTAAACTTAATTTTTCCTACCAAGGCGGGTGCGGCCTGCAGTATTTTGTGAAACCGGATCTTGCCCTTACTGCCGAGTATCGCTACCATCACATATCCAATGCCGGTACAGCAACACCAAATGAACCTCTTAATTCCAGCAAGATTTTGTTCGGTGTATCATATTACCGGTGATTTATAAGCAATATAAACAACTCAAGCCGATCGTTTTTTAATATATTTTTCCAGTCGGTCCATTCCTTCAGCAATATTTTCAATTGAATTTGCATAAGAAAATCTGAGGTAACCTTCGCCGCCTTTGCCGAAATCAATGCCTGGTGTTACCCCGATATGTGCTTTTTCCAGAATATCAAAGGCTAGATCGTATGAATTTTCCGAGATGTGTCTGGCATTGGCAAATACATAGAATGCCGCAGTTGGCTCAACTGCTACACCTAGTCCTATTTCTCGCAATCGACGTACCATGAATTTTCTTCTTTCGTTATAAATACCTCTCATACGTTCCACGTCTGCATGGCCATATTTCAGGGCGGCTATACCTGCAAATTGGGATACAGAATTTGGTGCAAGAAAGAAGTTTTGCTGCAGCTTTTGAATGGTTCTGACAAAGGGCTTAGGTGCAATCATGTAACCCAGACGTAAACCGGTCATTGCATACATTTTGGAAAATCCGTTCAATACAAAGGCGTGGTCGGTAAATTCAAGAATACTGTTTTCATCACCCTCATAAACCAGGCCATGATAGATTTCATCGGATATGATGTAAGGACCCAGAGTACTGATGACTTTCATTCGCTCTTTAGATAATACTGTGCCGGTTGGATTGCTGGGTGAGTTCACGAGAATTGCTTTGGTCTTTTCAGATATTTTTGATCGGATATCTTCCGGTCTGTACTGAAATCCATCTTCTTCAAATACCGGTACAGTAATTGTTTTACCATCAAGATATTTTATAAAGTTGGGGTAACAGGCATAGTGCGGGTCGGAAATTATTACTTCATCGTCTTTGTTTAGAAGAACAGAAAAGAGTGACAACATTGCTGGTGATGTACCAGAGGTGACAATCACCTGATCTGGATCAGTCCGGACGTCATATCTGTTGTAATAATATTCGCAGATGGCCTCTCGGAGTTCAATCATGCCAAGACTGTGTGTGTAATGAGTGTGACCATCCCTAACGGCTTTGCATACGGCGTCTTTAACGCATTCAGGTACATCAAAATCTGGTTCACCCACTTCCATATGAATTACATTTGTACCACTTTTTTCCATCTCTTTTGCTTTTTCAAGTACATCCATAACTATAAATGAAGTTAGATCGTTTGCCCTGGCAGGTATCATGGTTTCTCTCAATTCGCAGTGATTTTTGAATTAAAAAACTTTTGATAGTTTATTTGGATTGAAACAAAAGTAAAGTGTTCATTGCATAGCATTAAAATATTATTTGATCGTACTTTATAACTAAGCGCAAATATTTGATATTTTATGATTTATCAGTTTAGTGGGTGTTTTTGTGTTGAAAAATATTCTGTTATTAGTAAAATTTTATACTCTATTGCTGGACAACTGACAATATTACAGTATATTTTACCATTCGACCAAATTGGAGTTTTAGGTTTAAGTCCTGTGGTTAAATTATTCATCATTTAATTTTGTGTTCAATAAAGTCCACCACTCTTGTAAAGGAAGGATTAGATATGCACTTTTTCAGCAGCTCAATCGGCAAGAAAATTGTAATGGCA
>Ga0105048_10016942_pt1 | contig 11247 bp, 10 predicted proteins | sample MAT05_FD_78382 | JGI IMG/M metagenome (GOLD analysis project Ga0105048, IMG submission 78382) | Freshwater microbial communities from Lake Fryxell liftoff mats and glacier meltwater in Antarctica - MAT-05 | ecosystem: Environmental > Aquatic > Freshwater > Ice > Liftoff microbial mat | place...
TTAAAGAACTATAAATGCGATCGCGCTTTGGGAATAGGAGATCGCAATTTAAGCAGCAGCAAGCTCATATTGCAGAGTGATAAACTCATTAGCCCTTAGATAAGCGATCGCAAACTCACATCCATCTGAATCTGCAAACTCCACCAAATAAAAAAGCTCTCGTTTATCCTCGCGAATATCCACAATCGTACCGACTAGACCAATAGGCAAAGCCCCCTTAAAGTCATACTCTGATTCTATCAATGAGAGTCTATCTACTGGAATTGAGTTTAAAATAGCGATCGTATCAAGCAACTGTGGATTTTTCATTATTTTTCTCTCTTCAAAAAAGCACTAATTTACGATTTTTTGAGAAAGGCGATCGCTTCAACATGAGAGGTTTGTGGGAAGAAGTCGATGGGTTGGATGCGAGTGATTTGATAATGATCTCCTTCGCATAATAGCTTCAGGTCTCTTGCTTGAGTGGCAGGATTACAACTGACATAGACAATGCGATCGGGAGAATGCTCACGAAGATATTGAATTACAGATAGCTCGCAACCTTTGCGGGGTGGATCGAGGATTACGATATCTGGCTGCACATTGAGAGTGCCGATTAGATCTTCGACTTTGCCAGTATGGAAAACTACATTATCAATGCCATTAAGCTCAGCATTTAGTTTGCCTTGAGCCGTTGCCTGTGGCTGGATTTCGATCGCGATCGCCTGTTTAACTTGTTCAGCTAAAGGTAAAGCGATCGTGCCGATGCCTGCATAGGCATCTAACAGAATTTCGGTTCCTTCTAAGTTAAGTTCCGCTTCGATGATCTTGAGCATCTTTTCCGCTTGCTCTGTATAGACTTGAAAGAAAGTATCAGCGCGCAAACGGAACGTTAAACCTGCAAACTTTTCTAATAGATAATCTTTACCTGCGATGCACCGACTCTCGCGTCCCATAATTGCATTAGTTTTATCAGGATTGCAATTGAGAATTACACCAACGACTTGAGGGTAGCGCTTCAACCAAGTTTGAGCAAATGCTTCTAAGTTGGGAACTTCCCAATCTCGCGTTACCAAAGTAATCAAAATCTCGCCTGTATTCCTGCCAATCCGCAGCCCTAAATGACGTAGTAAGCCTGTATGAGCATTCTCATCATAAATTTCCCAACATTGATTATGGATATCTACTTTCAGCTCTTCCAACATCGGATCAAGGCGGATATCTTGGGCAGGGCATTGATTGAGATTAACAATTTTGTGACTTCCCTTTTGATAGTATCCCGCTTTGAGATTGCCATCTCGACCAGTCGCTAAAGGATAGGTGACTTTATTGCGATAGTGTAAACCTTCCTTCGCGCCAACAATTGGCGAAATTAACTCTTGAAGAGTTTCAGGAACAAACCCACCGATCCGCTGTAAGGCTTGAAAGACAATATTTTGCTTAGTCTTTAACTGAGCAGGATAGCTAACTGCTTGCCATTGACAACCGCCGCATTTATCCGCCACGATGCACTTAGGACGGACGCGATCGCTCGACGGGGTTAAAATTCTTTCAATACTGGCATGTGCAAAGTTCTTTTTAACAAATTCGAGCTTAACTTCAAGATGATCGCCTGGCACCGTATTAGGGACAAAGATTGCAATATTTTCATAACGACCCACTCCATCGCCGCTATCTGCGATATCGTTGATGGTGAGCTTGATTTTTTGTCCCTGTAGTAGCATATTTTCCTGAGTTAGTAGTAATTTGAGAAACAGCGCTTTGCAATATTTCTCAAATTTTTAAAATTAATCTGTACCTGCCCATGTCCAGAGGGGATTACCATCTTTTACTTCTTTTTTAAGAATGGCAGGTGTAAGGCTATTGGCATCATACATCCCCGTCATGTCTAAAATTAGATAGACACTACCCTTAGTAAACCTCATTCTCAAGTATGAAGGCCCTTGAAATTGTTCCTTATCAGTAAGGGCTATACCTGCGGTAGCCTGACAGTTTTGATATTTGCGCTGGAGTTTTGCACCCCAAGTTACGCTAAATTCATCACTTGCAACAACTTTAAATTTACCTGCTAGCCAATCTAGTTTAGCACTACCATCAATTGTATATCCGCCCTCGTAATAGGGGCGACCCTTTTGCGTCACCATAACTTCAGAAGGACAGAGTGGTTGAACAGTCTTAGAAATAACAGGATGAACTTTGAGGGTCAGAGACTCAGCGGAGACAGAGTTAGGAATGTTAAGAATAGTAGATTGGGCGATCGCTAAAGCAATCACAAATGCTGTGCTTTTAAACATAATTCAAGATTATAAGGTTTTGCAATATTGACGAAATTCAGGAAAAATTTCTCCCATATTCATATATGAAAAAACTTTCAAGTTACCCCATTGCTTAGCGATATATAATTTACGACTATGTTAATTCGATTATTTCAAACACAAGACAGCGATCAAATCGCTCAGCTATTTCACGATACTGTACGCGAAGTGAATATTCACGATTATTCAATCGCTCAAGTAAACGCATGGGCGCCTGACGATTTGCATTTTGCAAAATGGTCTGAGTCTTGCGCCAAGAAATTTACTTATGTGGCGGAAGAAGAAGGAGAAATCATTGGGTTTAGTCAACTAGAAGCCAATGGTCATATCGATTGTTTTTTTTGCCATAAGGACTATCAGCGTTGTGGAGTTGGTACGAGGTTATATCGTGCGATCGAAGCTAAAGCTCTGGAACTAAGAATAGAGCGTTTATTTGTAGAGGCAAGTATTACGGCGAGAGCTTTTTTCAAAAATAGAGGTTTTGCGGTTGTTAAAGAACAGCAAGTAACTCTCCGAGGTGAGAACTTCATAAATTTTGCGATGGACAAGTCTCTTAAGAAGTATTTAAATCAAAATTTAGAAAACCCCGAACCCTGTGTAATCGCTACTTTCTATCAGTTTGCGAACTTAGCTGATTACAAATCCATGCGTCCTGTAATTATAGATTTTTGTAATAGTCATGATCTCAAAGGCATGATTTTACTTGCTGAAGAAGGCATAAACTGCACGATCGCAGGTAGTCGCGCAGGAGTTGATGCACTATTGAACTATTTACGTTCCGATCCGCGATTGCAAGCACTAGAACATAAAGAATCTGATTGTGAGGTGATGCCCTACCAAAAGTTACGGGTCAGATTAAAAAAAGAATTAGTTAAATTTGGTGTGTCTGGTCTCGATCCTAGTCGCGAAGTGGGAATCTATGTAGAGCCAAAAGATTGGAATGCGCTGATTGCCGATCCTGATGTATTAGTAATTGATACGCGCAATATTTATGAAGTAGATTTTGGGACTTTTCAAGGGGCGATCGATCCGAACTTAGACTTCTTTTATGAGTTCCCTAAATATGTAGAAGAGAATCTCAAATCTAATAAACAGCAAAAGATTGCCATGTTTTGCACAGGTGGCATTCGTTGCGAGAAAGCTAGTGCCTATATGCTATCTCAAGGGTTTGATGAGGTTTACCATCTCAAAGGCGGCATTCTCAAATATTTAGCAGAAGTTCCAACTGAGGAAAGTCTTTGGCAAGGCGAATGTTTTGTATTTGATGATCGCATTGTTACTACAGGCTGAGAATCTTTACTCGTAAAAAGGTTCAACGATCGCTTGACCAATCGCCAAAAGTTCAGGATGGCTAACAATTAAAGTTGGGAAATTGCGCTGACTGTAATCTTGTCCTATTTGTAATGGAAAGATATTTTGTGATTCTTCTAAAGGAATCCAGATAGCGCCGATCGCTTTGAGGATTACCCAAACGGCGGCAATGTCCCAAATCTTAGGAGTCGCCTCAATTGCGCCAATCGTCGAGCCGATCGCCACAGTCAAAATGTTATAACTTGCTACTCCTAACATCCTTAATTTAAAAGGAAATTTCGATCTGCCCATTTTTTCGAGACTGCGAGAACAGGCACTGAAAAAGTAATTGCCGATCGCATCAGGATCAGGTGAAACTTCAGACAAATGAAGTGGCGTATCGTTAAAGAATGCCGCCGAACTATTCTCATCTGACCAGCCGTAAATATTTTGACGTAATGGTGGCATTGCTACATAGCCAAAAACTGGAGTGCCGTGATGCAATAACGCTATGGAAATTCCCCAAATCGGAATACCCCTTGCAAAATTAGTTGTCCCATCGAGTGGATCGACAACCCAAGCCCATTCGCGATCGCTTAAAGTCTGGTTTGATTCTTCGGTTAAAACTCCAAAATCGGGAAACTCTTGTTCGAGCGCAGCTTTGATATAGGCATCTGCCCAGCGATCGCTCTTGGTGACAAGACTGCCATCATCTTTAGTAATTGCGAATCGTGCTTGCTCAAAATCTGCCATTAAGCGATCGCCCACCTGCTGGGTTAACTCTTGGATAAACAGAAGAATTGTTAGGAAGTTATTCATTACGATAGAATGCGATCATATTAGGGATCAAATTAGGACTTATGAGGATTTTGTAGACCTATGAACTTTAGTCTGAACCTAAGTCTAAGTTTAGGTCGCATTTTGGCGATCGCAACCAACGTATTTCGCGAAACAGTACGTGAACAGGTGCTTTACCTATCATTGCTATATACCGTGATCGTGGTATCGGCGATGATCATGTTGCCAGAGTTTTCCTATGATTCATCGGCGAAGATGATCGTTGATACAGGGCTAGCCGCGATCGAGATCGTAAGTTTAATTGTGGCAGTGTTAGTTGGCACAAATCTGATCAATAAAGAGATCGACAAGCGGACAATTTTTATTCTCATTGCTAAGCCCATGCACCGCACTGAGTTTGTATTAGGAAAACATTTGGGCTTGACCGCTGTGATCGGAGCGCTAGTCTCGATTATGACGATAATTTTTGTTGTCCTAATGACAATCAAACAAATTCCGATCCCAATTTTTGCGATTTTGACTGCCAACTTTTTTATCTTTTGGCAAATTATGTTGGTTGGCGCGATCGCTATTTTCTTTGGGACATTTACAGGCTCACTAATTGCCTCTTTGCTAACCCTTGCTGCTTATTTAATTGGCAACTTTAGCCGCGATTTGTTATTACTCGGCGAAATTTCTAAAAATCCTAGTTTGCAAATGATTACCCGCACGTTTTACATGATCTTGCCAGATTTATCGCGGGCAAATCTTAAAAATGAGGCGGTTTATAATATTTTGCCAAGTCTACTCGATATGTTTAGTAATGGCATTTACATCTTGAGCTATGCATTATTAACTTTAGCTGTGGCAATTCTCATATTTGCACGTCGCCAGTTTTAAAAAGAAAAGCCGCGCATTGCGCGGCTTTTCTTTTTAACGTTTGTGCTTAGCAATTTTACAAGGCAGCTTCTTTTTTGAGCATTTCGCGATCGCTTATCTTTGTGCTAGGTGTTTGAAGCGCAAAATAGAGCTTGTTCAACGCACTCAAATAAGCTCTTGCGGAAGCAACGATGATATCGGTATTAGCGGAATGTCCTGAAAGCGTACCAGCATCAGGATGCTTGAGGCGAATCGTGACTTCGCCGAGGGCATCGATACCAGCGGTGACCGATTGCACTGAATACTCGATCAATTGATTAGGAACATTCACGATCAAGTTAATCGCTTTGTAGATTGCATCAACGGGACCAGTTCCAACTGAGGCATCAGTTATTTCTTCCCCATTAGGCATCCTGATCGTAATAGTTGCCGTAGGAATAGCGCGATCGCCGCAACTTACTTGGACTTGTTCAAGTTTGAATGCTTCAGGAGCATGACGGATTTCGTCGTTGACGATTGCTTCTAAATCGCGATCGCTAATTTCGCGCTTTTTATCAGCAACTTCTTTAAAACGAACGAAAGCAGCATTAAGCTCCTGTTCCGAGAGTTCAAAGCCAAGCTCTTTGAGTCGAGAACTCAAAGCATTACGCCCCGAAAGCTTCCCAAGGACGATCAAGTTATCGGTCAAACCAATTGACTTAGCATCCATGATTTCGTAAGTGAGGCGATTTTTTAACACCCCATCTTGATGGATACCCGACTCATGGGCAAAGGCATTTGCGCCAACGATCGCTTTGTTGGGCTGCACCAACATTCCTGTGAGATTGGATACAAGACGCGAAGTTTTGTAAATCTGCTTAGTGTCAATATTACAAAGTGGCGCAGTGGATTCCGTAGGACGACCGAGGAAACTATTGAAATAAGTGCGACGGACATGCAAAGCCATCACCAATTCTTCGAGAGCAGCATTGCCAGCACGTTCACCAATGCCATTGATCGTGCATTCCATTTGACGCGCCCCATTTTTGGCAGCTTCAAGGAAATTCGCTACAGCTAATCCCAAATCATTATGACCATGCACCGAGATCACCGCGCGATCAATATTTGGCACATTGTCTTTGATGCCTTTGATCAATGCTCCAAACTCAGATGGAGTGAGATAACCTACCGTATCAGGAATATTAACAGTGCTAGCACCTGCCGCGATCGCTGCTTCTAGCACTTGATAGAGAAACTCAGGCTCAGAGCGTCCCGCATCTTCAGGCGAAAACTCAACGTCATCAACTTTGGATTTTGCATAAGCAACCATTTCTGGCACGATCGCCAAAACTTCAGCGCGAGTTTTGCGAAGCTTATATTCTAAATGAATATCAGAAGTGGCAAGAAAGGTATGAATTCTACCTTTAGCAGCAGGTTTAACAGCTTCGGCAGCCGCATCAATGTCGAACTTAGTAGCACGCGCCAAACCGCAGATTATTGGACCAGTTTCTGTGCCGACGAGCTTAGAAATTTCTTGGACTGCATGGAAATCGCCTTTGCTAGCAAAGGGGAACCCAGCTTCAATAATGTCTACACCAAGTCGAGCCAGTTGCTGAGCGATTAGCAGTTTTTGCTCCACATTAAGGGTTGCACCTGGTGACTGTTCACCATCGCGCAGTGTGGTATCAAAAAAGATAATGCGCTCGTGAGCAACGTTGGACTCTTGAGGTGTGACTGATGTAGACATAATCCGTTATTTCATGAATGTGTATTGTGAAAACGTAACGACTAAAAGGGGCAAAATTCTTTGAAAATAATCTGATTAACAATAATCTGACAAGTTATAGCGATCGCTACAGAATTAAGCTATTGACATCTTAGCCTTTTTCTCTGAAATAAGCCAAGCTTATACCTACTGCCATAAAAGTTCAACGAGACAAACTTCCTGTCAATTTCACATAGATATTTCACATAGATAATGAAGCCATGCCTTACGTCATGATTTCATATCAATTTTAACTATTGTTTCAAATACAAAAACTGTTTATCTGCTTTTGTTAAATTTGATACAGTAAAAATAAATTAAATATGTAACTGACGAAATAAAAGAGGCAACGTAAGTAATATGTTTGGCAAAATCAAAGAAGCGCGTTATCAAGAAGGTTGTAAGGATCGGGTGGGAGGAAAACTACCTTGCAAGAAAAATTCTGATTATCTTGAAGGTTATTGCAAAGATAGACCTGGAGGCTTAGATATGGTTGTCCAATATTTTCCAACGGTGGAGGATTATCTGAGATGGAAATTAAATCGCTCAAAGTCTTCAGGTTAATGGTTTTTGTGGTGTTAATTTGGTTACCATTTCAAAGATAAAAGTTTCTCAGAATATAGACTTTTATACCGCGTCTAGGAGGAAACCCATAGTTATTTTAGAGGGTCGCAGGGCGAAGCCCCGCTTCGGGTTTCTTCTGCGTCCATGTTGAAAACCAAAGTTTTTAACATGGACGCGGTATATCAAAATAATTTCTAGGATTGGTTTTACGGGCTATTTCTAGATTCTACAACGCTGCAAGTCTAAGCCCAGATATGATAGGCTTACTCATCCGTTTAAGATTTACGATGCCGCGCATGGAATCTTTGCCTGAACCTTCAAAACCTTTTGGCGATCTTGTTAAGGCTGATCGTGAATTGCCAACTGTTAATCAACAGGTTAATCAACTCGTTGATCAACCTGTTGATCAAAAGTCGGATCAAATATTACCTGCATTAACAGAAATCGCTCCACGCGATCGCTTTACATCGACAATTGCCGCATCTAAGCTGCGACCGAAGGTAGCATTACCAGAAATTGATCCGCGCGATCGCTTCACATGGTGCAATCTGGCAATAATATTGAGCATTCCATTAATTGGGGGATTAGCGACATTCGGACTTATTTATCTAAATAATCCCGCCTCAATTAGCTGGCTTATATCTTCCGATACCCCTGCTTTTTACTCAAATTCATTGTGGAATATTCCAAAAAGCATTCCCCAAATTCAATCAGAACTAGGGCGAAGTCAACTTAAGCTCGGTGAAAATTATAATCTCAAAACTGGTGAAATAATTTATACAGTTCTGGAAACAGAAACTCAAAATATTCGCGAAATTAGATTTTACCAGCCTATTCGAGATCGAGGTGAAGAGAAATTTTTGTTAGTAAGTACGACAACAATCGCAGGAATTGATGAATATTTTGTGCGATCGCCACTACTCAAATACGCTACTTATGCTATTCCTGAAAAATTGCAACCAAATCGCAATCGACTTCCACTCAAAAAGCTTTCATTACTAGATAATTCGCCTGCTAAACTTAGCGATCAAAGTAGCGGTATTTGGTTTACAACATCGGCAAGTGTTGATGGTATTACTTATGGGCAAATTTATTATTTTGTGACAGATAAACGATCACAGCTAATTGAGCTAAATACATGGACAAGTCCTGCGGGAGAGATTCCCAAATGGCGTAATGCACTATCTAGCAATTCTAATTCTGTTCAGTTAGTAATTAATCAATCTCAATCGTTTGAGCCGTTGTTCTTGATTTATCAGCTTGAAGAAGATAGTACAAGTTCTATTGGCAAAGTACAATTGCGACCAGTGACACTAAATGAAGCGAAAGATCAACCCAAAGCTTATCAAGATGCTTTAGTCATGGGGAGTGTAGGGTTATGGTCACCTGCTCTAGGTAAATTTAATCTCATGGTGGATCAGTTGCGATCGCAAGGAAAAAGCCTGTCGCCATTTTTGCAAGAACAGTATGACATGATTGCTTTACATGCCAAGGTTACCTCTGAACGAGCGCAGAAACCAAATTCTAATCTTGGGGAAAAAGCTTTAATTAACATTATTGATGGACGATGGACTGAGGCATTAGCGATCGTTAATGATCCTACTTATAAAGGAGATAATATTGCAAATATGTTGGCTAAATACCATCCTCATATTTGGCAGAGAGTGATGACAATGTTGACTTTTACAGGAGCTAAAGAGGTCAAGCTCTGGGGAGGATTAGTAGTATTACAGCAGAATGGCTTGCGACGAGCCGAACATTGGCTAAGAGAGCAAAAAGTCGATACTAAAGATTCCAATCAATTATTGCAACGTCTCGATCTTGCGCCGATCTCTCTCAATCCTCAGCAATTGTTGGGAACAGTCTCCTATATAGGTCAAGGGAATGCTGGTACTGAATGGTTTTTACCTCCACCAAAACTCGAATCAGGTCAAGCTTGGTATGAAGTCAGCATTGATCTGATTAAAGATGGTACTACATGGCGCAATGAGCCATTTAGCGAACTTAGCGATCGCTCATCGATTTTGCTATGGAGAATTTTAGGGTTTTCAATTAATAACAGTCTGGGTGTTGTGTTATATGATCCTTTTGGGAAAGCCCAAACATCAACTCTGACTGCCCAATCTCTTTGGGTCAGTGATTATGGAAGGTTGAAGATATTAGCCTCAGGTGAGGCAAGTCTTGCACCCTTACTTAACAAGAGTATCATTCCGCCGCTTATCACAAGTGGTGGCGCTTTTGAGTCTGCCATGGGAACGCCCGTTGATTGGCAAACTCTTTCTGCTAAAGAGATTGACCGCCTTATTCGCACTTTGTATAGAGAGTTGCAACGGAATGGTCAAGTGTCAGTAAGTATCGAAGATTTTGGTGTTTTGGTGCAGCAGCAATGGACGCTCTCGGCAGTTAATCTGGATGGGTCTAAGAAACCTACATATTTATTACTTCTTGATCGTTCTCAAGTTGATTTAGGCGACAGACATTATCCTTTAGCGATCGCTTTTTCGAGTGATGGTTCGCTATTATTTAGTGATATGAGTGGTGGTAGAGTATGGATGAATATTTTGCCTAGCAGTACTGAAGGACAGATTCTCACGCTTCGCAATGGACGTTATGAGATGTGGAACTTCCGTTAGATTCAGCATATAAATTTTTTGGGGCTAATGAAAGTGAATCTCTATCAAAAGTTGGATTTTGTTACTCTGTTGTATGATATGGTTATATCAAAGCTATAGATTAAAGCTTTATTTAAAACAAAAAATGACTTTGACATCTGGTTATCAAAATGGAATGAAATCATTCCTTGCTATGGAAGATAAATTTTTCCAAAGCTTTTTAGCTGCTTTGGAAACTGAGCCTCCATCATTAAATTTATCAAAGTTATCTCAATCTGTTACCCAATCATTTCAAAAAATTAATGATGTTGATCTTCTGTATGTTATTACGATTTTAAATTCTTTCTATGAATTTCGTAGCAACCGCAAGTTAGAAAATGATGAGGTGATTCAACAAATTACTAATGGTTGTTTTGAAGATGAAAGTCTGGCAGAATTATTTGATGATAGATCGAAAGTTCTCTTTAGAGAAAGATTATTTACAGTTTTGATCTCCGAAAATTCTATTAGCTTAGCTTACAAAATATTAGATGTAACACGCAATCAAGAACGTCTTTTTTTAGAATCTCGTATTATGACTGATATTCGTACTATATTTAAGTCCGATCTTGTTGAACCTCTCGGTGCAGCTATTACTCAGGTTTTAAAGATAGAATACTTAGAATCAAATCAAAGAAAGGAATTTTTTGTTGCCTTAGAGCCTGAAGATATAGAGCAATTATATAGTCAACTCAATAGAGCTAGACAAAAGGCTGACTCATTGAAATTTATGTTAGAAAGTGCAAATATTAGTTATCTAGACATCACATCAAACGAATAAAATATTATGAAATGCTTAAATACAAATGATATAGTGCCATTCATATTCCCAGGGTTGGCAAAAAGATATAAAAAGCGGGTAGCTTACTCCATTTCAAAAACTAATAACCCTTCGGACAACAATCAATTCACAAAGAAAGATTATAAAAAAGATTATAAAGATCCCAACATAAAGCCTGTACCTTCACGACTTCCTGATCCTGTTTATATTTTTAAAAACCTTAAACAGAAAGAGTTTACAGAACTTGTAGCGAAATGGAAAGAAGAA
>Ga0105048_10016943_pt1 | contig 11247 bp, 8 predicted proteins | sample MAT05_FD_78382 | JGI IMG/M metagenome (GOLD analysis project Ga0105048, IMG submission 78382) | Freshwater microbial communities from Lake Fryxell liftoff mats and glacier meltwater in Antarctica - MAT-05 | ecosystem: Environmental > Aquatic > Freshwater > Ice > Liftoff microbial mat | place...
ACGGTCATCCACCAAAACGGCGACAACATGGCTGTGGTGGTCAATCCCGACGGTTCGCACTCCACGATCCTTCGCCATAACGACAACATGACCGTGGTGGTCAACCCCGACGGAACCCAAACAGTCGTTCACCATATGATTTACCCACCGACGCAAAACCATACCGCTTGGCCGGCTTCGGTCTTTTACGGTAATGGGCGTGGTCAGGAACAACAACAAGAGGTGGCACAAAATGTCACCCCTTTAAAAAAAGGAAAAAAAGAAAAGAAAGTAAAGAAGAAAAAGAAAAAGCGGGGATCGTAATTCTGTTCCCAGGCTTCGCCGCGATGACCATTCAGCATTGCAAATGCTACATTCCTAATTCAAAAAGCGCCGTCCTGATTGCTCAGAACGGCGCCTTGTTTTTAGTGTGACCACGACTGGAGTCGAACCAGCACATCCGAAAGGACACTACCCCCTCAAAGTAGCGCGTCTACCAATTCCGCCACGTGGCCATACATGCTTTTTCAAGCGGGTGCAAAGATAAGACAAGCCGGTTTAATTATTCAAATATCCGGTGCAGAAATTTCAGTTTAGGAGCCGAAAATATCTTTGACCTTATCAAAAAAGCTTTTATCCTCCTTACCCGGGTTGGGTTTGAAGTTGGGCATGTCGCGCAATTTTTCCAGGAGTTTCCTTTCCTCGTCGTTGAATTTTTTGGGCGTCCACACATTTACATGGATGAGTTGATCGCCTCGGCCATAACTCTGTAAGGCTGGCAGCCCTTTTTCGCGCAGGCGAAAAATTTTGCCCGATTGTGTTCCGGGGGGAATTTTGATCCTGGCTTTACCTTCAAGGGTGGGCACTTCGATTTGGGTGCCGATGGCTGCATCCGCTATGTTGATGAAGAGCTCGAACATGATGTTGTTGCCTTCGCGGATGAAATCGTCGTGCGGAAGTTCTTCGATGTTGATGATCAGATCGCCCGGACCGCCGCCTTTGGCGCCGGCGTTGCCTTTGCCCGACATGGAGAGCTGGATGCCGTCGTGTACGCCAGCCGGGATGTCTACGTCGATGGTTTCTTCACCAAAAACACGTCCGTCGCCTTTGCATACATTGCAGGCCACCTTGATGGTTTGGCCACTTCCGCTGCAGGTAGGGCAGGCGGTAGCGGTTTGCATCACACCGAAAGGCGTTTGCGTAACGCGGTTCACCATGCCCGAACCACGGCAGGTGGTGCAGGTTTCAACGGCGTTTTTGTCGCGTGCGCCCGATCCGCTGCAAGTGTTGCAGGTGACTTGTTTGCGGACTTTGATTTTTTTGCTGACACCGGAAGCGACTTCTTCGAGGGTCATTTTGACGCGGATGCGCAGGTTGGAGCCGCGTTCGCCTCGGGGCTGGCGTACACCGCCGCGACGGCCGCCGCCGCCGAAAAATTCGCTGAAAATATCGTCGGAATCGAAACCGAAGCGGCGCAGAATGTCATCCATCGACATGCCTTCAAATCCGCTGGGGCCGTTTCCCTGTCCGTCCATGCCTGCGTGACCATATCGGTCGTAGCGCGCGCGTTTATCGTCATCACTGAGCGTATCGTAAGCTTCGGCGGCTTCTTTAAACTTTTCTTCGGCAGCTTTATCGCCCGGGTTACGATCGGGGTGAAACTCGAGTGCTTTTTTGCGGTACGCTTTTTTTATTTCGTCGGCAGCGGCACCTTTGGCCACGCCGAGAATTTCGTAATAATCTCTCTTTGCCATTTACGGATGTTATTTGCCCACCACAACTTTGGCGAAACGGATGATGCGTTCGCCGATGGCGTAGCCGGGTTCGAGGGTATCCACAATTTTACCTTTCAGGTCGTCGGAAGCGGCGGGCACTTCGGCCACGGCTTCGTGGTGGTCGGCATTGAAAGGTTCGCCTGTATTGGCGGGCAGGTTGCGCAATCCCCTGGCTTGCAAGGTTTGCTGGAGTTTGTGGTGAACAAGGGCCACACCCTCGGCGAGTCCGCCGTTTTTGGCGGCACGTTCAAAATCGTCGAGCACGGGCAAAAGGGCGACAATGATGTCGCGACCGGCGGTTTGCGTCAGCTCCGTACGTTCGCGTGCGGCATTGCGTTTGTAATTTTCAAAATCGGAAAGCAAGTAAAGGTGTTTGTTGCGGGCATCGTCGAGCTGTTGTTGCAATTCCACCACTTTAGCTTCCAGCGGATTTTCACCGGTTGCTTCGGTTTCCATAGCGGATTGTTGCGCTTCAACATTCTCCATCGATTCGTTTTCCTGCAAATTCGTTTCCTTATCGGGCATGTTCATTTTATTTTTTATCCACTTTTTAATCATGGCTTATGATACAGTGATCGTGCAAAAGCTGTTTCAAAGGGCAATATCCCATGCTGACCTATTCCGGCCATCCAGATCTTTTTACACAGCCAACAAAGCCATCCACAATTTTTATGCCCCGTCGTGTGTTGGTGCCAATTTGTCAGTATGCTGGTATTTTTTGTCCGTCTTCCTACTAATTCTTGCTGATGACCTGTCCGAGCATGCGATCAATCTGATCTGGAGACAGGTTCACACCCATAATGCGGCCTTCGGGGTTGATGAGTACGGTGGCGGGTATACTTTTAACATGGTACAATTGGGCCGCCGGGTGGTCGAAACGTTCGTCTGTGGCATAATGATGCGGCCAGATGAGCCCATCAACTTCAATGGCGTTTTGCCATGCCCGCATGTTTTGTTCGATTCCGATGCTGAAAATGGTAAAGGATTGCGCCTTGTAACGGTTGTATATGTTGACCAAATGCGGATTTTCCTGGCGGCACGGACCGCACCAGCTGCCCCAAAACTGCAGCAATACGTATTGTCCACGTAAGTCCGACAAACGGGCTTTGCGGCCATCGGGCGCCGACGCTTCAAAATCAGGGGCCATGTCGCCCGCTGATACACTTGGCTGGCGGTACTGATACCATGCGAAGGCCAGAAGCGCAAGTACGATAACGGGTAAAAAGCGGCGGAATGTGGAGAAATTCATAAGGATATAACAGTTGATGTTGGTTCGTTGTTTTTGTCATCCCAACGCGGTGTAGGAAAAAGCGTTGAAAAAGAAAGATTGCGATTGAACCTTGAAAATGCAAGATCTGTCCTATGTTTTTAGACATATTAATTGCAACTTTGTCAAGCACTTGAGTATAATTTCACCTTCCTATCTTCCTTAAAACCAAAGCCATGAAAAATCAGGTCATAATTTTCGGTGTTACATTGATGCTGGCTTTTTCGACGTCGGCAGTTTTTTCACAAAATGAGAACATCTGGCTTGGTGGCAAATCCGGTGGCAACGCCGACTGGTTTGTTGCATCCAACTGGTCGAAACACCGTGTTCCCAACGAAACCGACCATGTCATTGTTCCCGCAAACACCTCGTTTCCGGTAGTAAACGGAACCGCCGTCGTCCAAGCATTGTACATGGCGTCAGGTACGGAAATACAACTTCACGACAATGCGGTATTGGTAATCATGCACAATAAGAACAATGGAAAGGGCCTTTACATCACTTCGGCGCAGGCTGTAAACGAATTGCAATTCGGGCTGAGCCAATCTTGCGAACTTGTCATTTACCAGGGTATACGGGAGGTAAATCCTACAACCTGTCCCATTGAAGAACACGTAGACAAGACCCCAAAAAAACAAAATTAGAGTCCAGCTTAGTATTTCCTAGATGCAAATGTCGGGTACAACGTACTTTTGAGGGTTACTTTCAACGTCTGTTAACTTGTCTTTTGCATTCGCCATACCATGCTCACCATAGATCCAACCCAAATTGCCACGCGCGACCTGCACCAATTCATCCTCGGCGCCGTGTCGCCACGCCCCATTGCGTTTGCCAGCACCATCAGTACCGACGGTGTTCCAAACATCGCTCCGTACAGTTTTTTCAACGCTTTCAGCAGCAATCCGCCCATCCTGATCTTTTCATCCAACCGACGTGTGGCCAACAACACCACCAAAGACACGTTGAAAAACGTACAGGACACCGGCGAAGTGGTGATCAACGTGGTGCCGCACAGCATCGTCCGGCAAATGGCCATGGCCAGCATCGAATGGTCGTCGGAGGTGAATGAATTTGAAAAAACAGGTCTCACCCCCCTCGCTTCGGACCTGGTAAAACCATTCAGGATTGCCGAAAGCCCGGTGCAGATGGAATGCAAGGTAGACCAGGTTCTGCCTCTGGGCGATGATGGCGGCGCAGGCAACCTCATCGTTTGCCGGATCGTGCGCATGCACATCGCCGAAGAAGTGCTTAATGAAAACGGCCGCATCGATCCGCATAAAATCGATCTTATGGGCCGCATGGGCCGTTTTTGGTACGTACGCGCCAGTGGAAATGCACTGGAGGAAATTGTGCAGGAAGTTGGCGCCGTCGATGTCATTGGTTTCGACAAACTCCCCTACGGTATCCGCCACAGTTCCGTGCTCACCGGTAACAACATCGCCCGGCTGGCAGCCCTGAAAGCCCTGCCTTCGGCCGAAGAATCCGCCGCACTCGCCATAGCAAATACGCGTGTACAGGCCCTTCTCAAAGCGCCTGATGCGCGGGTGGCCATACACCGCTACGCCCAGGAGGTTTTGGAAAACGGCGATGTGGAACTGGGTGCGAAGCTGGTTGTGTTGGGGGGAAATCTTTAGTTGACTGTCAACTGCCGACTGCCGACAGTTGCCTGTCGACTGTTGACTGTTGACTTATTTACCCCTACCTTTGCTCCCCATTTTTCAGCCCAACCTTTATTGCTAAACATGAAATTCGCCACCAAAGTCATTCACGCCGGCATCGAGCCCGACCCCTCCACCGGAGCCATTATGACACCCATTTTCCAAACCTCCACTTACGTGCAAGCCGCTCCAGGCGACCACAAAGGTTACGAATACGCCCGCACCCAAAACCCCACGCGAACAGCCCTTGAAACCAACCTCGCAGCTCTTGAAAACGGTACCGACGCCATCTGTTTCGGTTCGGGACTGGCCGCCCAGGATGCGGTCATTAAATTGTTGAATCCGGGCGACGAAGTGCTTTCCGTAAACGATCTTTACGGCGGATCCTACCGCCAGATGGTGCGTGTATGGGGCCCGTGGGGTTTGAAAAGCCGCTACATCGACATGTCCGACCCAGCCGTCGTAGCAGCATCCATCACTGCGGAAACCAAAATGTTGTGGATCGAAACCCCCACCAACCCGATGCTCAACATCGTCGACATAGAAGCCCTTTGCTCGGTGGCGCGCAGCAAAGGCTTGCTCACGGTGGTAGACAATACCTTCGCATCGCCCTACCTGCAAAATCCGCTTGACTTGGGCGCCGACATCGTCCTGCACTCCGCTACCAAATACATCGGCGGTCACTCCGATGTAGTACACGGCTGCCTCATTACCAAAAACGCCGACTTGGCCCAACGCCTGCGTTTCCTGCAAAACGCCACGGGCGCCGTGCCCGGTCCGCAGGATTGTTTCCTCGTTTTGCGTGGCATCAAAACCTTGCACCTGCGCGTTCAGCGCGCCTGCGAAAATGCCGAAAAAATCGCTCATTTCCTGAAAAATCACCCCGCGGGATCCAAAGTGTATTGGCCCGGATTCGAAAACCATCCCGGCCACGCCGTGGCCAAAAAACAAATGCGCATGTTCGGTGCCATGGTGTCTTTTGATCTTGTGGACAACTCACCCGAAGCGGCCAATAAAGTGCTCAGCGGCACCAATCTATTCTCCCTCGCCGAATCGCTCGGCGGCGTAGAATCGCTCATCGGTCACCCAGCCAGTATGACCCACGCCAGCATCCCGCGCGAAGAACGCCTCAAGGTAGGACTTACCGATTCGCTCGTACGCCTCAGCGTAGGCGTTGAAGATGTAGATGATTTGATCGAGGACTTGAAAAAAGCACTGTCCTGAATGAGGACTTGTCCCGAGTAAGCGAGGGAACTAGAATGCAGAATTTGCGTCAAAGAGGTAATGCTCAATGAACTGTGACAGATTTAAAAAAAATTTGGCACAAATATTTGAATAGTCCCCATAGTAGCACAAATTCCGCATTCCGCATTCCAGTTCCCTCGCTTACTCGGGACAAGTCCGAATTCCGCATTCCACATTCCCTTACCTCGCTACCACCAATTGCATCCTTTTTTGCAATTGGTCGCCTGCGAGAATGGTTACGAGGTAAACGCCGCCGGGCAGGTCAGCTACAGGCAAAATAATGCTGTGTTGCATGGCCGAAGGCGCTTCGAACACCATAATCTGACGGCCGAGAGCGTCCGAAATGCTCACGTAAGCAGGCAGGTATTCGGACAGATTTAAAAACAGACGGCTTTGGTTGTAGGCCGGGTTGGGCGCCAGGTAGGCTGAAAAATCGGGAGCGCCCGGATTGCCGGTACTTACCGAACCAGTAAGCGTAACCGGGAACAACGATGTACAGCCTTTTTCATCGGTTACCAACAGTTCGTAATCACCCGCCGGAGCACTTACCAGGTTTTGAGCGCCGCTTTGGAATACTTGTTGGTTCAAATACCAGGTAAAGGTGTAATTGCCCGTACCGCCAACAACACTTACGGTAACCGCGCCATTGCTCTGGCCCTGCGCGGGATTCATGATGTTTTCTGCAACGATGCTCAAGGGCAATGGATCGGCAATTGTAATGTTCGCCGTGGTGGCGCAATTCTGAGCATCGGAAATGCTGACACTGTAAGCGCCAGCTGGTACGTTGTACAAGGCCGATTCCGTACTGCCGTTGGACCACAGGAAACTGTAAGGTTCAATTCCACCCTGGGTATTGACGGTGATGGAGCCGGTTGGTGTACCCGGACAATCGGGAACTGTTCCCACCAACATGGCGCCAAGCGCACAATTGCTTTGGTCGCAAGCGTCAACAATGCCCGATACCGACTGTTCGCACCCGTTGGCATCCTGTACAATGACGAGGAAAGGCGTGTCGCCAGGCAAATCAATACCCAACGGATCGCCAGATAAAGTGAGCGGCGCTGTGCCACCCGAAATGTTTGCCTGCAAAAGAGCAGTGCCGGAACCCGTGCACAAAGCGGCAACCTGCAACGCCAGTGGTTCAAACGTAGGCGCGCTGTTGATGTCGAGTATGCTCAGGCAATACGAACCGTTTACATGCTGACTGGTAACGGCGAGCTGCAGGAAATACGTTTGTCCGGGCGTTAGGTTGGAAATACTCCAGTAACCATTGCAACGCAGCGGATTGGTATTGCAACCCATGATTTGCAGATTGTTGCAGTCCAAGCCCTGCCATACGCTGAGGAGGTGTTCAAAATCGGCGCCGGAGTTTACCCGTATGCCGCCGCTGGCTGGTGCTGTGAAGCTGAACCAAACATCCCGCGCCACCGTCGGCACACACGATGGCGTCCAACCAGAGAATTGGCTGGCCGTATTGTTTCCTTCCACGCAACCGCCGTCGATGGTGAGTTGCAGGGCGCTGAAACAATCGTCGTTGGCAGGAGGATCCTGGATTGTTTTGAGTATTTGAGGGCAAAAATTACCTTCAACGGTGGCGAAATTACCCGCTATTTGAATCCAATACGTAGCTCCCGGCATAAGTTCGGGCAGTTCGAGGGAGCCCCCGAGGTGGTTACCTGCCACTTCGGTCAGGCTGTTGCACGAACCGCTGTAGAGCGTAATGATGTCGGAAAAATCGGCTTGGCTGCGCACCTGAAGTTGTTCGCCAGGCTGAAGCGGGGCGGGCGCCGGAAACGTGAACCATACATCGGCCCTGGCGAGTTCGTTGAGCGAAGGCTGGTAAGTCGAAGTGGATGCGTTTCGGTTGGTTGATGGTGTACAGGGCTGGTTGATTTGCAGCGGCAGCGCACCCAAACATTCGTCGTGAACCGGTGCTGTAGGTGGCGGGCCCGATGCATCAACTTCGATGCAGAGATTGCCGCGCGGGAGGCCGAAACGGCCTTCATTTCCGCTCACGCGAATGAGGTATTCCGTGCCGTTATGAGCATTCAAATAAAGGTTGTCGCCGGCAAAACCGTGTTCATCGCGGTTGGAGCAGGCTACTGGCTGCGGCGTGGCGCAGGTGCCGGTAAATACTTCCACAATGTCGTTGAAACCGGCGTGGGTTTGGATATTCACCCAACCGCTTGCATCCGGTTGGTAACGGTACCACAATCCACCAACGGAACGATCGCCACATGCAGCGGGCGGACCATCGAGGATGGCGTTCGTGTTTTGGCCTTCCTTGCAATCGTCGCCGGTAAGCAAAGGCAGGGCATTGGTGCAAAGGTCGCTGGCGGCACCTTCACCGGCGATTTTGATGTTGTCGACGCCAGCCCACCAGCCCCAGTCGTTGCCGTCGCTGAATTCGATGGCAACGCGCATTTGTGTGTTGCGGTACGGTGACAGGTCGAGCGTTTGGTGTTCGTAGTTGGGGAAATAGGGTCCGCCAATATCTTCAGCAAAACTGTTTACCAAAAACTCATCGTTGTTGGCGTGCTGGACAAAGACGCTCACTTGTTCAGAATAGACGCGAAGGATCAGGTCGAAGTCGAGGGTGAAACGGGCAAACTGGCTGCCGTCGAACCAGGGTGAATACAAACGGACTGTGGAATAAGGGGCCGTTGAGCCTACAAGATCATCGTCGAAATAGGCAAAACAGGTGCCGTCCATCGAAGTGCCGTTGCTGTAAGCTTGGGATGCAGTGTCGATGAGGCCGAAGCGCCAGTTTTCGTTGCCGGACAATATTTCTGTTTCCCAGCCGGAAGGTTTACCGCAGTTGTTGAATGTTTCGATCACGACGTTGGTAGCGGTGCCAGAACCTGTCACGCGGATGTTGTCTACAGCAGCCCACCAAGCGTAACCTGCGGCATCGTCGTAACGCAGGATAATGCGCAAATCGCCTTGCGGGTTCAGCAGCGAGAGGTCGTAGCTGAAGTTAAAATGATCCGACAATAGAGCGCCATTTGTGCGGGTTTCGTCGTAACGGGCAAGCAGGTATTCGTTGGTTCCGTCGGTAACCAATACGTCAAAATGTTCTTGGGCTTGTCCCCAGTCGCGGTAGTGCACGTCCATTTCCAGCAATACTGTGGGGAAAGTCGTGGCATTGAAAGCCGGAGAAACAAAATCGATGATGTAAGCGGGGGTATTGTCGCCTTCTGCATCGTCGTCGATGATGAGGCAACAGGTGCTGTCGATGCTTTGTCCCGGCGCATTGCTGTTGGTTGAAAAACCAACCGACCAGGTGGGCGTCGGATTGCCACTGATGTTGACTTCCCAACCTGGAGGCAAAAGGCATTGATTGAAGTCTTCAGCGTACAAAATGGTTTGTGCACGAAGGTTTGGGAAGCTGAAGGCCAGCAAACATATCAAAAGCGTATAAAGTCGCATACGTAATCCTATTTGGCATGAAAGATAGCAGCTTTTTTTTGAATGGTTAAATGCTTGACCGTAAGTTTTTTGAAAATATGTAAAATACTGTCTAATCTTTAATAATCTTTTTTTAAAAATAAAAAAATTGCTATACTTGCCAGCAAAATACACCAAAACATTTGATTATGCCGGCTACAGCCCGCGTTCGTTTATCCAGATACCAACCTGTCGCGCCGCCGCCCGCCAGCTTACAGCCTTATGCGCCAAGTGCAGCCAAGCCCTGGAACGCTCTTCGGGTTGCCCACGTTTACCGCAGGCTGGGCTTCGGCGCTACATATGAACAAATCCAGTTGGGTCTTCAACTTAGTCCTTCGGATCTCATTGACCAATTGCTTGATGGGGCCGCCAACCTGGGTTCGCCACTTCCACCCTATTGGGCAGGGTACACTTCCGATGATTATGATGCGGATCCCGACTTGGTGTTCGTGCACCGCGATGAGCTCCGCCGTCGTTGGATGAGCGCCATGATTCAGGAAGGCATACAGGCCAAAATGGCCTTGTTTTGGCACAATCACTTTGTAACCGAGATCAATGAAGTTGGTTGCAACAATTATTTGTGGGATTATTTTACACTCCTGCACGAGCAGGCGTTTGGCAATTTCCGAACCTTTGCACGCCTTATGGGTCAAAATCCGGCCATGCTTACCTACCTGAATGGCAATCAAAACAGGGTTGGTTCACCCAATGAAAATTACGCGCGTGAGCTGATGGAACTTTTTACCATGGGTGAAAGCAATGGGTACACCCAGGAAGACATTGTAGAAATGTCCCGTGCACTCACCGGCTGGCGCTCGGCGTCGTATGCCTGCATGCCCGCGTATTTCGACAACACTTATTTTGACAATACGCCAAAAACCATTTTTGGACAAACAACCAATTTTAATTTCAACTCGGCTCACAACCTTATCTTTTCCCTGCGCCCTATGCAGGTATCGCAATTCATCACCAGCAAACTGTACAAGTTTTTTCTGTACCAAAAACCGGATGCCGGCGTACATGCCGGGCTTGCGGAAACCTTCCGAAACAGCAACTGGGAGTTGTTGCCTGTAATGAAGCAACTTTTCAAAAGCGAACACTTTTTTGAGGATCAATTTATGAATGCCGAAATAAAAAGTCCGCTCGAAACTTTGCTGCCCATTTGGAAAATGGCGGGCGTTGTCCCCGATCAACACATTCAGGAGGATTGGTGGAGTGCCGTGGCCTATTGGTCCTACCAACTTGGACAGGATATCTTCAATCCGCCCAACGTAGCAGGATGGCCAGGTTACCACAAATGGCTAAACGAAAGCACACTCACTGCCCGCTGGAATTATTCCTCTGCCATGGCCTACCGGCTTACCCTCATCGAAGAGGTACGCAGCAACCTGCGCAACATCGCCATAGACTTGAGCAACGACAGCAACGACCCGGCCGTGATTGTGCCCTTATTGGTGGAATTTTTCACCGGCCAGCAACTCGAACCCATCCAATTGCAAGCCGCCATCCTCAATTTCAAGGCCAATATTCCGGAAAATTATTTCGAGGATGGCTCCTGGACCCTTGCCTGGAGTGAAGCGCCGTACCAAATCGTCAACATGCTGTACTACCTCGTACGGCTCCCTGAATTTCAGTTGAACTAACCACAGCCATGTGTAAAGATACCAGCAAACACCGTCCCGGTCGCACAACCGACGATTCAAAGGAACACCAGCAAGACCACCAATTGTGGTCGAGACGCGATTTTTTATCGGCGACAGGTATTATGGGCGCAGGCGGTTTCCTGCTCGGGGGCTTGCCTTTGCGTGCTTTCCAACCCACACCGCTTATGGCAGCTTTGTCGGGCGGAAATTCCGAACGTATCCTTGTACTCATC
>Ga0105048_10016945_pt1 | contig 11246 bp, 9 predicted proteins | sample MAT05_FD_78382 | JGI IMG/M metagenome (GOLD analysis project Ga0105048, IMG submission 78382) | Freshwater microbial communities from Lake Fryxell liftoff mats and glacier meltwater in Antarctica - MAT-05 | ecosystem: Environmental > Aquatic > Freshwater > Ice > Liftoff microbial mat | place...
AGGACCGCAAAATACTGCTATGCTTGAGAAAGTTCTGAATCAGGCTCTAACGCACCCTCAGGCGCTCATCCTAATTGTCGCGCAACCGCTCATCGTAATTGACGCGCTACACGAGCGTATGTTCGGCAAACTGAAGCGGCAGCGCCGTATCGCCACCCGCTACGACAAGACCGTCCTATCGTTCGAAAGCTTCCTCAACCTTGCTGCCGCTCGTCTATGGCTCAAGGCTTTTGTCAACACGGCCTAGCGCTGCACCATGCGGCACAAGCATTCCACGAATTACTGCAGGCCGTTCCCCTACCCGCGCCAGCCAGCTTCTCATCGCGGGATAATCGACTAGGTCGATTGTAGCCCAGTCGTGTACCGCGATCCACGGATACGCCGCGATGTCGGCGACGGAATAGGACCCAGCAAGATAATCGTGCCTGATCAGTCGTTGTTCGAGCACCGCGTAAGCCCTCCGGACCAGCGCGACGTGGTGACTTGCTGCAACTACGAGCCGCTCAGTGGCAAGGCTAGTCCAGTGGTGGGCATTGCCGGTCATAGGGCCGATCGACGTCATCGCCAACATGAACCATTCAAGCACAGCTTCACGAAGGGCGCCACCGACCGGCATAAGGTCAGCGCATTGTTTGCCGAAATGTAACATGATGGCACCGGATTCAGTCATCACGTGCTTCGACCCGCCTTCTTGCCAGGTCACGATCGGCAGCTTGCCGTAAGGATTGAGCGCCAGGATCTTAGGGGTAAACTGTTCGCGGGCCCTGATATTGATCGGGTGTACAACGTAATCCAACCCCAGTTCCTCGAACAGAACCGATATCCGGCGTGAATTAGGCGTGGCCCAGAGATACGTTTCGAGCGCTACGATTTCGAGCATCAATCCTCACACCCTTGAGAGCTATTCTCGCGCTTCGACAGCGATCGCGACGCGGTCAAACTGCTTCACGGCCTTATGCCGCATAAAACTTGAATCGTCTCGCCTGACAGGCCATAAACTCGGACGCTGTGATCGTGGCAGGAATGAGCGTCAAACAAGGCAACATAACTGAAATGCGCCATGCTTGAATATGCGCTGCGAAGGATCGTAGCCACCATCCCCGTGCTGTTCTTGGTTGCAGTAATTGTCTTTTCGCTGCTCTATCTTGCACCAGGCGATCCAGCAGCGGTGCTGGCGGGGGATCAGGCTAGTGCCGAGGAGATCGCACGCTTTCGCGTTTCGCTCGGTCTCGACAAGTCGTTCTTTTTGCGGTTTTTTCAATGGGGCAATGGCGTCCTTCGTGGTGATCTGGGCGTATCGGTATTTTCTGGCAAGACGGTTACCAGCCTGATCGCACAGCGGCTGGAACCCACCATCGCTCTAACCTTAACGTCTTTGGTGGTGGCGCTGCTGATCGCTCTGCCGCTCGGTATCTTTGCCGCTTGGCGCCCCGGCAGCTGGTTCGACCGCGCGGCAATGGGATTTGCTGTGCTCGGTTTTTCGGTGCCTGTGTTTGTGCTTTCGTATTGCCTGGTCCTTCTGTTCGCAGTCAAATTATCGGTCCTGCCGGTACAGGGTTATCGGCCTATATTGGATGGGATCGGACCGTTCCTCTCCCACTTGATCTTGCCATCCTTAGGCCTCGGCGTGCTCAACGCCGCCCTGATTGCGCGGACAACGCGGGCGGCGATGTTGGAAGTGCTGCGACAGGATTATATTAGGACCGCACAGGCCAAGGGTCTCCCTGTGATGCGGATCCTCATTGGTCATGCACTCAAGAACGCGGCTATTCCCATTGTCACGATCATCGGAATTAGCTTTGCCGTTTTGATCAGCGGCGTTGTGGTGACCGAAACCGTATTCAACATTCCTGGGGTTGGGCGATTGACAGTCGATGCGATCCTGCGCCGCGATTATCCGGTTATCCAAGGAGTTATTCTGTTGTTCTCATTCGCGTATGTTCTGCTCAACTTGACGATCGATTTAAGCTATGCCTTGTTTGACCCGAGGATCAGGCTTTGAAGCATGCAGCGATGGGATCGCTAAAGGAGCACCCAGGCGTAACGGTCGGGGCCGGATTGCTGGCGGCGATGGCGTTGGCGGCAATTGCCGCCCCGCTGATCGCTCCGATTAACCCGCATCTAATTGCGCCTTTCGAGAGACTGCAGGATCCGGGTTCCCGTTACTGGTTCGGAACTGACCAAATCGGCCGCGATGTCTTCAGCCGCACGGTTTATGGCGCGCGTGTTTCTATGACTGTCGGCTGCGTGGTAGCGTTAGTCTCAGTTCTTGCCGGTCTTGTGCTAGGGCTTTTAAGTGGCTTCATCCGCTGGGTTGACGGGTTGTTGATGCGCATGATGGACGGCCTAATGGCTATCCCTTCAATCTTGCTGGCGATTGCCTTGGTGGCGATTTCAGGGCCAAGTATCCGCAGCATTGTGATCGCGATCACAATCGCCGAACTCCCCCGCGTGACGCGATTGGTTCGCGGGCAAGTGATCGGCCTGCGCGACCAGCTGTTTATAGAGGCGGCCACTACGGCAGGTACATCGGTGCCAGTAATACTTTACCGACATATCGTACCGAATCTGCTCGCTCCGTTATTGGTGCAAACGAGCTATGTTTTTGCCGCAGCGGTGATGACCGAAGCTGTGCTGAGCTTCATCGGTGCCGGGGTCCCGCCCGAAACGCCGAGTTGGGGGAATATCATTGCCGAAGGCCGAACCGTTTTCCAGCTCGCGCCCCATATCGTGCTTTTTCCGAGTATGGTGCTGTCGGTTATGGTGCTGTCGGTGAACATTCTAGGCGATGGGTTGCGCGATGCATTCGACCCCAGATTTGTGGGGCAACAATGAGCGCGATCCCGCCCTTATTGGAGATTGATGGCCTTGCAGTCGAATTCCGCAGTAGCGACGGGGCAGTACGTGCGGTCGACGACGTCAGCCTGACACTGCACACGGGGGAAATCCTCGCACTGGTTGGCGAATCAGGTTCGGGCAAGAGCGTCACCTCGCTCGCGGCGCTGCGGCTGATTCCTGATCCACCCGGCAGGATTGTCTGCGGGCGAATTCTGCTCGATGGCGTGGATCTTGCTTTACTGGACGAGCCGAAAATGCGCCGCGTTCGCGGCAAGGATATGGCGATGATCTTTCAGGATCCGATGAGTTCGCTCAATCCCGTCCTGACTATTGGCCAGCAGATCGGGGAAGCGATCCGGCTGCACGAAGGCGGCGGCGGCGAAGCAGTGCACGCTCGCATAATCGAGGTATTGGAACTGGTCCGCATTCCCCAACCGGAAATGCGCATCAATCATTATCCACACCAACTATCGGGCGGAATGCGGCAGCGGGTGATGATCGCGATGGCGCTATCTTGCCGACCGCGCGTGCTTATCGCCGATGAGCCCACCACCGCACTAGACGTCACAATTCAGGCGCAGATCCTGGCCCTGCTGCGCGATTTGCGCGAACGCCTTGGCACCGCGATCCTTTTGATCACGCACGACCTTGGGGTTGTTGCCGAGAATGCCGACCGGGTAATCGTTCTTTACGGCGGGCGAAAGGTTGAAGAGGCTCCGGTATATGCACTCATCCTCAATCCGCTTCACCCCTACACGCGCGGCCTGATCAGATCCATGCCCCATCTCGACAGTGACCTTACCAGCGGATCGCGCTCTAGGCTGGTCGAAATTCTAGGTTCAGTGCCGCCCAATGCCGGCAGTTTGCAAGGCTGCGGGTTTGCGGCACGATGCGACCTGGCCGACCAGCATTGCGTTTCCAATCGGCCCCCGCTGATTGAAGTCGGGCCGGGTCGCCGCAGTGCCTGCTGGAAACACGATCAGCTTCTGCGGCCGGCCGCTTGAACCCGCTCCTCGAGGTTACCGGGCTGGTGAAGCAGTTCGCCAATCCGCGCGGCGTAATTAAGCGGCTGCGAGGCCAGCCTGCCAGCCCTGTACAAGCGGTAAGCGGGGTCAGCCTGAGGATTGCGGCCAACGAAACACTGGGACTCGTGGGAGAAAGCGGCTGCGGAAAAACGACTGTCGGTCGCTGTATCTTGAGGCTTGAAAGGCCCGATGCAGGATCGATTCAGCTCGCTGGCGAGGAAATCTCGCAGCTCCCGGAGTGGCGTTTGCGGCCACTGCGTCGCGGTCTCCAGGTTGTCTTTCAGGATCCCTACGCTTCGCTCAATCCCCGCCTTACCGTCGGCGAATCAGTTGCTGAACCTTTGCGCAATTTTTCTTCAATGAAGGGCTCGGAATTGCGGGATGAAGCCGGGCGTCTGTTCGAGCGGGTCGGACTGCGCCGCGACCACCTGGACCGATTTCCGCACGAATTTTCAGGTGGGCAGCGCCAGCGTATCGGAATCGCCAGAGCAATCGGGTCGCGTCCCAATCTTATCGTTCTGGACGAGCCGGTTTCGGCGCTCGACGTATCCGTCCAGGCGCAAGTCGTGAACCTGCTAATGGACCTGCAAGAAGAGTTCCGTTTGTCCTACCTGTTCATCGCCCATGATTTGGCGGTGGTGCGCCACATCAGTCGGCGGGTCGCCGTGATGTACTTGGGCGAGATAGTGGAAACTGGACCACGCGATGCTGTGTTCGCGAGTCCGCGCCATCCTTACACTGCTGCGCTACTATCGGCTGCCCCAATTCTCGATCCGGCCAAGCGCGCAACAGTCAAGCGAATCATCCTTGCCGGCGATCTGCCCAGTCCCAGCCATCCGCCATCAGGGTGCCGGTTTCACACTCGCTGCCCGTTTGCGAAACCAGTATGTACGACTACACCCCCGCCGCAGATTGAAACGGAGCCGGGTCATATCGTCGCCTGCCATTTCCCCCTGTAAAGCGAACCAGTTCAGCTCGGCTTTGACGGTGACTTTGCGATGTTCCAGAAAACCCTGCTGCCCGGCACGCTCAAAACGCCGCTTAGGTTTTTACGATAGGCGATCGGATTGTACCAAAGGCCGATCGAAACATAGGGTACTAACTGATAGGCGCTTGCCTGAATCTCATCGGCGATACGCTGTTGTTCCTTCTTCGACTGGGCGTAAGCAAAGCTGTCGATCAGCATTTGGTGAGCCTCGTCGCAGGGCCAGCCCGGCCAGGCCTTGTCGCAACTGGCCTGCATCGGCGAGTTGGCAATAGGATCCGATATATCGACCCCGGGCCAGTAAGACAGTCCAATATGCCAGCCACCCTTATCTGGTTCGGACCGATTTGCCCGGCGCGAAGCCATCGCGCCGAAATCCATTGCTTGGAGGTCCACTTCCGCCCCAATCGAACGCAGGTCATCTGCCAACACCAGCGTCGCTAGGTTCATAAACTGGATATCAGTTGGGTGCAGGACAACAACCGGACGACCGTCATAACCAGATTCGGCCAACAGCTGGCGCGCTCGGTTGCGGTCAGGCTTGAACTCGGCGGGTATTCCGGCCGAACTGCCCAGCCGTGATCCGCAGACGAAAGATTCGTTGCACGCTTGTGTCATTCCGGGGTTGCCGAACATCGCTTGAAGATAGCGGGTCTGATCCACCAGATAGACCAAGGCCTGCCTCGCTTTGGAACTGTCGAAAGGCGGATGCAGGTGATTCATCCGAAGCAAACCTTGCGTACCGAGCGGATCGTTGCGCACGATCGCGACGTCCTCACCCTGCAGCATCGGCAGAAATTCGGCGGTCGGATTTTCGACGTAATCAACCTCACCTGCTGCGAGTGCCAAAACAGCCGATTGCGGGTCGCGAATGCTGTGCCATTCTACGCGGTCGACAAAAACCCGCTTGCCTCCGGCCGCGCCGCTCGCAGGCTCGTTACGCGGCACGTAATGGTCGTTACGAGCATAGACTGCGACGCCGCCGGGGATCCATTCCGCATCTACGAAGCGAAAAGGCCCCGACCCGGTCGCATCGCGGATCGGCTGGGTCGCGCTGGTCTCGGCAAGTCGGCGTGGCATGATTGCAGGCACCGGGCCTCCCGTCTTGGATAGCGCTTCAAGCATCAAGCCGTAGGGGCGATCCAACTTCCAGATAAGTGTACGAGCATCGGTGCTGGCAATCCGGGAGGTAACAGCAAACATCTGCCGCCCATATGCATCGCGGACGCTCCAGCGTTTGAGCGAGGCAATAACGTCATCGGCGGTTACTGGCGAGCCATCGTGGAAAAACAACCCTTCGCGCAGCCGGAAGGTCCAGGCCAGCCCACTTGGGCTGCGCTCCCAGCTATCAACCATCTGCGGCTGTACTTCGCGGTTGGCGTCGCGCGAGAACAGAAAGTCATAGACCATCATCGCGTGCCGCTGGACGATTCCGATCGTCGTTACCACCGGGTCCAGTGCCTGAAGATCGGCATAAGGTACAACGCGCAGAGTGTTGCGGGAGTCCAGCCGTGTGCACGAAGCTCCCAGACTCGCCGCTGCAAGTGCGCCCGACGACCGGCCGATGAACTGGCGCCGATTTAGCACAGTAACAGACCCTTCGGCTTGTCGTCCACCCATAGAGCCAATTCCGATCAGAACTTTGCCGCGATGGCGACAAACAGCTCTGTTCCGATCACGTCATACGTGTCAGGAAAGGTATTGTTGCGCTCCTGCCTCGTGCCGAGCAGCGGCGGCTGCTTATCAAATAAGTTGTTGATCCCGCCCCACAGATTGAAACGCTCGTTCAAGTCGAGTTTGAACGAGATATCGACGTAGTTTTGCGACGGAATCCTGGGCACGGCCACAGTTGAAGCCGCAGGCGAGGTTCCGCCCCGCCGTGCGGCAAGCTGCAGGTCCTCAACCGTGACGGCATTGATCCAACGATGACGTGCACTGAGCGAGATTATGCCGGCCGTCCAAGTCAAGCGGGTGGTCGTTTTAAAGTCGAACTTTGGCTCGCCACAAGTCGGACCAAACAGGCCAACACAGAAATTTCTGTTACTCGGAAGATCTTGAATCGGGGTTACCGTGAACTCGTCTACCCAACTACCGGCAAAGCCCAAGTCAAACCGACTCTCCGCACCCGTAGGAATCAGATAGTTGAGTTGAACGTCGATCCCTGACGTTTGCAGTCGACCGATATTTTCATTGAGAGCGGTTACCGGGAACGTGGTGTCGATGGTACCGTTTGCGGGATTGCGCGATATAGCTTGACAAGCCACGCTCGAGATATCGCGAATCTGGTTGAAGCACAGATCTAGAATACTGTTCACGCCGCCTGCAAGCGGACTGATTGCGCCCGTCAGCCTAATGTTGTAGTAATCAACCGACATGCGGAAATTTCGCAAAATTCTTGGAGTCAGGATAACGCCTGCAGTATAGGTATCCGACTGCTCCTCGTTAAGGTTGGCGTTGCCGCCAAGTATACCCGGAATCTGCAAGTTGGGCTGGAGTGCAGCATTGCCGACGAGCGCAGTTGGAACGCCTGTCGCGATACACAGGTCGCGCACCACCGTATTGGTTGCCGCACCAGCCAGAGCGCAGGGATCGGTCGCTGCCACCGGAAAAGCGCGATTGCCGCCAAATGCCTCGCCAACGTTAGGCGCGCGAATTGCACGCTGGTATTGACCGCCAAGGCTGATGTCGGACGAAATCTGCCAATCGACCCCCCCTTGGTAGGTCCAGACGCCTCCTACCTGCTGCAAATCATAGTCGGAATAGCGGAACGCCGCGTTAACCGCCAGACTTCTTACAAACGCAACTTCCGATAGCAAAGGCACCCGAACTTCGCCAAACAGATCCCAGACGCCAATGCTACCCTTGGTGGCTGTAATTGGATTGAATCCGGCGATGTCGCCCGAAGCAAGCAAAGCGTCGGGGCGGAAGTCAGCTGAGCTTGCCCTGTACTCGCTGCCTGCCGAGAACCTTACAGGACCGGCAGGAAGGTTGAACAGGTTGCCGCTCAGATTAGCCGAGGCCACATGAAGATCGGTGATATCAATACTGGTAGAATCGACCTTAATAAAATCCACGCCGGCCTGCGAAATGTTGGGACCGAACGGATTAACGATCGGCGCGGTACCACCAGCACTCGAAAGAATGCCTTGGCGAAACCTCGACAGCGAAACGTTGCCAACCTGCCGCTGGGTGTTTTCCGATCGAGCGTAGGAATAATAGGCTTCCCACTTCAGATCACTCAGCAGATTCTCGCCGCCGTCGATATCACCGCGCAGGCCGAACAGCACGCGCCAGGCATCGCGATCATCGAAATTGCGGCGCGGACCGACTTCGCTAAGCCGACGGTTGAAGCCTAGGCTGACCAGCCCGTCATTTGCAGCCGCACCCGTTTCACCCTGGTCGATGATCTGCAGCACATTGCGCAGCGGCGTGCCAATGAATGGGTTATTGACTTGGATTGGCAGCGTGGCGCTGACGAAGCTGGAAGCGAAACCCACCGTAGTCTTGTTGTTTGTGAAAGCGCCCTCGAAGAACGCATTCACGCTGTCCGTTAGATCGTAGTGAGCCAATGCCGTGACGCCAAAACGCTCTTGTGGGATGCGCAGAAAGTTATCGACCAGAAAATCGAAATCGTCTCCTGGGCGGACAAATCGCCGCACGTTTCGCCCGCTGTTGTCAGGAATAAAGCCATTGGCGTCGAGGCCGGTCAAGCCCGCTGCGGCGTAGGCGGAGGCCAACCCCGGACGCGCAGCTATCGCAGCGGTCGTAATAGGAAGGCCGGTAAAGCGACCATTAGACACAAAGGTCGAGCCGCCGAACGCCAGCACGCGCTGCCCGTTGACTGTTTGGTCAGCCAAATTGACGCGCGAAAATGCCCGGTCCTCTGTCCCGATTCCTTTCCGATTGAAATAGTTGCCGGTGACCGTAATATTACCGCGATTATTAGCGAAATTTGTCCCCGCTGTAAGCGTTAGGTCAACGGTTCCGCCACTGCCTCTGCTATCGATATTTGACAGCGCGCGTGCTTCAACCCCATTAAAATCATCGCGTAAAATATAGTTTACCACGCCAGCTATCGCGTCGGAGCCGTAAACCGCTGAGGCACCACCGGTAACCACTTCAATCCGCTTGATTAGCGCCAAGGGGATAGCATTGATGTTCGTAACTTGGGTGGCGTCAAAAAAGACAAAACGTCGACCATTAACCAAAACGAGATTGCGGCTCGCGCCGAGTCCCCGCAGATCGAGGGTCGCAGCGCCGGTCCCGGTGGCGCTGGCCAGCGAATTCGAGCCCGAGGTGCTCGCCGGGACAAACTGCGGCAGCGAATTGAGCAGGTCTTCCGAATTGGTCGTCCCCGCAAGTTGCAAGGCCACTGCATCCACGGTTACGATCGGTACTGATGCCGACTGCCGCTTGCGAGCAATCCGAGATCCGGATACAACGATGTCATTATCCACTGTCTCTGCCGCATCCGGCCTTGACGTTTCCGCTTCCTGTCCGAGAGCTGGCTGGGCCATGATCGCAAAGGCCAGCGCAATTGTTGAAATACATGCTTTCTTCATCATTATACCCCCTGAAAGTCCGCACAATGGCGTCAACGACCTAATGTAAACTAATATTGTCTTTATACTATACGGCTGCGTAAGCGTGCTGGCCTTTACAGATATTGTCCGCGCCTGCGCAGGACAGTGGCAGCGCATAACCTTCCTGAAGTGTTTCCATCAAAAAGGTGGCCGGAAATTTCCAGCGACTCGATGCTGCGAACAACATTCTTGTAGGCCGTATCGTAAACATCAATCTGCGGGAGTGCTAATTTCATAATATAGTCGAAATACTCCGCTAAGCGATGTGTTCTCCGAACTTCGAGGATCGTTGCGATCAGACTTTTAAACCTTGTAATCCAGTCTTCGGCAAGACGGCCTGCCTTGACCGGCACAAATACCGTGATCGGTACGCCGAGTAAATTACGGTCCGACACCGCCACGTTGCGCTTAATATGGCCTTCAGTCCGCAACTGGCAAATTCTGCGCAAGCACGATGAGACTGATAGCTTCACCCTGATTGTGATTTCACCCAGCGGCATATCCGCGTCGGTCTGCAGTGGCGTTAGGACAGCAAGGTGGCATTCGTCGGGCACCGGAAACCTTTTTCAAAACAAACCTACGGTCTTATACAAGCATAACGCACCGTAAATCAAAGGCTAGCAATTTTTTGGTGTCAGGTCCAAAATCGCGGAGAAATCCGGAGTGTTGGGGTTGATTCTTTGAGGCAAGTTTGCTGTAAAAAGGCGTAAGAGCATTAGCGCATAGTGTTTTAGTCCGAACCTCGGCGCATCGCCCGAACCGCTTTTGTCAGCCTGAATGAAGGACTTCAAACTTGTGCCGCTTCCTCGCGTACATCGGTAAGCCGATCTTGCTCGACAATGTAATGACTGATCAATCCCACTCGCTGGTCTCGCAGTCGATGGCCGCGCGCGAAGCAAAGACCGATGTGAACGCAGACGGCTGCGGTCTTGGTTGGTACGGTGAGCGCTCGATGCCGGGAATCTATCGCAGCATTTTGCCCGCGTGGTCCGACCCAAACCTGATAGGCTTGCTTGCCCAGATCCGGTCAGGGCTGTTTATGGCGCACGTCAGATCTGCGACGTCAGGCGGTGTTTCATACGCCAATTGCCATCCCTTTACTCACCGCACCCGACTTTTCATGCACAACGGCATGATCAGTGGCTATCGGAAACTCCGCGCGCGGATCGAAGCGCTGGTCGACGAAGAGTTGTATGAGAATTGTCAAGGAACGACGGACAGTGAGGCGATGTTCCACATAGCCCTCTCGCGCGGCCTGTTGACCGACCCCCATGATGCCATTTGCCGCACATTGTTTGATGTGGCAGCGGTCACCGCCGCGCACAAAGTGCCCGAACGCATTCGGTTTGCTGCGGCATTCAGCGATGGCGAGCAACTTTGGGGTTTCCGCTGGGCTAGCGATGCCCGCCCACCAACGCTCTATTATCGACCGATGAATGGCGGCACGGTGCTGGCTTCGGAGCCGTTCGAAGACGATCAGGCGGCATGGACTGCAGTGCCGCCGAACACCGCCATCCGTATTTCAGCCGACGGCGCAGTGCAGCAATCCGCAATCGACGTCCCCTATTGTGACTGAACGGTTGGCACGTCGTTAAAGGCGAAACAGAACTCGTTGGAACCAATCTATGGCTCAGTTCTCGAAACCAGTCTGCCGCTGGACTCTGACCTTGCCCGCGTTCAGCGTCTCCCTTGGCCCGCTGACTATGCCGCCAAGCTGATTTGACTGGCAAGCCATTTTTGTTCGAAGGACATGGGGCTGGTGTAACCCAGCGTCGAATGCAGCCTGCGATGGTTGTAGAAGGTGATCCAATCGAT
>Ga0105048_10016947_pt1 | contig 11245 bp, 9 predicted proteins | sample MAT05_FD_78382 | JGI IMG/M metagenome (GOLD analysis project Ga0105048, IMG submission 78382) | Freshwater microbial communities from Lake Fryxell liftoff mats and glacier meltwater in Antarctica - MAT-05 | ecosystem: Environmental > Aquatic > Freshwater > Ice > Liftoff microbial mat | place...
TACACGCGCGAGCAGGCGGCATACCCCGCGGCGTGACTTCGCGATAGTAAGTTCTGGCCTTATGTGGCCCGCGTCGATAACCCCTATGGCGACCGCAACCTCGTCTGCTCGTGCCCGCCGATGGCGACGTACGTATAAGCGAAGTAGTTCGTGTATTGGTATTGCGTGCCACCATGATCGGCTTTGCGATCATGGTGCGTGTCTCTCTACATCGAATGTCATTCATCAGGATCAAAGCGATCCTGATGACACGAAAGCATGCGAACATACGTCTGTGATCCCGGTCATCACAAGCAATTCCATACTGGGAAAGAGAACTATCCCCGCGGATGAAACTTCTTGTGCATGGCTTTGAGTCCAGTTCGATCTACGTGCGTGTAGATTTCTGTCGTGCCGATGTCGGCGTGCCCGAGAAGGTCTTGCACGACGCGAAGGTCCGCGCCGCCAGCGAGCAAGTGTGTCGCGAAACTGTGCCTGAGCATGTGCGGGTGGACGTGGCCAAGCCCCGCATCGCGCGCGGCTCTATTGACAATCTGCCAGATCGCCACGCGTTCTAAGGGCTTTCCCGATTCGGACAAGAGCAAGCGGCTCAGGTCGCTGCCATCGGGTGGCACGTTGTGCCCGCCGGTAAGCAGCGGCCTGCATTCGGCGAGGTAGTGCTTGACCGCGAGCATCGCCGCAGCGTGCACAGGAACCAATCGCTGCTTGTTGCCTTTGCCTGTAACGCGAACCACGCCAAGGGTCATGTGCAGGTCGCCGACGCGTATGCCCGCAGCTTCGCTCGCCCGCAATCCACTTGCGTAGAGCAATTCGAGCAAGGCTTTATCACGCAGGTACAACATCTTGCTGTCGTAGCGCGATTTCGGCTTGCCATCGGCTTTACTTTGATGTGTGTCCTGCATCATGCCGCGAGGCTTGGGGCTCTCGACGAGCGTGCGCATTTGTTTGGGGCTGAGCACATCGGGCAAGTTGCGCCATTTGGTGGGGCGTTCGAGGATCGTGCTCGGGTCGGTTTCGGTCAAGCGCATCGCCACGGCCCAGCGGCAAAACACACGGATCGACGCGAGATGCCTCGAAACGCTGGTGGCTTCCATCTCATGCACGCTGCGAAGGCGTGCTACATGTTCGACGAGCGCGCGTGGCTCGATACAACTCACTTCAGTAACGCCTCGCGATTCGAGATCAAAGAACAAATCGCACAGATCGCGCGTATATGCGCTGACGGTGTTCTCGGACAATCCACATTCAACGCGGATGTACCCGAGGAACTTTTTTAACGTGTCGGCGAACGCGGGCGGCGGGGCGGCACGATGCGGCGCGGGCGCAGGGCCTCGCCTTGGCTTGATCGCTGCAATCGCGGCGCCGGCATCAGCGGGCACAGTGCCTGATTTCGTACGCGTTGATTTCATCCGTCCATGTTCATCGGCGATGTTCGGCGTCGGCGCATGAATCTGCTCTCGCGTGCCAAAGCTGGCAAACAAAAGAGCCTCGTCCTTGGTGAAGAACGAGGCCCGAACGAGTATTGCACGTTTACTTAAACTTGATCAGGGCTTAACCCAAGAGCTGCAAAGCCGACTGAGGCTGCTGGTTCGCCAGCGACAAGATGTTTGTCGAAGCCGAGACCAAGATCTGCGAGCGGGTAAGCTGCGCGGTTTCCGCGGCGAAGTCCGAGTCACGGATGACCGACTGAGCGGCGGCGGTATTCTCAACCGCGATGCCGAGACTACGAATCGTCGCACCGACGGTGTTCTTCTGGAAAGCACCGAGGCGGCCACGCAAACTCGAAACCTGCTTGATGGCTTCGGAGACGATCTTCTGGCTACCGGAAAGGTCGCCGGTGACGATGTTATTGGCCTTGCCCGAGGCGAGGCGGTCGAGGGTGCCGACCGCGGAGTTGCCGAGCTTGCGGGTGGCAACGTCCTGAATGCCCAGAGAGACCTTGCCAGCGATATCGACGCGGGAAGCAAGCTGGAAGTCAGCACCGCCGCCGGTGATGGTGAAGGCGTTGGCGCTGCCGCCGACGGAGCCCAAGGTACGGCTGCTTGCGGTGGTGAGGGTGACTTCGACATCGAGGAAGTCGGTATTGATACGAGCGGTCTTGCCGTTGGAGGTCGCAGCGATGCCGTTGATCGTCGCCTTAATATCAAGACCGGAGTCGGTGACGCCGTTGGTTGCCGCAGTGAAGGTGGTTGCTCCTGTGGTAAGGGCAATGTTTGCGTTGGTAGCGTTCAACCTGTAAACACCGCGTTGAGCCGCGCCAGCACCGCCGTTGAGGACATCATTGATGCCGCCGCTATTGATGACCTTGACCGTGAGGTTCTCGGCGGAACCAAAGGCGGAAGATGATAGCTTGATGCCCGTGCCCGAGACCGTAGCTTCGACGCCAGTGACATCTTTGAAGGTATTGATGGCGTCACGAATCTTGTTGAGCGTGGTGCCCGACGCGAAGGAAAGTTCACGCGCACCAAGCGAACCGCCGACTTCGATCACGAGGCTTGAGCCGGTGTTGAGGTTGACCGAAGAGCCGCCTGCGGAGAGGAACAGGCCAGCCTGCTGGGCAGAGCCAGTGACCTGAACATCAACAGCGAGGGATGCACCGGAGAACTTCGCAGCGTTCACGCGGAAGTCCGAGACGCCACTTGAAATGCTGCTAGTCCTAAAGTCGAAGTTGCCGTTAAGCAGCTTGATGCCCTGGAAGTTGGTGCTGCTGGCGACGCGGTCAACGGTCTGGAGGATTGAGTCGATCTGAAGCTGGTTCGCGGCCTTTTCTTCGATGGACAAGCCAGCCTTGCTCGCGGTCGCTGTGACCAGGCCCTGGAGCTCGGTCAAGAGCGATGAGACTTCCTGAAGGCCACCTTCAGCAATGTTCACGACTTGATCGGCACGCTCGGCGTTGGAGATTGCTTGGGTCAAAGCTTTCTGCTCTGAACGAAGGGTCTCGCTGGCGATCAAGCCTGCGGGATCGTCCTTGCCGCGGTTGATTTTGACGCCCGTGCTCAAACGCTCGAGGGCGGTGCTCAGGCCAGAGTTGTTCTGGCCGAGGACGCGCTGGGCAATCAAAGACTGGACGTTCGTGTTGATACGACTCATGGGGAAATACCCTCCGTGCTCCGCGAATGGTGGCTTGCCCTTCGCGAACCCTTCAGCCGGAATCACGCTCCCGGCAAGAGCGGGGTGGCCTAACGCCACCCACCATCTACGAGGCAGGGTTCCGTCCCTACCTCAGCGCCGTCCACACAGAGCGGCGTGGTTTTTACATCGGACTCTCTGGAGGGTCAGTCCAATCCAACATGTGGAGTTGTGCCCAGAAGTCACTCCGGTCAGACCGCGCAGTCCTCCTGTAATGCACAAAATGACAACACCCCCAAACTTGGCTGGGAGTGTTGTCTTCATATATCGGATAATTATTAGTTATTTGGACTTACGAAACTAAACGAACTACTTTATTAGCCGAGCAGCTGCAAGACCTGCTGGCTCTGCTGATTGGCCAACTGCAATACGCTCGTCGTTGCACTGGTCAAGATCTGGGCTCGGGTCAGCCTGCTGGTCTCGACGGAGAAATCTGCGTCACGGATGGATGAGTCGCTCGCGGTCAGGTTCTCGAACGAAGCTTGAAGCGATCGCACGTTGGTATCAAGCACGTTTCGCTCGAAGGCACCTAATCGTCCGCGAAGGATCGTGACGTCGTCGATGGCTTTGGAGAGGACCAATTGAGAGGCTGTGAAGTCATTTCGGCGGGCTGAGTTGTTGATCGAGTTGGACTGGCCATCTCTAAGTGAGGAGAGGAATTGAAGTTGTGAGCCGATGAGGACGCCGCCGAGCTTGGAAGCGGCAACCGAGGGGATGCCAATTGCAACCTGTTGGAGCACAGTCACTTCCGGCCCGAGTTGAAAGAGTGCGCCGCCGCCTGTGATATTGAAGGAAGTTGGTGTAGAAGCAGGCCTGGTCGCGGCACCTTCATTGAGCGTGAGTTCAAGTCCCAAAGAGGGGCTATTGATCGAAACATTGAGCCCGCGGCCTGAAGCGAGGTTGCCGTTGACGAGGGCGACAACGTCTTGCCCGTTGTCTTGGGTCGCGGCGGTGAGAGAACCTGAAGCAAGGAATCCGGGCCAGCCAAAGGGGGTGCCGCCAGGGAGTGGCAGGTTGTTGTTGAATTTGTAGAGCGTCCAAGAGTCAGTAGCGGGGTTTTGCGGAGCATCGAGGCGTCGCACCGAGACGAGGGCATCGCTGCCGAAGTCGGTTGAGCGAAAGGTAATGCCGGAGTTGGCATTGTTGTTGATAAGGGTTGCCTCGACGCCTGTGAAGCTCTTGAGTTGGTTGACGGCTTGAACAAGGTTGATAAATGGCTGCTGGCCCGAAGCAATCGAGATGACTTGCACGCCCTTTGGCCCACGAACTTCGAGTGTCATCGCTGAGAGTGTGACACCAGCGGGAGTTGCTGCACCCCTGAAGAAGAGCGCACCGCGCTGTGCCGAGGCGACTACATCGACCGAGATCTGAATGTCGGTCTGGTTGGCGAAGGAGGCGTTGTTGATTTTCGCGAGCGTGATGGCACTAGAGCGGACGCCGGAGAGAGAGTAATCGAGGCTGCCATTCAGAAGCTTGAGTCCGCCGAAGGAAGCGGTGTTGGAGATTCGGGTGATGGACTCGATAGCCGAGTCGATCTGGAGCTGGTTGGCGTCGCGTTCAGCGGCGGAGTTAGCGCCGGTGCTGGCGGACTCAACGATCAGCGAACGAATCGAGTTGAGCAGGTCGTTGACTTCGGCGAGAGCCGCTTCGGTCGTTGCGACGACGCTGCTGGCGCGTTCACTGTTTTTGATACCTTGGTTGACGCCCTGGATCTCAGAGCGGATGCGCTCGGAGATGATGAGGCCTGCAGGGTCGTCGGCACCGCGGTTGATGCGTATGCCAGTGGACAGGCGTTCAAGTCGGAGCGCGAGCTCCTTGTTGTTCTTGTTGAGGTTGGCCTGTGCGATGACGCTCGGGATGTTCGTATTGATCTGGGTCATGGGCAATCCTCCGTGATTGCGCCGGAGCTGCGAACAACGATGCCGCCGGGGTTGGTGCTGGTTCGTACGTCGCGCTCATCAAGTCGCGACACGTGAGAGATGCAAGCAATGAGGCAGAATGTTTGTTGGCACGTGCCAGAAACGGATCGCAATTGTCTGCTGTAGGTATTACGCGATGATTGGCGTTTGGTGTGCTTGTTCATGCGCGGCGCTCCTTGGGTTGGGCGCGAGCAGGTAACGAGGCTTTGCGAATGCCGGAAACCAGCCCGTTCAAAGGCGTGCCGAGCGGCGGCGAAGCAGAAGGTGGCGGCTCGTCGATGGTGCGAGAGATATGCGGTGTTGCAGGAGGTTGGGCATGTGAAGCCAAGCCTTGTGCATGGAAGCCCGCCACGAGGCGATTAGCCCCGCTCTTTGGACGTAGCGCGCCCGGGGCTACAGGAACCTTCAGGGATGCGACGTCGGCGTCGGCGATTCCTGAGGCTTGTTCGTTTTCTCTGCGGATCGCTTCGTACACCTCTTTGCGGTGAACGGCGATGCGTGTGGGCGCGTTGATGCCGAGGCGAACTTTGTCGCCTCGGATATCCACGACGGTGATCTCGATGTCATCACCGATCATGATTGTTTCGTCGCGCTGCCGGGATAGCACCAGCATGTGATCGCTCCTTGATCCGCCATCGACCTGAACCAATCAGGCGCGATGGTCCCGAGGCCTCCGTGCCCCGGTTCGTGCGCGCTTCGGCGGCAAGTGCCGGAAGCGTTGTGTCGTTTGCCGCGGGTGCTATTGCACCCGAAGCCCTGTGTGTCCGCGCGATACGGGATAGCCGTGGCGTGCGGTAAGGAACCCAATGTGGCCAACCCAACTGGTCAGGAAGCACAAGGGGCGTGTGCAAATTAGGCGGGAATGGCTCGTGCCGCTTCCACACCGAGTTGAACCAGTGCGTGCCGCGTGGTCCAGCGTTTGTCAGCAAGAACCATCTGCTCGCCTGAGCGAGTGGTGGTGTTGATGACCAAGGGGCCTTGGAGGTTGCCGGTCAGAGTCTGTTCAACCTTGTTGACGATGACAAAGACCTGAGCATCATCCAACGTCGAGATCCCAAGGTCACGCAGTTGCTCCGGGCGGATCGGCACCGCATACTCGGGGATGAAGAGGCTGGGATCAGTCACGACAAATGCCAGCGCCGGATCTTCCACCGATTGAAGCCAGAAAAAGCACGACTCATCCCCGGGTTCGAGCAAGCAGAATTGTGTCTGCTTGGAGAAACCCAAAAGGCCTTTGGGGAAGTTGATCACGCGATCATCCGGGATCGTGACTGTACCGAAACGACTTGTCCGCACATCCATGGCGTTGCTCCGCGACAGGCCTTACCTGCCTGGTGAAACGGGGCGAGGCTAGACGACCCCGCACGCATCCTGTCAAAGCCCACGCCGATTATGCTCGTGCGATTCCATCGCGCGAACGTCGACGCAGACCCCCGTTTCAAAGACGTTGCACGCCTTTCGGCTTGCACTGTCAATCGTGAACTCTCTCTCTCCTACCTCTGCCTATTCCGCGGGTTGCCCGTGCGAGCCGCGTGTTGTACTGGAACAAATCCTGCGTGAATCAACCTAGGAAATCGAGCAAACTCCTGCTCTGCGACTGGGCCGTCGTCTGCAACGCGGCTTGCAGCTGCGTTTGCAAGAGCGAGTATCGCGTCGACGCCTCGGCGTAGTCCACGTCTCGCAACTGCGACCGTACCGTCTCGTCGAGCACGATCCGATCCTGCTCGCGTACGGTCGCGCTATCGACTCGTGCCGCGTATGAACCGACCAGACCCCGAGACTCAGTAAGGGAACTGAGGCTGGTCTCCACACGCTCTCCCGCAAGTGCTATGCCAACCGAGTTGTTACTTCGCAAAGCGGCTTGTAAATCGAGTAAATCGGTGAAAAGACCGTCGACGCGGATCTTGCCACGGTCTTCGCCTAAAAGCGCCCCGCTGGTTACGTCAAACGTGCCTTTGGTCAGGCCGAGCTGCTCGGCGGCGGGTGAGTTGTTAAGTTTGCCAACCGTGAGTGCAGCGGAGAAGGTTGGATCCTGGGAGAGGCGAATACCGTTGGCTCCATCGCCCAGCGAAGCAAAGAAGGCGGTCGCGGGCAGTCCTGCGGCGGCGAGTTGCGGAGCGGCTTGGCTATTAATGCGGTTGAGGACGCTCTGGATCGTGCCCATGTCTTGCGGTCGCAGGTCGATGGTGAGCTTGGTTTGGCCAGCGTCGCCCAGTTCGACCACAAAGTCGCTGCTGAGGGCCGCGTCATACAGGCCTGTAATTGGGTCGGTAACTTGGTCGAGAACTTGCACGCCCCTGCCGAAGTTGAGGTCGTTGATGCGGGTCTCGCCGGAGAAGCTGCGGATGCCTAGGCGGGTTGCGGTGGTGTTGTTGCCGCCGACTTCACTGATGGAAAGAGATTGGTCGCTTGTGGCGGAAAGATCATTGAGCACGTCGATGCCGCTGCCTGTGGAGTTGATCGAGACGCGCACGCCTAGGTTCGTGCCTTCGATCGCGTTCTTTACGTCTTCGATGGTGGTCGCTGCGGAAAGATCAACAATCGCAGACCGGCCGGAATTGGAAATGCGGATACTTCCCAGCGGGCCGGTGATGCCGATGAGTGAGGTGATCGGCGAGTTCAAGGTGATGTTGGGGCGGGTGTCGCCGCCGTTGGGTGTTGCGGTGTTGAAGGTGGTTGCGGGCGTGGTGACGAGGCCTAGATCTTGGGCGGTGGTGCCTTGGCCGATGTCAAAGAAGTTGAGCGAGGCGGCAGGAATAGCGGGGGGGCCGGCGCTGGCGCTGACCAGGTCGAAGGCAAAGCCGTTGCCTTGGGCTGTTACGCCGGCGGGGCCGAGGATCGTGGTGGTGTTGGCGGTTTCGTAGGCACGGATGGCGTTGGTCACGCGATCGGCAACGTCGCGCGCGGTGTCGGCGGTGGTGAAGTCAACCTCGATGGGCGTGGTGCCATTGATTGACAAGCGAACGGCACCAGGCGAGATGCCCAGCCCGCGCGTGCCAGCGAGATCGGCAAGGCGCGTTTCGAGCGTTAGGTTGGGGTTGAAATCAACGCTGCCACGCACGCGGCCTGAAGTGGCGACAACGGCGTTGCCCGCGCCCAGTGTAATTGGAATCGTGCTGGCTTGACCAAGATCGGTCACAAGGCCCGGGCCGTTACTGGTAAAGCGGAAACCGCCATTTTGTTCGATCACGGGGGGAATGCTGGTGCGTGAGCCGCCGAAGACATAACCGGCGACCCCTTCGCGGTTTGCGGTGTTGAAGAGCGAGCGAAGCATCTGATCGACGATGGAAGCCTGGCCGTTGCGTTCGGCGGCGGAAGAGGTCGGGCCAAGCTGATCGCTGGCGATGCTCTTGGCTTGGAGCGCGATGGTGTTGGCTTCGGCGAGCGTGTTGTCAAGCACGCCCAACGCCGCGGTCGCGTGCGAGAGGTTGCGATTACGCTGCTGGGAATACTCAAGGCGATCATCGAGTGTTGAAATCGCGGTTGCGCGAACAACATTGTCGCTGGGGCGAAGGATTGCACGGCCCGTAGTAATCTGCTGTATGACGTTGAGGATGTCGACGTTGGTGCGCGAGATGCGACCGAGGGCTTGCCTCGAAGAAAGAAGATTGGAAACGCGAGCGATGTTGGATGGAATCGATGACATGGGTTGCTCCGATGCACGAATCGAGAATCGGTTGGCCGCCTATTGGTAAAGCTCAGATAAGAGACAACAGGGTTTGCGTCAACTCATCAACGACGCTGATGAGGCGTGCCGAGGCTTGGTATTGGCGTTGGAAGTTGAGAAGGTTGATGGATTCTTCGTCGATCGACACGCCGGACATCGCGGCTTGCTGGGCTTCGAGGCTTTCTCGTACCACGCTTGCGGCCTCGGCGGCGCTCTTGGTGGACGAAGCTACGGAACCGATTTTGGTAACTGTGTCTTGCCAAAAGGTGGAAACAGAGCGGCTGTCGAGGCCGGCGATAGCCTTATCCTTGAGGTTTGATAGCGCGAGCGAACCCGCGTTTTCGATGTACACGCCATCCTTGAATTGACCGGTGCCAAGACGGGTAGGATCGTTGGCGATTTCGGAACGGATACCGATGTTTGCGGCGGAATCCCCGGAGAAGTACGAGTTGATGCCGAGAAGCGCGAGCGCGCCGGAGGTATCGTCGCTGAAGGCAAAGTCGAAGCCTTGCTGAGCGCGGATGTCGAGCTTGCCATCGGGCGTAAATTGAGCGGTAAGGCCTGGAATCGCGGCGAGGGCAGCGACGATGTCTTCAGCGGAAGTGTCGTCGGCGGTGCCGGGAAGACCCGCGGCGGTCACGCCATCTTGATCGATGGCGATGCGGATGGTGCGTGTTGCGTTGGACGCGGTTTCGCGCACAACGATCTCGATGCTGCCATGCTTGGCGGCGAAGGGAAGCGATGCGGTCGCGGTGTTGGCTGGATCGTTGAGCGCGAGGGTGCGTTGGGTCGCACTGAAGCCGCGCTCGCTGAAGGCAGAGGTTAAGCGCTTAGGCGTGGCACTGGTTGAGTGGATCTTGTTGACTTCAAAGATGAGTTGACCGGCGAGGCGATCAAGCGAATCGATGGTGCTTTCGATTACGGCGGGCCGACCCGAGAGCAAGCCGCCAACAAACCCAGAACGAACGGTGAGTTCCGAGCCATCGGTGATGGTGGCGACAGAAACGCGCACAGAGCCGTCGATGGTTTCACGCTTGAGTTGCAAGCCGCGAGATTGACCGCCCAAGACAACGGGCGTGGAGCCGACGAGGACGTCAACGCCTTGCTGGCCTTGATCAACGACGGTGACGTTCATGAGCGTGGAGAGTTCGCTGATGGCGATGTCGCGCTGATCGCGGAGCGAGTTTGCCACAGCGCCGGAAACTTCGGCCTCGGCAACCGAGCGATTGGCGTTGGCGATAGTGGAGAGAAGCTCGTTGGCGCGAGAGATGCCGCCACCGATCTGGTCGTCGATCTGGCGACGTTGATCGACAAGGTCGCTGCGGACGCGGCGCATGAACTGAGCGAGCGCGTCGCCTTGCTGCACGACGACGGCACTTGATTTGGTTTGGTTCGCGCGCTCGGACCAGGTGCGAAAGAAGGCGGTCATAGAACTTGAAAGATCGTTGTCGCCCAGTTCGCCCAACACGCTTTCGACCTGCGACAGGATGTTGGCCTGAGCTTGTGATGAGCCCTCATTGGAGTTGGAATCCCACAGACGACTTTGGAGCGCGGTATCAACTTGACGGCGTATATCGGTGACTTGCACGCCGCGACCGATCGAGACGCCTGGGTTCGAGCGGTCACCTTGGATCGGCGCAAGGCCAACGCGCTGACGGCTGTAGCCAGGCGTGGCGGCATTAGCCATGTTGTTGCCAGCGACTTGGATACCGATCTGACCCGCGATCAGGCCGGTGCGTCCGATGTTGAGTGCCGCCGTGAGGCTCATGGTGGTGGTCCTGAAGTTCGCGAGCGAAGGGGCATAGGTGCGCGAGTGTTGAGGAGAAGCGAGGGGAGAAACTGGGCGCGTTGCTTACTGCCGCATATCGATGGCGCTCATAACTGCAGCGCCGACATCAACGGTGCCCTTGCGCGAATAGGTGCCGGTGTGGCTGAGCCTGCTGGCAACTTGGCGCATGAGCCCTTCGACATGGGCGAGAAGAGTTTGGGTCGCGGCTCGGGTAGTGCGGGTTTCTTTGGAGACTTGTTCCATGAGCGTGCGAAGGCTGTCGGCCTTGCGCGTGATGCGTTCGCGAACGTCGCTTGGGCAAGACGCCGCTAGCATGCGCAGGGTCACCGGGGCAGAGGTTGCCTGCGCTGGCCCGAGCCCGGCGTCGCAGGCTTCGTTGACGAGCAAGTTGCGTTCGCGTTCGATGTCTTTGAGATGCAAGCCATGGCGGGCTTGGTCGTGCGTGGCTTCTTTGACCAGCATTGGTTGAGCTGTGCGCATCGCTTCGCGCTGGCGTTGCGTCGCGGACAAGATGCCTTCTTGCACCATGCGAAGCGAATCAAGGAGCACATTAAGCCGCCGGGCCAAATCATCGGCGTCCATCCTTGGCTGGGGCTGCTTTGCTGTCGCGGTCTTGTTCGGCGTGAACTGCTTTGGTAAGAAAGGCTGGTTCATGGTGTATTCCTCACGATAGATCCAAGGCCCATCACGCCTCGCGTACGCATGGTTTCGATTGAGATTGGATCGCCAGGCACGGAATCA
>Ga0105048_10016953_pt1 | contig 11242 bp, 6 predicted proteins | sample MAT05_FD_78382 | JGI IMG/M metagenome (GOLD analysis project Ga0105048, IMG submission 78382) | Freshwater microbial communities from Lake Fryxell liftoff mats and glacier meltwater in Antarctica - MAT-05 | ecosystem: Environmental > Aquatic > Freshwater > Ice > Liftoff microbial mat | place...
AGCTACCTTAAAAACAGCTTAAAGGGTGAGACGGATATCTTGCAGGAATACTTCATTCCGCGCGATCAATTTATTCCATTCGTGGACGGCTTGCGCACAGTGGTGCGCAGCCGCGATGTGAATCTGCTCAACGCCTCGGTGCGCATCGTGCATCAGGAGAGCAACTTCCTGAATTATGCGCCGGCCGATGCCTACTCCATCGTCCTCTACATCAACCAGATCACGGACGAGGCGGGGGCCGAGAAGATGCAGGCCGTTACTCGCGATCTCATCGATCTAACACAACGGGTCAACGGCCGCTTCTTCCTGCCCTATCAGCTGTATTACACGAGTGAACAACTGCGAGCGACCTATCCAGAAGTCGATGCATTTTTTGAGGCGAAACGCAAATATGATCCGCAGGAGTTGCTGACCAACACTTGGTACGAGCGGTATCGCTAGATAAAGATGTCAGACTTCTAGGAAGAAGTCTGACATCTTTACCAGAGCTAAAGTCGTCGCCCTACTGCTTTTAGTAATCGTAAATATGCTCCAGCCGAAGACCCTCGGCCTCCAGCCCAGCCAGCACCAAATGCAGTTCCTTCACCGGCACACTCACCGCCACCCGCTTCAATTCTGGCTCCGTCAAGACCGTCTCGGCAAACAAATAGCGACCCTGCCGCAGGGTGTATAGCCAGTTTTTGGGCGCAAACACAGTGATGAGAATCTCGTCATTGCCGGCAATCTCGACAAACCGCAGGTTCTTTTTGAGCAGCTTCGGCACCAACTGGGTGAAGGCCTCATAGCGGGGAATCGACACGATGGCGGTGTCGCCGCTGATCGGTTTGACGACGCGGACATCCGGCTCAGACGCCAATAATGCCGTTGACACGCCGCTCGCCCAGGCCTGGATTTCCAGCCGCTCTGGTTCGTAGGCGGCCTGGGTGCCGCCGCGAATGACCCAGCCATAAATCGCCTTCACGCCATACTCAAAACTCAGCGACAGCCGGCGCTCCCACTTGCGCACCAGGTCGGTCTGCGACGGCGCGCTACTCGTCTGAGCCCACAGCCCGCTGAGCTTCTCGCCAAAGGGAAATTCGTACCAGGGAATGGTGTGGATGAATGCGCCAAACTCGACGGCAACTTTGCGCGCATAGGCATCTTCGGCGGTGTTTGGCACGTCACCGCTGCTCAACGCCTCGCTCAGCCGGCCCACTGTGTTTTCGTAGAGGCCCTTCACGATGTTCTCGACCGAGAAGCTCACACCGGTAATGAGGTTGCTAAAGTGATAGCCAACGTTAAATGGATAAGTGTCGCGCGTGACAGCGCAGGTTTGGAAGTAGATGTTCCAATATTGCCCAACTGCTCTGAAATAGGGAAAGCCGCTGGGTTTATTCCTGGCGATAAACGCGCCGTATTCATCGGTGCTGTACACGATGTACCACTCGGGGTAAGTCAGGTAGGTCTGATCTTCCGCACGCGCATAGCCTTCCAAACCCGCAGTCGGCGGAGGCACTGCGTTCTCATCGAAGGGAACGGGCGATGCCGCCTCGCCGCTGCCAACACAGTTGAGGCCGACCGCGATGGCCGGCACCACCACCAGCAGCACAATGAGGATGCCGAGGGCGCGCGCCATTGCACCCAGCGGCCGCGTGATGCGCGCCAGATTAGGCCGCATAGGGAGTCGATGGTGTGGCTGGCTGTGCAGCGGATCGCTGGGCCAGCCGCTTGCTCAACACGAAGCCGATCCAGATGGCCAGTCCGCCAATAATCAGATGCGGAATGTTGGCCCCAATTTTCGTCGCCAGGTCATATTGGGCGGGGCCAAATCGAATGATGCCCAGATCGAGATAACCCTGACCGAAGAAGAAGCCGACCACGCCATCCAGGAAGTAGAGGATGCCAAAGGTCTGGAAATATAGCAGTGCGGCCCGGTACGAGCGCAAGGCAGCCACGCCGGCCCAAATGGCCGACACGATGTGCAAGGCATCGTCCCACCACTCGATCATGAACAGGCCACACAGCCGGCCCTGCGCATCTTTCAAACCAGGGATATATCCCACGGCCACCACCAAAAAGAACAACACCGAATAGGCCGCCGCTAACTTTCGAATTGTGCTCATCGTCCTCCAATTGATGGGGATCGGGGAGACGGGAGACGACTATCGGTCTGTCGTCCGTCGTCTGTCGTCTCCCATCCCCCGTCCTGTTAGTCGGCGTCGAACGTGATTCCCACGCGCTGCGCCATCTCGGCCAAAGCTTTGCGCGCGGCGGGCACTTTGTCATCGGGCAAATGCTCGATGAGCACATAGGCATTTGGGCACTGTTCCGCCATGCGCGGCAAAATCAGGTCGTAGCGCATGGTGCCCTGGCCGATCAGCACTTCGTCAATGTGCACGACATGCCGGTCTTCAAGATTCACATCCTTGGCATGCAAAATCACTGTGTCGTGGCCGAGCATGCGAAACAAGGGGTCGAGCACGCGCGCGGTGTCGTAGACATCGGCCACGGTGCCGGTGAAGTTCACCGGGTCCATGCTGAACTTGAGCGCCTTCGAACCCACGGCGTCCAACAGATCGCGCACGCGCTGCGGCGAGCTCAGTGTCGAGGCCACATGACCCTCCACGGCCAGAATCATGCCTTCCTGTTCGGCCGTGGCCGCAATCTGGCGGCATGAATCCACCAGGGTGTCGAACGCGCGCTGGGTGTGGTTTTCGGGGTGATGCCACCAGTGGCCGCGCGGGTTGTGGCTGCCCGGCCGCACATACACCACCTCGGCGTCCAACATCCGCCCAATGCGGGTCAAGGCCTGGTGGCCGCGCACGCCCTCGGCCCGCAACGCGTCGTCGTAATCGATGAGGCGTTCATACTGGCCGTTGGCCTGGGCGCATTTGAGATGTGTCTCGTCCAAAGCTGCTTTCACCCGCAGCACATCCACCTTCTCGGCCTCCAGCGGCTTGGGGATGACCACAGACGCGCCGGAGAAACCGGCCGCACGGACTTCGCTGCATGTTTCGATGTCGATGTCGCGCCAATCGGGCGGAAACAGGCCCGCCACGCCAATCTTGAGTTTCATAAGCCAAGTTGTAGCACGAGATGGCAAAGTTCGGGAAGCACACTCAATAAATGTCAGACGTCGGGTCTCGAACAACTACAACTACGCGAGACCCGACGTCTGACATTCGCGCGCAATGCACTAAGATCGGCAAACTGACTAACCTATGCGCGCATTCAAAATCATTCTGGCCATCATGCTGATCGTGCCGTTCAGCACCGGCGCAGCCAACTTCCTCGCCGGGGCCGCGGTCATCAACCTGTCAGGATCGGTGCCGCCCCTCAGTCTTGATGCGCTCAACAATCCCTCGTTAAACAGCCAGTTGCGTTTCCTGGGCGCAATCTGGTTTAGTTCCGGTGTATTGGCCGTGTTCTTCCTCAAAGACATTGAACGCTATGTCACCCTGGCTCGCGTCGTATTGATCAGCATCATCGTCGGCGGCATTGGTCGCGTCATCAGCGCGGTGCAATTTGGCCTGCCCTCGCCCATCTTCGTCGCAGCCATGCTGGTCGAGCTCATTGCCGTTCCTGTCATGCTGTGGTGGCACTTTCGCCTCTTTTCCCATACCCATCACTAACGACCACTAACGCCCTACCCGCGGCGCCGACGCACCATGACCAGACCCATCACCAGCATCATGCTCATCAAAAGCCCCAGACCAATGAATAGCACCCACCCTGCCCATCCCAGTTGGGCCGTTGGAGTGGATGAAAGCGTTTCAGCCTTTGAATTGGCGCTGTTGACCTGAGGAATTGCCGGTGCTTGAATCATCGCGGCCTCACGCTCAGGTGGCGGCATGTCCTCCATTGGAGTCTCAACTTTGGCCTGATCTGGCGAGTTTGCAGGCTCCTCATCAGTCGGTGCCGCTAAAGCCACGGCCATAGTGGGTCTAACGTCCACTGGCGCTGCCGTTGCCACCGCCACCCTCGCATTTGCTTCTTGCGCGACCGCATCCTGCGCCACCGCATCCTGCGCCACCGCCAAGTCCTCTTCAACAGTTTTGCGCTCGACCTGCTGCGTAGTCTGTGCCGCAGCAACGGACTGCAACGACATCGCCACGGGTACATGGGCCGAGGCCGGAGTCGCTGCCAGCGGCAGTGCCATCTGCACGCCGCCGCCTAATGGGTTAGCCGCGGGCGCAACCACCACACCGGCCGGCGCACTGGCATTGGGCGCAAACACCGCCGGCCCATACCAATTCTCGCGGATGCCTCCCGAGCCACTCTCGCCCATCTGCTCATATTCTTTCAACCAGTAGTGATAGGCCCTGGTCGGGTCAGCCGCGGCATCCACCACCTGATATGTGTTGTCGGCACCCAGCGCGGCCACCAGCTCATTTGTCACCAGCGTCGCTTGCGCGCGATCATCCCCTTCGCTGCGATAGACCGCGAAGCCAAACGTGTTCAACTCCGCACCGGTATGCCAACGAATGCGGATGCCGTCGCCCTCGCGCGCAGCCTCAAAGCTCGTCAGCGAGACCGCATTCGGCCCCAGCACAATCAGGCCAAAATCCACAGTGGGGTTCATGGTCCTGCCGGTTGCGTCGTCCACGGCATTGGCAACATTGGGCACATGACCCGGCCGCAGCGTCACCGGTTTGGACTCGATGCCCTCTGTGCAGATGCTGTTGGGCGCACCGGTGCCGTTGTCGTCGCCATCCGCATTGGGAAGAATGCCGCCTTCGCCGTCCGGGTCCGGCGCGGGTTCGAACGGATTTGCAGTGCCGCCAGTGCTGCTGCCATAGCCTACCGGCTGCACAATGCACACGCGATAGGTGCCTTCTGGCAGCCCGCAAAATGCGTAGCGACCCATGCCCTGGCCGTTCAAATCGCTGGTGCGTGTGCCGCCTGGGGCGTCATCGGCCGTTCCCCAACACCCATCTGGCCCCACAGGGATTTCGTTGGGGCCGGTTTCGGGAAAGAGTTTGACTGGAACGTCGTTCAAGCCGCGCTCCTGCCCATCAGCCCTGCCGCTGTTGTTCTCATCGATCCAGACCATGTTGCCCAACCCCGCCTGATAGAAGCCAAAGTCCAGGGTCAGGTTAGATGCAGTGTTGCTGATCACATCGATCAGCCCCGGCGTAGTCCCCGGCACGGTGCTGGTGAGATTGCCCGGCACTTCGATGGCTGGCTCGTTGCCGGTCACACTCAGCAGGTCTCGCATGCAGGTGGCGGCACCCTGTCGGCGGCCGTTGTCGTTGTTGTCAGCATCACCATTGGCTGCTTCGGGGTCCGGCTCGGCCAACGCGCCGGTCTGGCTGATGAGGGTGCCACTGCTGAAATAGCCTCTCAGCGCGCCACCGGCGGCAAAGTTGTCCGCGGTCACACACACCGCATAGTTGCCCGGTGGCAAGGCCAAACCTGTCACCGTATTTGTGAACAGATAGAAGCCCTGTGCCGTTGTCGTCTGAGTCGCCACCGGCGTTTGTTCGATGGGATCGAGCATGTTGTTGCCGTTCGCGTCGAAGAACAACTGCAAGATCGCGGTGCCCACGCCCCTTTCGTTCGCATCCACTGCGCCGTCGTTATCGGTGTCGAACCACACCTGGTTGCCCAGGCTGATACCCGTAGGCGTTACCGGCGTGGTCACAGCCAGCACAAAGCCGAAGTCCAGCGTCAGGTTGGAACTGATATTTGCCGCAGAATCAATGAGTCCCGGCGTTGTACCGGGCAATGTAGCACCCGCATTTGTAGGCACTTCGTTCAACGGTTCATTGCCGGTCACACTCATCAAGCCGCTCAAGACGCCGTTGGTGCACAGGCCGTTCGTGATCGACAGGCCGTTGTCGTCGTTGTCCGCATCGCCATCGGGTGTAGCCGGAATCGTCTCTGTCAGCACGCCCACGCTCACAAGGCTGGTGCCGCTACTGAAATAGCCATTCAACGCGCCACCGGCAGCGAAATTGCCGGCTGCAACACACACCGCATAATTGCCCGCTGCCAACACCGTACCCGTTACTGTTTGGGTAAACAGATAGAAGCCTTGTGCAGTCGTGGTTTGGGTGGCCACCGGCGTCTGCTCAATGGGCTCAATCGCTTGATTACCATCGGCGTCGAAGAACAGTTGCAGTGCCACATTCGGCACGCCAGCCTCATTCAAATCAACCACACGGTTGTTATTTGCGTCAAACCACACCTGGTTGCCGAGGCCGATGCCACCCGGCGCAATAGGTGCTTGCAATGCAAAACCAAAATCCAGGGTGTGATTACTGGCACCGATGCCATTGGCCGGCACCGTATGCGTGATGACGGCGACGGTGCCGACATAGGATGAATCCGAGTCATTGCTATCTGCGCCGCTGGGCGTGACAATGGCATCATCGCGTTCGGTCAAAAACAACTGGTTGAGCGGCCCTGCGGCAGCATAGTCGGCGGGGTTATCCAGCCGGATCGAATACGTGGCGGTGGGCTGTAGCACGCACACACTGCCGTCCACCAGACCGGTTTCATCGGCGGGCAAGGCATCCGGCCCACTGCCGGTTTTGAAGTAATACTGGCCGGTGGCACTGGTCAGTGCGGTCGCAATCACGCTGCCATCGTCCGCATTGCCCGCCACACAATCCGGCCCAACGCCGGGGCGATATAGATTGACGGTCACGCCTGCAATACCGGCTTCGTCTGGGTCTTGCACGCCGTTGGAATTGGAATCGCGCCAGACTAGATTGCCAATTTCGAGCGGCGCCGGGTCGAGCAGCGCTTCCAGATCACCCAAACCATTGGTTTTGTTCACGGCACCGCCGGCCTGAATGAGTGAGCCACCGGCCACCACTTCGTAGCCGCGCACGCGCGCGCCGGTGACATTGCTCAGCTGCAAAACGCCGGCCGACTCAAACACGAATGGGTCGTAGGCCGTCACCGCCACTTCAGAATAGCCAGGATATTGCGCCACGCTGCCCATGGTGGTCTCGTCATGACCCGTGTCGGGGGTGGGATTAAAGTTGTCGACGAAGAATTCGCCACACTCCGCAACTGTGGGCGTGATAAGGGTATCAACACACGGGCCTGCCCCAGTGCCCGCGCCCACAGTGGGGCCAAATGTGCTGCCCGTTGTATTTTTTTCAATAGTCCAACTCATCACCTGCGAGGGCGAGTTGACCGGCGCGCCATTGGGTGAGGCACGCAGGATGTCTCCCATGGGCACGGCCGACATGTTGGTGGCACCAAATAGCGATGCACCAAACGGGCCGGGATCATCCCAGCCCAACTGGTCGGCAAACCGGTCTCGAAAGGCCACAATCATGTCATTGCCAGAAAATTCGATGCCGGTCAGTTGGGGTTGGGGAGATACCACAAAACCATCCGTCGTTTCGCTGTTGAAGGTGTATTCGGTCGTGAACACGGCCGTGCGTTTGGGCAACCCATCGAACCACGAATACCATGAACCCACCGACCCGGTCACACCAGGTCGGTTGCACGACTTGTTGGGCGAATAGGCCGGATAGACATCGGCGCAGGTCGTGGGATAGTCCAACGGAAAACGCAACACCGGGGCCGGTCCCCATCCAGCGCTTTCGGTGTAGGTGTAGACATAGGCTTCGATGTCGTCGGTCGAGCCCAGCGCCGGCCCATCCTGGCCCGTGCAAACGCCACCGACGTACAGGATGCCGTCTTTCACTTTCAGACCAAACGGCCGCCCACCCGAGCTGTCATTGACACAGCCGGGATTGGGGGGCGGACCAACCAAGGTCGCACCCACATCAGCGGGGCCGGCCTCAGCCGCGGCAATATCAATCTTGTAGAGCGACCGATTGGCGAGGTTGATCGTCCAGAGCGTGGTTTCATCCTCAGAAATATCGAGGTCGCCAAAGCCGGCCTTGCCCACCAGTGCCATCGCATCTTCATCAAAAGACGGCGGATTGGGCGTAAAGTCGCGCGTGCGAGTGAAACCGCCGGCAGCCGCCCCTAAATCCAACAAAATGGAGACAGGACCGATCGCTGGCACTTTATAGATCGCGCCAGGACCCCCCACCCCCAGACCAACACCACGCTTGACAAAGGCCGCGGTGAAGTAATCCTGGGTGCTGGGTTTGTAAGCGAGGCCAAAGTTGGCGCCAATCTCTGATGCAGTGGTATGAGTGACTAAACCCGCCTTGGTGTCGGTGTCGGCGGTGTACGGCCACGAAACCAATGCACCCAAAGTGCTGTTCGCATCACCGGCGGCATACACCGTGGTGGCCAGGCGAGGTGAGACGGACCCAAAATCGGCCGGGTTGGCCAAGCCCAGGTTGATACTCGTGGTGTTCGCCGTTGCCACAAATTGCACGCTGGTGCCCGAATCGGTGCCGCGTGGGCCAGGTCGTAAATAGCTGGCCCAGCCTGAAAATTCGATGCGGTAGAGACCGGCACCCACTGGCGTCAGGGAATAGGTGCCGTTGGCAACGGTGGTGGTTGCGCCGGCCACACTCCCGTTCACATCGTAGGCGGTCACAATCACACCAGCCACCCCGACTTCGATCAGCTCTCGCGCACCATTGAAGTTGGCATCTCGAAAGGCCAGGCCGCTGATGACGAATGGGGCGGCAGGTGCTACGCGTGCGACGCCATAATTTGTTGTGTAGAGTGATGGCGCTGCGTGGGCCGAAGCGGCTGGATGGATTGAGCCATAAGCAGATATGAGGCAGGCAGACGCGGCAACTATATGGCCGATATGTCCTGAGCGTTGGGGAAACAGTGCTGGCATAGTGACAAACTCCACTGAAGAACCATGAAAGATTACAGTTTTAATATTGCAGACAGCAATTAACGCAACAGAGCGTAGCCATAAGATTGTGTAGTTACCTCTCACTAAAGCCTTAGCAAGTCATACACATATAGTCCTATGGATCAGCCTAAAATCCTGCCTTGCAGGATATAGTCACGCTTATCGACGCCATCAAAGCACAACAGGTCAAGGCGATCTTTATCGAAAACACCACCAACCCACAACGGGTGGAGCGGGTGGCGCAAGAGGCCAGCGTCATCATCGGCCTCGAGCTATACACTGATGCGCTGGGGCCGGCTGGTAGCCCAGGAGCCACGTAGATCGATGCCATCCGGCACAACTCCAGCGCCGTCGTCGAGGCGCTGAAATAGAGACGTAGACGTAGACGTAGACGTAGACGTAGACGTAGACGTAGACGTCAAAATAAATTGAACTAGCTCATTGTCAAGATGCGCATGCAGTCCATTTGCTAGGGGTTCAGCAGAATTTTGGACAGAATGACAGAATGAACAAAACGAGATTTGTTTATTTTGTCATTCTGTCCAAAATCCGTTTTCACAAGACAACTCATTGCCTTGAACTTTTAACGACTGGGAACAATCCATGACTGAAAACGAAAAACACTTGCCCGACCTCACCGGCATCTTCAGCCTCAAAAACAAGGTCGCTCTGGTCACCGGCGGCGGCTCCGGGCTGGGACGTGGCATTGCCGAGGGGTTTGCCCAATTTGGCGCGGCCGTGCTGGTGGTGGATTACAACGCCGCTGCGGCTCAGGACACTGTCGAGCGTATTCAGCAACACCACGGCCACGCCCACGCCATTCAATGCGATGTGTCCGTGCAAGACCAGGTCCAGGCCGCCATCGCCACGGCCCTGCACACCTATGGCCGCATCGATATTCTGGCCGCCATCGCCGGCGTTGGCGACCGCAACCCGGCCGAGGACATGCGACAGGATCAGTGGGATCGCGTTATCAACATCAATTTGAAAGGCGTGTGGCTGTTCAACCAGGCCGTCGGCCAACACATGATCGAGCGGGGCGGAGGCGGCAGCATCATCAATATGTCATCGGTGGCCAGCCTGGTCGGCCTCACCACCGGCAACGCCAATTACAGCGCAGCCAAGGGCGGCGTGAACGCGCTCACGCGTGATCTGGCTGTGGAATGGGCCAGGCACGGCATTCGCGTAAATGCGATTGCGCCGGTGCAGTTCAAAACGCCGCTGGTCAAAAACCTGCTCGCCCAAAAGCCCGAAACAGAAGCCTACTTTGTCAATCGAATTCCATTGGGGCGTTTGGGCGAGGTGCACGAAATCATCGGCCCGGCCCTCTTTCTGGCCTCAGACGCCGCCAGCATGGTGACGGGGCATATTTTGGTCGTGGATGGCGGGAACACGATCGCGTTCTGACGCGCGCGTTCTGACGCCCTATCCACTATCCCAAAATGGCTGGGCAAATCTACGCGTAAACTGGCCCTTAATATGAATGTCACGAATGTCTCGCTTCGCCAGATCGAACGGCCCGATTGGTCCATTCCCGCCGATGAGCCCCAACCCACGCTCCCCACGGCCGAATACGAGCAACGCCTGGCCGAGCTGTATGCCACAGCCGGCACGACCTGGGTCGCGGTGTATGCCGACCGCGAGCATGCCGCCAACCTGGTCTTCCTCACTCACTTCGACCCGCGCTTTGAAGAGGCTCTCTTGCTATTGGGGCCAAATGCGTCCCGCACCCTCATCCTCGGCAATGAAGACATGGGTTACACCTCACAGGCGCGGCCCGAAATGGCCTTTGTGTTGTGCCAGTCGTTTAGTCTGATGGGTCAGGCCCGCGACCAGGCCCCCCGTCTGGACGCCGTGTTGCGCCAGATTGGGCTCAAGGCCGGCGATAGCATCGGCGTGGTGGGTTGGAAATATCTCGAAGCCAGCGAGGATGAGGATCTGACCACACCCGCTTTCATCCCGGCTTATTTTCTGCGGCACTTGCAACGCGTGGTCGGCGAGCAAGGCCGCGTCACCGATGTCACCCATGCGCTCATGCACCCGACCCAGGGGTTGAAGAGCCGCAACAGCGCCGCCCAAATTGCCATGTTTGAGTGGGCGGCCATGCGCACCAGCGAGGCGGTGCAACGGGTGTTGCGCCACGCCACACCCGGCCAAACCGAGGCCGAAGCGGCGTTGCAGTTTGCCTATCAGGGTCTGCCCATGTCGTGCCACCCGATGCTGAACTCGGCCGGCGCTGGCGAACCGGTCGTCGGCCTGCGCAGTCCGGGTATGCGCAAGTTGGACTATGGCGACGGGGTCTCGACGGCCATCGGCTATTGGGGGTCTCTGTGCGCGCGCGCGGGGCTGTTGCGCACCGATGCCCCGGCTGGTTTCGTCGAGGGCTATGTGACCCCATACTTCAAGGCCATTGCCACGTGGTATCAGACCATCCGTGTAGGGGCCATCGGCGGCGAGTTGTTCAATCGAGTACTAGCCGCATTTGAAGGTTCAAGTATTCGACCTGCG
>Ga0105048_10016955_pt1 | contig 11241 bp, 9 predicted proteins | sample MAT05_FD_78382 | JGI IMG/M metagenome (GOLD analysis project Ga0105048, IMG submission 78382) | Freshwater microbial communities from Lake Fryxell liftoff mats and glacier meltwater in Antarctica - MAT-05 | ecosystem: Environmental > Aquatic > Freshwater > Ice > Liftoff microbial mat | place...
CGGCCATAAAGACGCGGCTCCAGCGGCCAAGAGCCCCGGGACCGAGCCTAAGACGGACCAGACCGATCCGCTCGTTGCGCGTGACGTGTCGCAATACAACCTTGAGAAGGGCAAGCCGGCCAGTCAAGTCTACGACCCCGTGGCGTACTTCCCCGAAGGCGGCGGGCAGGCCAAGAAGGGCGATGCGAAGTTCTCATACACCTACCGCCGCGCGGCGTACCACTTCTCCAATCAGAAGAACCGCGACGCGATCAAGGCCGCCCCGGCTAAGGTCGTGCCCGCTTACGGCGGGTGGTGCGCGTATGCCTGCTCGCTGGACGACAAGGTCGAGATCGACCCCAAATCGTTCAAGGTGACCGATGGACGTTTGTACCTGTTTTACAATGGCATCCTGAACGATACGAAGTTCAAGTGGTCCAAGGAAGAGACCAAGCTGCAGCAGAAGGCGGATTCGTGTTGGAAAAAGATCGCCAAGGAAGACCTCCCGATGAAGCCCGACCCCGCGAAGACGCCGCCCGTCGCGCCCAAGGGTGGCTAGACGAATTGGGCCGCCGGGTTGCTGGCGGCCAACTAAACCCTCTAAAACCCCGTCGCGCGGAGCCCCCACGTCGGCTTCACGCGGCGGCGGTTTTTTGTAGTCTGTACCGATGACGCAGCGGCGGCACCATTATGAGCGGGCGTTCGAGGACTACCTCCGCCGGCAGCGGGTGCCGTATGTCGCGGTGGACGAGGCGCGGAAGGCGCTGTTGCCGGAGGATCAGTCGTTGAAGGTGGAATCGGTGTGGAACGGCGGCGGGGCCGGCGGGCGGGCGTTGCACGCGCTGAAATCGTTCGACTTTGTGATCTATGGCCGGGAGATGAATCTGCTGGTGGACGTAAAAGGGCGGAAAGTAACCCGGCGGATGGGGGGTCGGGCGGCTCTCCGCGAGACGCTGGGGCAGCGAGGGCGGGGGGCCAAGATCGCGAGCGGCGGGGAGCACGGGTTGTTTGTGCCGGCGGTGCCGTATCGGACGGGGCGGCTGGAATCGTGGGTGACGCACGACGATGTGGAGTCATTACGGCATTGGCAGGCCCTGTTCGGCGACGGGTTTGAGGCGGCGTTTGTGTTCGTGTACTGGTGCGACGAGCAGCCGCCGGACGGGTTGTTTCAGGAGATTTTCGAGTATCAGGGAAAGTGGTACGCGCTGCGTTCGGTGCGGCTGGATACGTATGTGTCGGCGATGAAGCCACGGAGCGCGCGGTGGGGGACTGTGGACATCCCGACGGCGCGGTTTGCGCGGATCAGCGAGGCGTTCGCGCCGCGTCAGGATCGGCTGGGGTTGGCGGGAGAGCGGACGGGCGGCTAAGTGGCGTGGGCTTGGGGCTTTACAGACTGGCGGGAGGGCCGTAGGCTCATGGCATGAGAAGCTTTCGAGGACGTAGCGGTGCGGGTTGGCTCTTGGCGGGCGCGGTGGCGATCGGCTGTGCCGCGGGCGCCTCGAGCGGGCAGGTCGGAGGCGGGGTCGCGGGGAGGGGGAGCACCCAGGCCCCGGCGACGCGGCTGACGCCTCCGGCGATCGCGCCGCCGCGCGAGCCCGAGGGGTTGTCGTTTTCGGCGATGCTTTGGACGGTCGTGGTGGTGGCGGTGGCGGTGGGCGCGAACATGTTGCCAACCAAACGTGGGCACAAGGACTGACCGGGCATGAAGGGTACACGGCGCGGGCTGATTATCTTGAACTCGGGGTTGTTGGCCGTGGTGGCGGGGCTGTGGTCGTGGTCGCCGACGTCGGCGGGGCGTGATCCGGGCGCGGCGTGGGCGCAGGAGGCCGCCAAGGCTCGGCAACGCGGGCAGTTTCTGATGGTGTCGGGCAAGCTGCAGGGCTCGCCCACCAACGCGGTGTACATCGTGGACACGGCCAACCAGGAGTTGTTGGCCGTCAAGTGGGACCGCGCCGGGCAGCGGCTGCAAGGACTAGGCTGGCGCGACATGGTCAGGGACGGCGGGGCGGCGGCGGGCGCGGTGGTGCCGGGCACGGGCGGTGGACGATGAGCGACCTTCAACCCTCACCAGTTGTGGTGGCCCCCCACTCCGCGCCGGCGGTTCACCACGGCACGCGCGGGCTGTGGATCAGCGCGGCGGTGCTGGCAGGGGTGGCGATGCTCCTGGGTGGGCGGCTGCTCACCCCGGTGCCGGCGTATGCGGATGTGGCGTCGCAGGCGGGCGAGTTTGCAGCCTTGACGACCGACGCGGGGAGCGATGACCTTTTGATTGTCCTCGACCAACGGGCCGAGGCTTTGCTGGTGTATCACGTGAAGAACCAGACGTCCCTGGAGTTTCGGGGGCGCGAGGATTTGCGAGACCTCTTCATTCAGGCCCGGCGAGCCGCGGGCCGTTAGCGCTTCGTGTGTTCCGATCCACGCGGCCCGAACCGGGCGAGCCGCGGCAGAAGACCAGACCCGGTGGACCGAACCTTCGTCACGGAGAGCTCCGGCGGGAAGAGGACACGATCAAACACGCGGATGCAGCGGCACTTGCCGCGGCTTGGCCAGTTTGGATCGTGAGCTTGCCGATCGGTGCTTGAGGTGGCGGGAAGAGGCGCACGAAGAGCCCCATGCCCATTCATCCATTGCCGCAGTTTGAGGAAGACTTGAAGGCCGACCAAGAGGCGTATGCCAAGCTGGAGGCACCCAAGACGGTGGTCGTCCGGTTTGGGGCGACCAAGATGATCGGGGAGTTCCCGTTCGATCTGGACGTGAAGCCCGGGTGCGGGACCAAGATGGTCGTGCGGACGGCCCGGGGGACGGAGCTATCAGAGATGCTCACGAGCACCTGCCCCAACTCGGGGTGCTCCAAGAGCGTGAGCCGACAGGAGATGCTCGAGTACATCGAGAACTCTGGCGGGCGCGATTATCCGTACTTCACCGACGGCAAGGTGCTGCGGATCGCGACCGTGGAGGACATGAACAAGCAGTCGGCGATGGAGGCCGGGAAGATCGAGCTCATCCGGTTCGCGCGCGAGGTGGCGGTGCGGCTGGAGATGCCGATGAAGGTGGTGGACGCCGAGGAGATCCTGGGCGGGGAGCGGCTGACGTTCTACTTTGCCAGCGAGGAGCGGATCGACTTCCGGCCCATGGTGATGGAACTGGCGGCCCGCTATCGCACGCGGATCGAGATGCGGCAGGTCGGGGCCCGCGACGAGGCGCGGCTGACGGCCGACTATGAGAAGTGCGGGCAGCACTGCTGCTGCAAGCAGTTTCTCAAGGTGCTCAAGCCGGTGTCGATGAAGCAGGCCAAGATCCAGAAGGCGACGCTCGACCCGCTCAAGATCAGCGGCCGGTGCGGGCGGCTGATGTGCTGCCTGCGGTACGAAGAATCGACGTACGACGACCTGCGCAAGCGGCTGCCCAAGAAGAAGACGCGCGTGACGACGCCGGACGGGCCGGGGCTGGTGATCGACACGCAGATTCTGACGCAGTTGGTGCTGGTGGAGCTTGAGTCCAACGGCGAGCGGAGCGCGTATCCGGTGGAATCGCTCGATGGCGGGGCCGCGGTGACGCCGACCAAGGGCGAGGAATATGACGAAGAGGAAGAAGGGCCACGGGGCGAGGCGGGGCCGCTGGGCGATCGCCCGCCGGCGCCGTTGCCCCCCCCACCGCCGGCGAATCGGCCGGGCGGTGCGCCAGGCGGTGCGCCGGGCACTTCTGCGGGCGGGTCTCCGGGCGGGTCTCCGGGCGGGCCGCGACCTGACCGGCCGCGCGATGATCGGCCCCGCGACGACCGCGGGCCTCGGCCTTCGGGGCCGCCCAACCGCGGCGGGCCGGGTGGCGGACCAGGTGGATCCGGCGGACAGGGTGGGCCGGGCGGACAGGGCGGACAGGGGGGTGGGCAAGGCGGCCGGGGTGGGCAGCGGCGCGATGACCGCGGGCGGCGCTGATCGGGCACGCCGGGCGGCGTTGCGGCTACCCTGACGGCTCATGTCTAACCAGTCCACGGCGGCCCAGGCGACGGACGCACCCAAGGAATCGGTCAAAGAGACGCTGATCTCAATCGTGATCGCGTTCGCGCTGGCGTTTGTGTTCCGCGGATTCGTCGTCGAGGCGTTCGTGATTCCGACCGGGTCGATGGCCCCGACGTTGATGGGTGCGCACATGCGTTTCCAGAGCGACGCGACGGGCTATTCGTGGCCGGTGGGCCCGTGGCACCTCAGGCAGGGTACCAGCGAGGCGAAGGCGATCCAGGGGCAGCGCGGGGTCGACGGGCCGATCACCGTGCACGACCCCATGAGCGGCAAGCGGTTTGATGGGGTCGACATCGCCTCGCGGGCGGGCGACCGGATTTTGGTGCTGAAGTATCTGTACGGCTTCCGCGAGCCGGAGCGGTATGACGTGGTGGTGTTTAAGAACCCCGGCGAGCCGGCGGTGAACTACATCAAGCGGCTGATCGGGTTGCCGGGGGAGCAGATCGCGCTGGTGGACGGGGATGTTTTCGTACACAAGTCTGACGGGCGGACGACGGGCTTTGGGCCGGGCGGGGTGGAGTGGGATGCACCGGGTTGGCAGATCGCACGCAAGAGTGACGCGGTGTCGAAGACGGTGTGGCAGCCGGTGTTTGACGCGGAGTTCACGCCGCCGAATGCGAACGCGGGCGGGGTGACGTGGTTCCAGACGCCGTGGGTGGGCCAGTCGGCTGGCTGGGCGGTCGAGGGGCAGCGGGCGTATACGTACGACGGGGCGGGGCCGACGGCGCTGGCGTGGGATTCGAACCGCGACTTCATCCGCGATGCGAAGATGGGCCTCAAGTGGGAGATCAGCGACCGCTACGCGTACAACGAGTGCTACGACCGATTGCCGCGGAACTTCCCGGTGGGGGACATCCGGCTGCGGGCGGGGATCGAGATCCCCGATCTCCCGGTGGGGCGGATGGGCATCCGACCCAGCGTGGCGGAGGGCGCGGTGCCGAGCGTCTCGGCGATCGTGACGGCGCGCGGGCACGAGTTCCGCGGGATGGTGACGGCGGGGAAGGCGAGCGTGGCCATGCGGCCGCAGCCGACGAGGGACCAGCCCGACCCGGCGTGGAAGGAACTGGGCCAGGGCGAGACGCACGGCATTCGCAGCGGGTTCGTCGCGCAGATCGAGTTTTGGCACATCGACCAGCGGCTGGAGCTGTTGGTCGATGGAAAGGTCGCGGCGCGCGGGGAGTATGACTGGACGCCGGCGGAGCGGATCGCAGCGGCCACGGGGCAGAGCCTGGCGGATCTGCTGTCGCGAAAGGACCAACTTGGTCGTGTACTGCCCGCGGGGGCCCAGTTGAGCGATCCTTCGATCTACAAGGCTTCGGGCGCGCGCTGGGACTTCTCGGGCGGGCCGGTGGTGGTGCACCGCGCGGCGCTTGATCGCGATCTGCACTATCGACCGGATTTCAGGCGTTCGTTGCAGCCGGGAGAGTCGCAGCCGGGCCCGGCGTGGGCCACGCATCCGAACACGGTGATGACGCTGGGGCCGGATCATTTCTTTGTGCTGGGCGACAACAGCCCCGCCAGCGAGGACGGCCGCTTGTGGACCGGGCCCGATAGCTGGGTGGCGAGCGAGATCGATCCGACCATCGGCGTGGTGCCGCGGGAGCTGATGCTGGGCAAGGCGTTCTTCGTCTACTTCCCGGCGCTGGCGGGCAACAGCCCGATCCCGATGCCCGACTTCGGGCGGCTGCGGTTCATCTGGTGAGGTCGCCGCGAGGAAATGCGGGGGCGTGACGGCGGCATTCGGCTGGCATGAGTCGATCGGGTCAAGCAAGCCGCAGAGCGGCACGGATGGATTGGGCGTCTGCGTGGAACAACCGCGCGATCTCGGCGCACGCGGCGATCTGGCCGGGCCACATGAACCACGCGGAGGCATCGGCCAGACTCACCCAGCGGGCGGCGCTGTGCTCGGGCTCGACGCGTGGCTGCCAGCCGGGCGAGACCAGCGCGACAAATCGCGGCGACAGCACCACCGCGTCGACTGCCGAGACGTAGAACGGGTGGACTTGTTCGAGGGCCCACAGGCCCAGCAACGCGGGGTCGCTCGGGCGCAGGCCGACTTCCTCGTGCAGCTCGCGGCGTGCGGCGGCGTCGGCGGCTTCGCCCGGCTCGGCGTGGCCCATCACGGGTTGCCAGGTGCCGCGGAGCGGGTCGTCGGCACGCAGGAGTTGCAGGACTTGCAGTTGATGCTCGGCGCGGAGCATGCCCGGCACGCGGCGGACGATGTAGACATCGACAATGTCGGCCCGCAGGCGGGCCCCGCCGCCGGGGGCTTGACGGAAGCCGGAGAGGTCGTTTGTCATGGCGCGGCTCGGGTAGAGGGGGCGTGGGGGGCGTGAGTGACGATCGCGGCGATGCCCGCGGCTTTGTCGAGCGTTTCACGCCACTCTGAGAGCGGATCAGAGTCGGCGACGATCCCCGCGCCGACGGGGTAGGTCAGTGTGCCAGAGCGGATGGCGTCGCGGGCGGTGGAGGCGGGATCTGGCTCGCCTTCGATGAGGGCGGTGCGGATGGCGATGTTGGCGGCGGCGTGGCCGCAGATGGAGACATAGCCCACGAGGCCGCAATATGGGCCGCGTGCGAAGGTCTCCAGACGGGCGATCTGCTGCATCGCCGCGATCTTGGGGGCCCCGGTGACGGACCCGCCGGGGAAGGTGGCGCGGAGCAGGTGGGCGAGCGTGAGGCCCTCGCGGAGGATGGCGCTGATGGTGGCGGTGGCTTGCCAGACGCCGGCGGCGGATTCACCGGGCGAAGCGGGCCGGCCGTGCTGTTCGATGGCGCGGTGATGGGCGACGGTCACGGAGCCTACGGCGGCGACGCGGCCCAGATCGTTGCGCATCAGATCGATGATCATGCAGAGCTCGGCCTGTTCCTTGGGGTTGTCGCGCAGCTCGGCGGGGTCGGCAGAGGCGCGGCGCGTCCCCTTCATCGGGCGCGTCTCGACGCGGCGCGTACGAGGATCGAAGCTGAGGAACAGTTCGGGGCTGGCGCAGGCGATGGCGCGACGGGACCCGGCGGCGCTGTCGGGGAGTTCAAGGTACGCCCCATACCACGGCCGCAGTTGCTCGGCGAGGGCGGCAAAGAGGGCGCGGGTGGAGCCGGTGAACTCAGCGTGGAGGGCGTGAGTGAGGTTGACTTGATAGATGTCGCCCGCGGCGATGGCCGAGAGGGCGCGGCGGACGGCGGCCTGATAATCAGCCGCAGGCATGGTCGGACGGAGCGGGCCGAGGTCGAAGCCACGGACCGAGTCAGATGCAGGCCCCGGGTCGATGTCGGGCGGCTGGCGGGTCCAATCGCTGGGGCCGACGGCCCACCAGGATTGGCGGAGGCGATCGAAAACCCAGGCCCGAGGGCAGAAGAACCAAGCGGCCGCGGGCCAGGTGGAGGCAGGCTGCGCGGGGGAACCAGAAGCGGATTCGAGGGCTTGGCCGAGGTGATAGCTGAGTTGGCCGATCCAGCCGCCGAGGAAGGGCGGGGCGTGGGGGTCGAGGCTGGAGCGGTCAAACGGGGCTGCCGCGGCGGCGGAATGGGCCGTGAGGAGCCGGATAGCCTCGGCGGGCTGTTGGTGGATCTGGGCTGATTCGGGCTCGGCGAGGATGACCCACCGCGAGGCTTCGGCATCGGCTCCCGACCTGAGCGCGGCCAAGGGGCGTTGGGCCGGCCAAGCGGCCCAGACGGCCTCCGGGCGTACGGCATGCCACGCCGGGATGGGGATCGCTGTGGGGGGCGAGGGCACGAGTGATGCTATGGGCGGGGGCATCAGGACTGAGAATTGGGAGCCGGTACACCGTACGGGGCTCGTCTCTGGGATGAATCGTTCCTAAACTTATGGTGAGGGCGCCACGCGCCCCGGGGCGCGCGACGCCGGACCGCGATCATGGCGGGCGACCCGAACATCTTCCGATTGCGTGTCCGACACGCCTTTGCCAAGGGTCCATAGATGCCTACTTCGACCGCTCGTCCGTCCAAAGTCCATTCCAACGGCACCGCCAACGGGTCGGTGAAGCCGATCTCCGGAAAGGCCACGCCTTCCAAGCTTCAGGCGCAGAAGATGGTGTTCTACTTCGGCGATTCCAAGGTCGACGGCGTCGCGTCGCAGAAGCAGCTCCTGGGCGGCAAGGGTGCCAACCTCGCCGACATGTGCTCGATCGGGCTGCCGGTGCCCCCCGGGTTCACGATCACGACCGAGACGTGCGCCGCGTACTACCGCGCGGGCCAGCGTCTACCGGTGGGCCTGATGAACGAGGTTCACAAGTACATCAACCTGCTTGAGAAGGAAACCGACAAGAAGTTCGGCTCGCCTGAGAACCCGCTTCTGGTGTCGGTGCGTTCGGGCGCGGCCGTGAGCATGCCGGGGATGATGGACACGATCCTCAACCTGGGCCTGACGGATCAGGCCGTCGAGGGTCTGGCCAAGACGACGGGCAACCGCCGCTTCGCCTACGACGCGTATCGCCGGCTGATCAACATGTTCGGCGACGTGGTGATGAACGTCCCGCACGAGCAGTTTGAGACGGCGTTCAAGCACATCAAGGCCAAGTACAAGGCGGCCGACGACACCGACGTTCCCGAGGCGGGCATCGTCGAGCTGTGCGATGCGTACAAGGAAGTCTTCCGCAAGAAGGTCGGCGAGATGTTCCCGCAGAACCCGTTCAAGCAGCTCGAACTCGCCATCGAGGCGGTGTTCAAGAGCTGGAACGGCGACCGCGCCGTGAGCTATCGCCGGCTCGCGAACATCCAGGGCCTGCAGGGCACGGCCGTGAACATCCAGACGATGGTGTTCGGCAACATGGGCGACGACTCGGGCACGGGCGTGGCGTTCACACGCTCCAACACCACCGGCGACAACAAGTTCACCGGTGAGTTCCTCATCAACGCCCAGGGCGAGGACGTGGTCTCCGGCATCCGCACGCCCAAGAGCGTCGACGAGATGCCCAAGTGGAACAAGAAGGTCTACGACCAGCTTATCAAGATCAAGCACAAGCTCGAGAAGCACTACAAGGACATGCAGGACATCGAGTTCACCATCGAGCGCGGCAAGCTCTACATGCTGCAGACCCGCAACGGCAAGCGCTCGGGCTTCGGCGCCGTCAAGATCGCCTGCGACATGGTGAAGGAGAAACTCATCACCGAGAAGCAGGCCATCCTGCGCATCCCGGCGGGCGACTTGTACCAGCTCCTGCTCCCCAGCTTCGATCCCAGCAAGAAGAAGACGGCGACGCTCATCGGCGAGGGGATCCCCGCCTCGCCCGGGGCCGCCGTGGGCAAGCTGGCGTTCTCTGCCAAGGAAGCCGTCGACCGGGCCCGTGCCGGCGAGAAGGTCATCCTGGTCCGCGAGTTCACCAGCCCCGAGGATATCGAGGGCATGCACTCGGCCGCGGGCATTTTGACCAGCACCGGCGGTCGCACCAGCCACGCGGCGGTCGTCGCGGCGGGCTGGGGCAAGTGCTGCGTGGTCGGCGCCAACGAGATGCACATCGACGAGAAGACGGCCAAGATGACCGTCGGCAAGCGCGTCTATGGCCGCGAGGACGTGATCTCGATCGACGGCTTCACGGGCCAGGTCTGCGAAGGCTCGATCTCCAGCATCGACCCCAAGCTCTCGGGCGACTTTGCCACGGTGATGCGTTGGAGCGACAAGTACCGCAAGCTGGGCATCCGCACCAACGCCGACACCCCCAACGACGCCCGCAAGGCGCGTGACTTCGGGGCCCAGGGCATCGGCCTGTGCCGCACCGAGCACATGTTCTTCGAGGGCGAGCGGATCCTGGCGATGCGCGAGATGATCCTGGCCGAGACGACCGACGCCCGCAAGGCGGCGCTCGAGAAGCTCCTGCCTTACCAGCGCGACGACTTCGTAGGGATCTTCACGGCGATGAAGGGCCTGCCCGTCACGATCCGCCTGATCGATCCGCCGCTGCACGAGTTCCTGCCGCACGACGACGCGGGCCAGGCAACGGTCGCCAAGAGCCTGGGCATCTCGCTGGAGAAGGTGCGCCGCCGCGTGAAGGAACTGCACGAGGCCAACCCTATGCTGGGCCACCGCGGCTGTCGGCTGTGCGTGACGTATCCCGAGATCCTGGAGATGCAGATCCGGGCCATCGTCGAGGCGACCATCGACTGCCACGCCAACAACATCAAGGCGATGCCGGAGATCATGCACCCCTTGATCGGCACCCGCAAGGAGCTGGCATACCTGCGTCAGCTGACGATCGACACGATCGCCTCGGTGAAGGCCGAGAAGAACTGGCAGAAGCGGCTCGACATCCCCATCGGGACGATGATCGAGGTGCCCCGCGCCGCCGTGACGGCCGACCAGATCGCCGAGGTCGCCGACTTCTTCTCCTTCGGCACCAACGACCTCACGCAGATGACTTTCGGCTACAGCCGCGACGACATCAACAACTTCCTGCCCGACTACCTCCACAAGGAACTGCTCGAAGGCGACCCGTTCCAGTCGCTGGACCAGCAGGGCGTGGGCCTGCTCGTCGAGATGGGGACCACCAAGGGCCGCGCCACCAGCCCGGGCCTCAAGGTCGGCGTCTGCGGCGAACACGGCGGCGACCCCAAGTCCGTCCACTTCTTCCATCGCATCGGGCTCGACTACGTCTCGTGCTCACCGTACCGCGTGCCCATCGCCCGCCTCGCAGCGGCGCAGGCAGTGGTCATGGAAGACACGAGCAAGTAACCCCGACTCATTCGGCAAAAGCATGAAACTAAAACCCCGGGGCACCGAGCCCCGGGGTTTTTCGTTGGTCGCGTTGATCAAGCAGACGACCGCTATGGGATGTCGCGCCTCCGCCCGCCGAGCTTGGTGGTGACGAAGGAGATGGGCTGCCCTCGGGGGAACTCATCAAAGGGAAAATCCGCTCCGGTTGCGGGGATGGCTTCACGAGTGCCATGCGCGGCGACATGACCATCACTAAACGCGATGTTGAGGACGTCGGCCTCAGGATCCTCTCGGGGCCTGAGGTTGCCGTGGCGGGCCCACGATTCGGAAAACACCGCTTTCGACGCGGGGCAACTAACCTGATCAAACCGAACCCACGCCTTGGCCGCTGCCATCCGAGGGAGTTGATTGCCCCGGACCGTCCATGCCCGAGGATCCGACATCAGGGCGACCGAGTACGCAAACGAGGTCGTTGCACCCGACAACGGCGATCTGTCGAACAGCCTGGCCGGCTCCACCGCCCCATCGGATGGATTGACCGCTGCCATTCCTCCGGTGCGAACTTGTGTGGGGCAA
>Ga0105048_10016957_pt1 | contig 11240 bp, 9 predicted proteins | sample MAT05_FD_78382 | JGI IMG/M metagenome (GOLD analysis project Ga0105048, IMG submission 78382) | Freshwater microbial communities from Lake Fryxell liftoff mats and glacier meltwater in Antarctica - MAT-05 | ecosystem: Environmental > Aquatic > Freshwater > Ice > Liftoff microbial mat | place...
GCCAGCAAGGAAGGTCTGCCGATCTTCCTGACGCGCTCATAGGAACTCCCGCCAGTCATGGGGCTCCTCGATAAATTATTCCGCCGCGGTCCGGCTGCGCCAGCGGTCTCGCTAAACGAGATCCGGCGCAGTTTCAATGAGGCCGCGGCGGACGAGGAGCACTTCCCCTCCACCATCGATCCACGTATTTATCACGTTCGGTTAATTCTGCGTTTTTTTGGCGACCTGAATGGAAAACGCGTGGCTGATATTGGCAGCGGCAAGGGCCGTTTCGCACGCGTTCTGCTGGAGGAAAGCCCCGAGGCCCGAATCACCGCCTTCGATCTTTCCGAAGCCATGCTGCGCGCCGTCCCTCGTGAAATTGAGGTTTGCTGCGGCTCCATGACCGCGCTCCCCTTCCCTGACGGCGCGTTCGATTGCGCCTATGCGACCGAATCGCTGGAACACGCGGTGGATATTGAAGCCGCGGTCCGGGAACTGTGCCGGATTGTGAAGCCCGGCGGACGGATCGTGATCATCGACAAGAACGCCGACCACTGGGGCGAACTCAAAACACCGGCCTGGGAAAAGTGGTTCAGGCGAAAAGAGCTGGAGAAACTCCTCGGGAAATGGTGTGCGGGCGAAGTAACCAGCGAGCTGATTTCGTACTGGGAAGACATACCGCCGGATGGGCTCTTCGTCGCGTGGAAAGCGATCCGCTAGTTTAACCGCGCGAATTTAACCGCGCGAATTACCCACCGAAAACCCACAACAGCAGGCTGACCTCATCCTCAGGAACGGGCGCGCCGCCAAGAAGCTTCTCCACCAAAGCGCGCGTGCGGACCGTCGGAAACGGCTCGCCCCACGTCGCTGTGGTCTGCTGGCCGGGCAGCTTCACCAGGAACGGAACCGCGACCGGGTCGTCGGCGGGCAAAGCCTCATCTTCAGCGGTCCACTGTGGACCTCCGCGCCACAGGTTCGCACGCCACCCATGGTCGGCGCTGACTATGACGGCACTCCGATCCCACAAGCCCTTCGCCTCCATGCCCGACCGAATCTCGCCAAGCACGTGGTCCGCCAGCGCCAGCGAGTCCACATAGCTGATCCGGCGACTCGCGGGTGCCAGTGTCGATGTCGCGCGATCATACACCGCGGGCGGATGCGGAGCCGGCAGATGAAGCACCACCAGACCGTTGGCCGGATCACTGGCCAGCGCGGTGGCGCGTTCCCGCAGATAGCGCAGCCGCGCGATCTTCTCCTCCCGCTCCACCAGCCCCGGAAAGTAGCCCGGCCAGTGGCCCAACAGAGGGATTGCCGCGATCTGCAGCCGGAGCCGAAACCACATGCGCTCGGGCAGCGACTGGCCGCTGAACGGCTCCTCGGCACCGGCATGCCTCCAACTCGCCACCCAGGCGGAATCCGTGAGGCTCGCGCTCAACACACGTCCCCAGGGATGAAACCAGCCGGTGAGCGCGGTGTTGTAGCCCATCGCGCGAGCCGCGGTGAACACGCTCGGCGCGGAACTCCAGTCGAACGTATCGGTCGCCCCTTTCAGCCGAAGGCGCAGCGTGGACGGCCCCTCCGGGACGGCGGTCTCCACCGTTCGACCCAGCATCAGCGACGGCAGACATTCCAGCGTCGAGTCGCCGGGAGACTCCGCGGAGGATGCATAGATGCTCTGGGCCCGCAGGCGGTCGAACTCCGGCAGGTGAAGCCCGGCCGGACGCTGATCAAACGCGAATTTCCTGCTGAGTTCGTCGAAGACAATCCAGACAACCCGTGCTCTGGCGGGCGAGGCCAGTTTTTTCGCCAGGGGCCGGTCCACGAAATCGGCAGGCGACCATGCGGCGGCGGCGAATCCCGCGCGCACCACAATCAGCGCCAGAACCGGAATGGAGTACAGGAACACGCCACGAACAAGGCGCAGCGCGCGGGCTGGCCAGGCAACGCTGAGCACGCCCAGAGGCAACGCGATTAGCCCGGCCACCGGCCAAAAGGCGCTGGTCCGGATCAGCGGAGCCGGATCAAATGGGAGCATCCTGAGCAGCGCCACCGATGCCATTCCCGCGGGCAGCCCGCTCAGAGCGAGTAGCAGGTACTGCGTCCACCGGGCGTCGCGCCGACTCCGCAGCAGTGCCCACGCGGCCATGAACAATCCCACCAGCAACACCTGACAACACACCACAGGCAGCACGATCAAAGTGGCGGGATGGAAGCGGGCGAAGTACACGCTGTCGCCCTGGGCGAGCTCCACCCAGCAGTTCAGGAAGCACCAGGTGGAGACGGCGCAGCACAACGCCACCACCTTCCATGAGCCCTCAGGCGGCATCCGTCGATCTCTTTCGGAGCGTGTAGAGCGTGCGCGTCGGCGTCACCTGCACTGAGGAAACGATCTCGAAATGCCGGAGCGCAGCCTCCTCAAATGTCTGGGCGGACAGGTCCGCGTGCAGATGGTCGCGACCGCGCGCAATGCGGCGGAACTGCTCGTCCGCCGGGTCCACATACTCCACAATCAGCAGGCTGGTGGTCAGGCTCGCCGCCAGTGTGAAGATCATGTCCAGCGGGACGCGCTCAGCGACCATTAGATGGTGCAGCAGCGCAAGCATCAGAACGCAGTCGAAGCGCCCGCGGGCACGGTCGAGGAACGACGCGCATTCGCCATTGGTCCACCCCAGCGCAGGCGAAGGCCGCGCGATATCGACCACCAGCGGCAGAATGGACAGGTTGCCGTCACGGGCCTGTCGCCAAAGGCTGCCGACGGCCGCCGCATCCCGGTCGATGGCGACTACGGACGCACCACGGGATGCCACCATCAGGCTGAAGTACCCGGTATTGCAACCGATGTCCAGCACAGCGGTGGGATGAAACCGGTCGAGCGCCGCGACCAGGGCGTTCTGCTTTGTGCCCAGTTCCTGCACCGAATAGCGATGACCTTCGCTCATGTACGAGGACCAGCCCCCGCGTTGGGTCCGGCTGCCCCAGCGGAGGAGTTGTCCCGTCTTTCGCAGCAGCCGCCGCAGGATCCAGATTGCCTCGTCCGGCGTCCCAGCCTCACGCTGCCGGTAGACATTACCCGTTCCGGCGCGGCTCGACAGCATTGACGGAAGCAACACGGAACCCAGCAGGGGCGGGAGCGCCAGGCGCCACCACGGCAGCAAGCGGCGGACGTCCTCCGGTTCCAGTCCGTCCCGCCGCGTGATAAAAATCTGATCGAGACCGATACCCGCCAGGCGATTCACCCACAGGGGATAGACGAAGGTCCGGAGAAACTCGGCATGCGCCCGCCAGATGGGGTCCCGGAGGGCCCTGTCGCCGAAGGAGAGGAAGTCGATGAACACCGGTGCCGCATGCTCGTCAAACAGCACATTGAAGGGGGTGGCGTCCTTCAGAAGGTAGCCGTACTCCAGTGACTTCTCCGCCAGTTCCAGGGTTAATTCCCCGGCCGCCTGCAACATTTCCGGAGCCCATTCGTAGGGATAGCTGGGAAATGGGATGGGCTGATGTTCGAGAATCAGGGAATCACGAAGCTCAACGGCGGAAACGCCGGCGTAATCCTCCAACCCGTCGGCGGAGACGGTCGTAGTGATACACAGACGTCCCCGCGCCATCAGGCGGGAGGCCAGCGGACTATCAAGAAAACGCCGGATCCTCACGGCGGAGGAGGGCCGGACAACTCTCAGAATCCGATGCTTGCCGCGAATGAGGGACCCTTCCGGATCGCGAAACGACCGGCGGCAAACATCGTTCACAGCTTTGGCGCAGAAGTCGGAGTCTGGTCTCTTTCGTTACGGAAGATGCCAACAAGAGCTTTGCGGAAGCGGTATCCAGCCGTCAGAAAACCAGCGGCCAATACCTGCAGGAAGAATAATCCTGAGCCGGGATCAGAGTACACAAAAATCTGAACACCAGGATCCGGAAAGTGTTTCGCCCCGTACGGAAAAAATGTCGCCGAGGCCCGCATGCCAGGAGTGAATCCATGCTCGCCGTGGCCTCCCGTTATCCTGAGAGGAGATGTCAGTTACCGAAGTAGTGGAAGCGCAGGGTCACCTCATCGACTCGCACATCATGGAGCGCATCTTCGACACCGTAGTCGAGTTCAACGGGAAGTTCGAAGTGGAACGCTTTGAGATCGGCCGCACCAACGGCGATGCGTCGCACCTGCGGTTAAAGGTGGAGACGGGCGAAGCGCGCCAGATGCACTCGTTGCTGGAGGCGCTCGTCAGCCTGGGCTGCTCGCCTGTGGATTCCGGCGACGCCGGCCTGAAGACGATTGAGAAGGACAAGTGCGCCCCGGAAGATTTCTACTCCACCACGAATCACAAGACTTTCGTACGTTCAGGCGGGGAGTGGATTGAAGTTCAGGATCAGCGGATGGACGCGCTGGTGGTGCTCCGCGGTACGGAAGCCTGGTGCCGCAAGCTGCGCGATATCCGCGTCGGCGACGAAGTGGTGGTGGGCATGCGCGGCATCCGCGTGATCCCCGAATCGAAGGAGCGCGACCGTCTGTCGTTCGCGTTCATGAGCAACGGCGTATCGTCGGAGCGGCAGGTGGAAACGGCGGTCCAGCAGACCGCCAACCTGATCCGCACCGTCCGATCGGAAGGCCGCAAGGTGATCGTGGTGGCCGGTCCGGTGGTGGTCCACACCGGCGGCAACATCCCTCTGGCAAAGCTGATTCGCAATGGCTTCGTGCAGGCCATCCTGTCGGGCAACGCGCTGGGCGTACACGACATCGAAGCCGCGCTGCTGGGCACCTCGCTGGGCGTACGCCTGTCCGACGGCCGGCAGGAAGAGCACGGGCATCGCAACCACATGCGAGCCATCAACGCCATCAACCACTACGATGGCATCAGAGGCGCCGTGGAAGCGGGCCGGCTGACCAGCGGCATCATGTACGAATGTGTGAAGAACAACGTGCCGTACGTGCTGGCCGGAAGCCTGCGCGATGACGGTCCACTGCCTGACACGGTCACCGACATGAACGTGGCGCAGGAACTTTGCGCGGAACAGATCAAGAGCGCGGGTCTGGTCCTTTGCCTCGGGTCCATGCTGCATTCCATCGCGATCGGCAACATGTCGCCGAGCTGGGTGAAGCTGGTCTGCGTGGACATCAACCCCGCCGTGGCCACGAAGGTGAGTGATCGCGGTACCGGCCAGGCAATCGGCGTGGTGACCGACGTCGGCCTCTTCCTCGAACATCTGTGCCGCGCCCTGGTTCCGGAGGAAAAAGCCTGATGAGCACGGAACGTGGATACAACGACCAGCAGGCCCGCGCCGGTGTGGATGCGGAGTTGCCCGAAATCGAAGTGTGGCCGAATAACTATCCCGGCTACGAAATTGAGATCGTGGTTTCGGAGTTCACGTCGGTTTGCCCCAAAACCGGTTTGCCCGATTTCGGTAAACTGACGCTGCGATACGTGCCGGATGAAACCGCGCTGGAACTTAAGTCGCTGAAGATGTACACGCTGGCGTACCGAAACCTCGGCATCTTCTATGAGAACGCTGTGAACCGCTTCCTGCGCGACGTGGTGAACGCCTGCGGTCCGGTGCGCGCCAGCCTGATCGGCGAATTCACGCCGAGGGGCGGAATTATGTCGACAATCACGGTGAAATACACGCGGGAGAACGGTTACGGCGTCTGACGATTTGCAGGGTCAGGAACTCGCGGCGATCGTGAATGGCATTCGCGATCGCGTTCGTGCGCGCTATCCCGAGGGTCAGGCGCAGGGGCTCGGCGTAACTCTGCCGGATTTGCTGCCCGTGCTGCATGCTCGCGACGCGGCAGAGGCCAAGGTCGCGGCGATCGGCAGCGTGAACCCGCGCGCCGGGGGCCTGGCGAACAGCGTCATCCAGTGGACGAAGCGCAATATCGCCCGGGGGCTCGGCTGGTTCGTGCGGGATCAGGTGGAGTACAACCGCGCAGTGCTGGGCGCGATTGAAGCCACGCTGGAGGCGCTGAACGAGGTGAACCGCACCTTCACCGCGACCGGTGGCCGCCTCGACGATATCGAGCGTGGCATCCGGCACGACCTTGCGCAGCTCTCACACAAGCAGGACGTCCAGCACGACGCCGCAGCCGCACTGAAGGCGGAAGCGGCGGAGCTGAAGGACATCCGCGAACACTGGCCAGCCTGGCGCGACGAGTGGGAAAAGAAAGTCTTCCAGAACGAAATTCATTATCTGCGTGGTCTGGCCGAAATGCAGGCGCTGAACGAAGCCAAACTGCAAAAGCTTGATGCCGCATTCCGCAAAGACGCCGCGCAGCAGCATGAAGATTATGAGGGCGCGCTGAACCGGAGCATCCAGGAAATTCAACAGCGGATGTGGACGGACATGGAGAAGGTCCGGCGCGAGTATGAGGCGCTGATCCACAACGAACTCCGGGTGGTTCGTCAGAAAGCCTTCGCCTCGGGGACCCTCTCCGCACCCTCGCCCATCGCCACTCCGATGCCGGCCGCGCCCGCTCTCGACATTGATTACACCCGCTTCGCCGATCGCTTCCGAGGCTCGGAGGAGGACATCCGGGGCCGCCAGCGCTTCTATCTTCCCTGGTTCAGCGGGCTAAGTAACGTGCTCGACATCGGCTGCGGCCGAGGGGAATTTCTGGAAGTAATGCGCGATGCCGGCTCCCAGGCTCGCGGTGTCGATCTGGACGAGGAATCGGTGGCGCTCTGTCAGCGGAAGGGGCTCCGCGCCGACACGGCCGACGTCTTCGACCTGCTGGCCAGCGAGCCCGACGGCAGCTTCGACGGGATCTTCGCCTCGCAGGTGATTGAGCACATGCTGCCCGCTCAGGTTCCGGCGTTGATTAAACTGTGCGCGGCGAAATTACGACCCGGCGGAGTGCTCGCGCTGGAGACGCCAAACCCGGAATGTCTGGCGATTTTCGCCACCCATTTTTACCTGGATCCCACGCATCAGCGCCCGATCCCCCCCGCGCTGGCGGTGTTTTATTGCGAGGAATACGGACTCGGCGGCATTGAGGTCCACCGGCTGGCTCCGGCGGTGGAGTCCATGCCGACGCTAAGCGAGCTGCCTGAGTCATTCCGCAACGCCTTCTTCGGCGGCCTCGATTACGCCCTGATCGCGCGCAAGCTCTGACTAAGCCGACCCCTTGATCCACCTGGCGTAATCCTCTGGCGGCTGTCCCGAAATCGCGGCGAAATCATTGCTGAAATGCGAACTGGTCGAAACAGCCGAGGCTGACCGCAAGGTCCGCCCAGTCCAGCACCCCTCCGCCTTCCAGCAGGCGGCGGCCTCCCGCAGCCGGAAAGCGGCAATCATCGCGTGAACCAGGTCGAATTCCGGATCGGAGGCAGGTTTCGCTTCCCGCGGCGGGAAACACGTCGGCCAGCGGCGCCTTTCGGTCGGTAAGTTCCACTGCGGGCCGGCGGCTCGCCGTCAATCTCCCAGAGCCGCGCTGAAATCCGCGATAATATCGTCGATATCTTCGATACCGACGGAAATCCGAACCAGATTGTCTTTAATTCCCATCCGCAGGCGCTGCTTAATCCCCAGGTCGCGGTGAGACGCCATCGCGGGATACAGAATCAGCGAGTGGACGTCGCCCAGAGAAGTCCCGCGAACCACCATTCTCAGCCGGTCCATGAACGCGAAGACCTCCGGCTGCTCCGTCAGACCAGCCAGTTCGAAGCTGACGATGGCGCCGTACAGATCGTTCGGGAACAGCCGCGCGATCGTCGCAGCGTCCGGGTGGTTCGGATCCTCTGGGAAATAGACCTTGTCCACTTTCGGATGCATCGCCAGCCAGGCCGCCAGAGCCCGCGCGTTCTGGCACTGACGCTCCATGCGCATCGGGAACGTCTTAATGCCGCGCATGGTCATGTAGGCCTCAAACGGGCCAAGGTTTGGACCAAGCGTCTTGCACAGCTGCCGCAGAACGGGCAGGTGCTCCTCGTCGGAAACCACCGCGCCCGCCAGCACATCGCCATGCCCGGCGAGATACTTCGTCAGGCTGTGGACCACCAGATTCGCACCCAGCGCGATGGGATTCACCATCAGCGGCGTGGCGAACGTGCTGTCGACCACCAGCGCGGCGCCGCAGCCACGAGCCAGTGCCGCCAGCTTGTCGATTTCCCCTACGCGCAGCAGGGGATTGGAGATGGTCTCCATGAAAATGCAGCCGGGCTTCTCTTCCGCAATCGCTTCGCGCACCGCGTCCGGATCGCAGATATCCAGGAAGCGCACGTCCACGCCAAACGGTGCCAGAACCTGCATCAGTAGTTTAATGCTGGCTCCATAAAGCGCGTTAGACGCGATCACCGATTTCCGGCGATCCAGCAGCGCGGCCTGCAGCGCGATCTGTACCGCCATCATGCCGGACGAACACACCAGCGTTCCGGCCGACCCCACTTCCAGCTTCGTGATCAGCTCTTCCAGTGCGGTGTTCGTCGGATTGCTGTACCGCGAGTACGACTCGCCATCCAGCTCCTGCCCGAAGACCTTGTCCAGTTGCGCGGTGGTCTCGTAGAAGTACGTGGACGCCATGTAGATGGGCGTCGTTGAAGGAGTATGCGGCCCCAGCGGCTTGCGATCTCCCGCGTGCACGGCCGTCGTCTGAATTTTCATTTCCTTTTCCAGCGAATTCCTTCCTTCGTGTCTTCGAGAATCACGCCGGCCTCCAGCAATTCGGCGCGAATCTCATCGGAGCGCTTGAAGTTCTTCGTGCGTCGCGCTTCCTGACGCTCAGCGATCAGGCCTTCCACGTCGGCATCGGCGATTCCGCTTTCGGCCACGGAAGGCTTCAGCACGTCGAACACGCTGTCGAAAAACTTCAGCACGGACGTCACTTCCACAGCATTCGATGCCCGGAACTCACCCGAATCCATGGCGGAATTCAGATCGCGAAGATATTCGAAAATCGCACCCAGAGCGCCGGCCGTATTCAGGTCGTCGTCAAGAGCGGCCTCAAAATCCGCACGAGCCGCAGCGGACCGGGCCGTGATGTCGCCGCTCAGGCCCTCGGCAAACCGCTCAGTATTCAGCCGAAGCTGAAAATTCCGCAACCGCTCGATCGCCGTCGCGGCGGCCTTCAGACCGTCGAAGGTGAAGTTCAGTTTCTTGCGGTACGGCACCGAAAGCAGGAGGTACCGAATCGCCTCGGACGAGTAGCCCTTCTCAAACAGATCGCGCAGGGTATAGAAGTTGCCCAGTGATTTGGACATCTTCTGGCCCTCGACAATCAGGTGCTCCGCGTGGAGCCAGTACTGAACGAACCGCTTCCCGCTGATCGCTTCGGACTGCGCGATCTCGTTCTCATGGTGCGGGAACGAAAGGTCGATGCCGCCGGTGTGGATATCCAGCGTGTCGCCCAGATACTTCATCGCCATCGCCGAGCATTCAATGTGCCAGCCCGGACGGCCTTCGCCAATCGGCGTATCCCAGTAGAACTCGTTATCCTTGCGAGCCTTCCACAGCACGAAGTCGCGGGCGTCGTCCTTGTCGTACTCGTCCACGTCCACTCGCGCGCCTGACTTCATGCCGTCGAAGTGCAGATGCGACAGCTTGCCGTAATCGGCGAACTTCGCGATGCGGTAGTAGATGGAGCCTTCGCTCTCGTACGTGAAGCCCTTCTCCGTCAGCGTCTGAATCGCGCTGGCCATCTCCGGGATGTGCTCGGTGGCGCGCACAATGCGCTCCGGGCGTTCCAGGCGCAGCTTCGCGGTGTCTTCGAGGAACGCATCCTCGTAAACCTGCGTGTACTCTCGAAGGCCCTTGCCCTGCTGCATCGCGTTGCGGATGATTTTGTCTTCCACGTCCGTGATGTTCATCACGTGGTCCAGCGTGTAGCCGCGGTGACGCAGCCAGCGGCGCAGAATGTCCTGGAAGGAGAAGGTCCGCAGATTACCGATGTGGACGTAGTTGTACACCGTCGGTCCGCACGTATACATGCGCACGGTTTTGCCGTCCTGCGACTGAAAAACTTCCAGTTCCTGCGAAAGAGTGTTGTAGAAGCGCAATGCCATAGGCGGGGGACTAGTTTCCAGTGTAACGTGGAGCCCGTCGCGTCCCCGTGCGGGTATATCATTGTCAACAAACTCCATGAGACTGCTTACCACTCTCCTGACAGCGGCTTTGCTTACACTGCCGCTCGCGGCCCAGCAACCCCAGCAACCGAAGCGCAAGAAGATTCTCGCCATTGGCGCGGTGACCGGCTTCCAGCACGATTCCGTCAGCCACGCGCTGGCGTCGGTGGATCGCTGGGGCAAAGAGACCGGCCTCTGGGATACCTGGATCAAGACCGACACCCAGTTGCTGACCAAAGAGAAGGTGCCCGCCGGCAACGCGAAGAATCTGAATTTCTTCGACGCCGTCATCTTCTACACCACCGGCGAGCTGCCTCTGAATGACGAACAGAAGAAGAGCCTGATGTCGTTCATCAAAGAAGACGGCAAAGGCTTCATCGGGATCCACTCGGCGACCGATACCTTCTACCAGTGGCCGGAGTACGGCGAGATGATCGGCGGATGGTTCGACCAGCATCCGTGGAACACGTTCGAAGCGCCTGTGCTGGTGGAGGACCGCAACCATCCGGCGACGAAGCACATGCCGAATTCCTTCACCTGGCGCGACGAGATCTATCAGTTCAAGAATTACTCGCGGGACGACAAGCGCGTACTGATGCGTCTGGACCCGTCGAAGCTGGACCTGAAGAATCCCCGCGTCCACCGCAAGGATAACGATTTCGCGGTCACATGGGTGAAGTCCTACGGCAAGGGCCGGGTATTTTATTCCACTCTCGGCCACGTGGAAGAAGCGTACGATTATCCGCTGATCAAGCAAATGTATATTGAGGGAATTAAGTGGGCGCTCGGCCTGACGGAGGGCGATACGACGCCACATCCGCTGCCCGCCTCCACCGGAGGTGCGCAGTGAATCGCCGAACGTTCCTGATGACTATGGCGGGGGCCACCGCCGCGAACGCCGTGTTCGCGCAAACGAGCAAGCTGCGGATCATCGCCTTTGGCGCGCATCCTGACGACTGCGATATTCGTGTCGGCGGGACCGCCGCGCTCTGGGCGGAAATGGGGCACGCGGTGAAGTTTGTGGCGTGCACAAATGGCGACGCCGGCCATCCCGTGCAGGGTGGCGCTCCGCTGGCCCGCAGAAGGCGCGCCGAGGCTACGGAGTCGGCCCGCAGGCTGGGAATCGAGTACGACATCCTGGAGATCCACGACGGCGAACTGATGCCCTCGCTGGAGAATCGCAACCACATCATCCGCAAGATCCGCGAGTGGAAC
>Ga0105048_10016959_pt1 | contig 11240 bp, 10 predicted proteins | sample MAT05_FD_78382 | JGI IMG/M metagenome (GOLD analysis project Ga0105048, IMG submission 78382) | Freshwater microbial communities from Lake Fryxell liftoff mats and glacier meltwater in Antarctica - MAT-05 | ecosystem: Environmental > Aquatic > Freshwater > Ice > Liftoff microbial mat | place...
TCTATGTAAGCTAATGTATTGTGTAATACAGAGTACCTACATTCGCATTGTAATACTTAAAGCAAAGTATAAATCAAAGCCATGTAATAAGTAATAAAGATTATTACTTTAGCTACACACAATTATTTTGACCATTTAAAACAATCAACAAAACTAACAACAGTATGAAACATTTATTCATTCTCCTCACTGCATTGGGATTAGCTCAATTTAGTACTGCACAATTGGGAGGAAAAATTTCCGGGAGTATAAAAGACGGGGGAAATCAAAAAATAATTGACGCCGCTACTATTACATTATTAAACTCCGGCGATAGCAGCCTTATTAAGACAGCCGTAACTGACAAGGATGGCAATTTTATATTTGAAAAAGTAAACAAGGGTAACTATTTAGTTGCTGCCAGTTCCATTGGCCACAAACTCGTGTACAGCACTTCATTTTTAGTTGATGAAAATCACAGCAACATAACTCTTGATGTTATGCAGTTAATTCCCAGTGGCAAAAATTTAAGTGAAGTTGTAGTAAATACTAAAAAACAACTTATAGAAAGAAAGGCAGACCGCACCATTGTAAATGTAGATGCCGCTATTTCTAATGCTGGTACAACGGCTTTGGAAGTACTGGAAAAAAGCCCCGGTGTTACTGTAGATAAAGATGGCAATATAAGCCTGAAAGGCAGGCAGGGCGTGCTTGTTATGCTAGATGGCAAACCTAGCTATCTCACCGGACAAGATTTAACCAATTTGTTAAAATCTATGCCTTCTGCTAATCTTGATCAAATAGAGATTATGACAAACCCTTCTGCTAAATACGACGCTGCCGGCAATGCAGGTATCATTAATATCAAAACTAAAAAGAACAAACAAGCAGGTTTTAATGGTAATATAAACCTTGCTTACGGGCAAGGTGTTTACGCCAAAACCAATAATAGCCTCAATTTAAATTATAGAAAAGGTAAGTATAATGTATTTGGATCTGTAAGTGCCAATTACAGAGAGGGTTTTCAAAGCCTTGATATAACCCGTAAATATAAAAATGCCGATCAAAGCATCAATGCAATTTTTGCGCAAAACTCCGGAGAGGTAAAATATAACAACAACTATAACACTAAGATTGGTGCCGATTTCTATGCCAGTAAAAAAACAACCTTTGGTATTGTGTTAACAGGGTTTACTACTCCAGGTAATCAAAAAAATAACAACACCAGTTTTTTAAAAAATAATATAAATGTCATTGATTCTATTGTTACGGCAAGCAGTACAGAAAAATCTACCTGGCGTAATGGGGCTTTAAACCTCAACTTCAGGCATCAGTTAGATTCTACCGGAAGAGAGTTAACAGCAGATGCAGATTATGTAACCTACAACTCAAACAGGCAGCAAGATTTTTTAAACACTAGTTATACCAGCAATTGGAATAAAAAATTTGCAGATAACCTAATTGGAGAGTTACCCTCTGTTATCAATATAGCTTCTGCAAAAATTGATTATACACATCCTTTAAAATCGGGCTTAAAAATAGAAACGGGTTTAAAAACAAGTTTTGTAAAAACAGACAATACAGCAGGCTATTTTTACCTTGTAAGTAATGTTAAAATACCCGATTACGATAAAACAAACCAGTTTGTTTATAAAGAAAACATTAACGCAGCCTATATTAATGCAAACAAAGAAATAAAAAAATGGAGCTTGCAGGCAGGGTTGCGCTTAGAAAATACCAATATACAGGGCAATCAATTTGGGAATCCTTTGCGAACTGATAGTGTTTTTATACAAAATTATACCAGTTTATTTCCTACTTTTTATGTAGGCTACAATGCAAATGAAAATAATCAATTTAGCTTTTCTTATGGCCGCCGCATTAACCGTCCGGATTATGAAGATTTGAATCCGTTTTTGTTCTTTTTAGATAAATATACATACGGAGGTGGCAACCCTTTTTTAAAGCCATCGTATGCTAATGCAGTAGAAGCTAGCTATACATTTAAGCAGTTTTTAACCACCACCGTTAACTTTACCAATACCAAAAATTTGTTTACAGATGTGTTTGATCAAAAAGGATATGCTACTATTGTAAAAAAAGACAATTTCGGCCAAACTAATATTGGTGGAATATCAATGAGCGCACAAATACCGGTAAAAAAGTGGTGGATGTTAATTGCCTATCATGAGTATAATTATGGGGAGTACAAAGGCCTGCTCAATGGAGAAAATGTAAAATTAGGTGCCGGTACTTATTTAATAAATTTAAACAACCAGTTTACACTTAAAAATGGCTGGAGTGCAGAGCTGTCCGGCTTTTACCGCTCGCCGGGTATTGAAGGGCAAATTATAATCAGCGATATGGGACAGGTAAATGTAGGTGTTCAAAAACAGGTTTTAAAAAGTAAAGGTTCGGTTAAGTTGAATATCCGTGATTTATTTTATACCATGCCAGTGAGTGGTAGTATTAACTTCCAGCGCACCGAGGCAACATTTGCACAGCGAAACGATTCAAGGGTAGCAACCATCAGTTTTGTGTATCGCTTTGGTAAACCTTTAAAAGGTGCACCAAAAAGAAAAACAGGTGGTGCAGGTACGGAACAAAACAGGGTTAAATCCGGCTCAAATTAATGAAGAGAGGTTTTGACAGTTAAATGCAACATCCAGATTAAAAAGAAAGGATAAATATCTGTGAACTTTATATAAAGCAATACAATAAAATGCAACTCCACTAAAGAGTTGCATTTTAATTGTGCGGTGACTAAAAATTTTATTTTATTTTTATTTTAATATAAAGTTTTAAAATAGAGTTTTTATAACTGTTGGTTTACAGATAAAACTCTTACTTTACAATACTATATTAGCTATCTCCAAAAAAAACATTATGAAAACATTTACTTTTATTGCATTTTTTGCCTTGCTTACTGTTGTATCCTGTAAAAAAGACCCAATTGCTGCGCCAAAAAGTTGTGGAAAAACAGTAGCTGAAATTGCTGGTAATTATTCACTTACAAAAATTGAATTAGCTAATGGTACAATGTTTACTGATGTAACAACTACTTACCTTTTGCCCTGCCAGTTAGATGATAAGTTGATGTTAAATGCAAACGGTGTTGCCAATTTTGTTGATGAAGGAACAGTTTGTACACCAAGCGGCAGTAGAAATGGCAATTGGACACTTTCTGCAGATAGTAAAATCACGATTGCCGGCGGCTCTATAAGTGTTGCAAATGCTGATATTGTTTCTTTTGATTGTAATATACTGGTATTACTTGCAAACCAAACCGTTGCCGGTTTTCCGGTACAAATAAGACTTACAATAAAAAAATAAGTATAAATGCAGCAATCCTGTATTTAAATTAACGATAAAACCACCATACCATGCCTTCATTCGATTTTAGTAGTAAAGTAGATCTGCAAACATTAGACAATGCCATTAATGTAGTAAGCAAAGAAATTACCAACCGCTTCGATTTTAAAGGAAGCCATGTAGTAATTGACCTCAATAAAAAAGATTTTAAAGTAAGTTTAGAAGCCGATAGCGAGATGAAAATAGGGCAGATAATTGATGTGCTCATTAGCAGAAGTATGAAACAAGGACTGGCGGCAGAAATTTACGACCTAAGTAAAGAACCTTTTCAAAGTGGCAAAGTAACTAAGCAGGAGGTGCCCGTTAGAAATGGTATTAAACAAGAGGATGCAAAAAAAATTGTAAAACTGATAAAAGACAGCGGGCTTAAAGTACAAGTTGCCATTATGGATGATATAATTAGGGTAACCGGTAAAAAAATTGATGATTTGCAGGATGTGATTCATGCTTCAAAAAGCTGGGATACAGGTATTGCACTACAGGTGGTAAATATGAAATAAAGTGAAAATCGTACTCATAAAAAACAATTTTATAAGTAGGATAAAAAAATCTTCATAAAATTTTCCCTTTTTTTTAGCATAAAAAAAATATCTACAATACGCGGGTAATAAAATTATGGCTGCTATTGCAGTATTTGTTCTTTTATTTTGATTGATTTGCCCTACATTTGCAATCCTTTATTAAAAAGCATGGCAAAATCCATGCACAAAACTTTTACAATTATGAAAAAAGATTTGCATCCCAAAAATTACCGTTTAGTAGTGTTTAAAGACATGAGTAATGGCACACAATTTTTAAGCCGCTCAACTGCTGAAAGCAGAGAAATGGTTAAATATGAAGACGGAAATGAATATCCTGTAATTAAATTGGAGATTTCTAATACCTCACATCCTTTTTATACAGGTAAAAATGTATTGGTGGATACTGCAGGCCGTATAGATAAGTTTAAGAAGCGTTACGAAAAAAAAGCTAATTAGTACTACATAGCTTTTTTCTAAAAAATAAATCTTTAAGTCCTGCTGTTTTACAGTGGGACATTTTTTTGCCTTCTCCCAAAAGAAGATAGTGTATAATAGAGCAAAGCAATCACCATAATTATCAGTTATACCTGTAATTGACAAATTACTAACCGAATAATAGTACTTTAGCAACCAATGAAGATAGTGTTAGATGATACCTTGGTGGGTAATTCCTTATATCCATTTGGAATAATAAAACCTGTTGCATCCATTAGAGTTGGCATTTTAACCATCAAACAAAAATGGGAACAAATTACCGGAGAAGAAGTGTTTGAATCTATAAATTCTTTTTTTGAAAATATACAAGATAAAAGCAGCAAGCCCGATCTTGTAATAGAATCAAGTTTAATTCCTTCAAAAGCCTGGTGGCAGCAGTTAAAACAAGGTTTGGCATTGGCCGATGGTGGTGCAATCAATACATCTGATAGCAATTTGGTAAAAACATTGCAATATCCCTGGCAAATATTTCAATACAACGATTGGGCACTCCGGCAAGATGTTGATTTAATCACTGCCGGGCGAACATCTCAAACCATACCCCCATCCAATAAAGTAACAGCACCCGAAAATATTTTTATAGAAGAAGGTGCATCAGTAGAGCATTGCATTTTAAATGCATCTGCAGGTCCAATTTATATTGGTAAAAATGCCGAAGTAATGGAAGGTTGTATGATACGGGGAGCTTTTGCAATAGGTGAAAATGCTGTGTTAAAGATGGGTGCCAAAATTTATGGTGCGGTAACTATTGGCCCAAATTGTGCAGCAGCAGGCGAAATAAAAAATAGTATACTAATGGCTAACAGCAACAAAGCGCATGATGGCTATCTTGGTGATAGTGTTATTGGCGAATGGTGCAATTTGGGCGCTGGCACTACCAATAGCAATGTAAAAAATACTGCCGGTAAAGTAAAAATGTGGCACCAGCAAACAAAAACCTATATCCCTGCTGGCCTCAAAGCAGGCCTTATAATGGGAGATTATAGCCGTGCAGCCATCAATACTTCTTTTAATACCGGCACCCTTACAGGTATATGTTGTAATATATTTGGGGCTGGTTTTCCGCCAAAATATATACCCGATTTTACCTGGGGCAACGAAAAGTATATATTTGAAAAAGTATTGAAGGATATTGATAACTGGAAACAATTTAAAGGACAACGAATTACCGAAAACGAAATAGAAACTTTAAAAAAAATATACAAATAAAAAACATACAAATGAGAAAACAAATAGCAGCCGCTAACTGGAAAATGAACCTGACCCTAGAGCAGGGCATGGCTTTAACAGCAGATATTTTGAAAGCTACATTAACAACAGATATTACGCACCAGGTAATATTGGGAGTTCCCTTCCCCTACCTTATTGCCATTAAAGCGCAAATTGGCAATCAGGAGAATGTATTTGCAGCAGCACAAAACTGTTACTCTAAGGCATCTGGAGCCTATACGGGTGAAGTAAGTGTAGAAATGCTAAAAAGTATTGGAATTACGCATGTAATAGTAGGCCATAGCGAACGCCGTGAGTATTTTAGTGAAAGCAACGCAATGCTTGCCGACAAAATTAATATCTGTTTTGAATATGGAATGACGCCCATCTTTTGCTGCGGAGAACCATTAGCAATTAGAGAGGCAGAAACACAAAATGGTTTTGTAGCAACACAGTTAGAAGAAAGCCTTTTTCATTTAAGTCCTGAGCAATTGACTGGCTTTATCATTGCTTATGAACCTATTTGGGCTATTGGTACAGGTAAAACAGCCACTAACGAGCAGGCACAGGAAATACAGGCATACATCCGCAAGGTAATTGCGGCAAAATATGGCAGTACCGTAGCTGATAGTATTTCTATCCTTTATGGCGGTAGCGTAAAAGCAGCTAATGCAAAAGAAATATTTGCACAACAAGATGTAGATGGCGGCCTTGTTGGTGGCGCATCACTTGTAGCAACAGATTTTGTTACTATTATTAACAGCCTTAAATAAAACAGGAAATAAATTACACCAAGTCAAGTGCTTTTGCAAAAAAGGTAACATTAAATGGCAACACCATAGAACAATATCCACCACCAATTTTATAAACAAAAAAGAAAGCAGCAACTGATACAAAGAATAATGCCCAATAAAGTAAGGTAGATTTTTTAGTTGATTCCATTTTTAAAAGTGTTTTGGCAAAAATAGGGCAAATACAATAAACTATTTTGAGCCTGTTCAAATTGTTTTTAACCGTAAAATTGGATGTGCGTTTTTTTATCACTTGCAATACAATGGTAACAGGTATTTTAAGTGGTTTAAAAAAAAAGGCCAAACAAATATTAATGCTTGCTTTTTGTGCATGCTCAATTGGTGTTATGTTTACTTTCAAATGGTTAAACTTGTTTAAATACTAGCTTGTACAGCTTTGCAAGCAGGTTGCATATATATCGAAAGCATACAAATTGTGATTTGCTCTAAATTAAACCTGGCTTTTTAATTGGTAATTTTTCTTTATTTACTATTTTGATTTTAATTGGTAGTTTGTAATCATTTTAATGTGTATTTTGTACAAGTTGCTAATTAGGTTTAATATTGCCATCCCTTAATACATTTAAAAATGACTTTAAATTTTTATCTCCGTTTCTCAACTCAATTCGGACAAGCCCTGTATGTTTCTGGAAATCATCCGCTTTTAGGTAATGATGATATTACAAAGTCTGTTTCACTCCAATATTTTAATAATGAATTTTGGCAGGGGCAAATTACTATTCCAGACCAGGAAATTATTACAGACGAAATCCAGTACAGATATGTACTTCGGGGGCAAGATGGTAAACAGGTAGTAGAATGGGGAGACGATCGCCTGATTGATTTTTCAAATACACAGGTAAAAGATTATACCCTTATTGATACCTGGAACCATGCCGGTGATGTACAAAATGCTTTTTTTACCAAGCCTTTTCAAGAGGTATTGCTAAAAAGAAAAGATACCGGAAAACAAAAGCCAGTTAAAACTTACACTCATCAATTTAAAGTAAAAGCACCGCTATTACCCGAAAATCAGGTTATGTGCATTGCTGGCAGTACCAAAACCATGGGCGAATGGAAAACAGATCAGCTAACGTTACTTTCTAAGTTGGATAATTGGTGGGTTGTTAAGTTGAACCTTAGTGAGGAGGTTTTTCCCCTTGCATATAAGTATGGTGTTTATGATACAGTTCAAAATAAACTGGTATATTTTGAAGCAGGAAGCAATAGAACCTTGTTGGGTGATAGTAGCAAAAGCAGGCTCACCATCATTCATGATGGGTTTGCACAACTAGCTTATCCCAATTGGAAAGGAGCCGGTGTAGCTATTCCTGTATTTAGTTTAAGAAGCCAAAACAGTTTTGGTACGGGTGAATTTACAGATATTAAATTATTGGTAGATTGGGCAAAAATTTGCGGCTTAAAACTCATTCAGTTATTGCCCATCAACGATACAACAGCTACCCATACCTGGCAAGATTCTTATCCCTATGCAGCAATTTCTGCTTTTGCATTACACCCATTATACCTTAATCTCGAAAAAGTAGCGGGTAGTAAATATAGTAATCTTGCCAAAACCTGGAAGCCTCAGCAAGAGTTGTTAAATGCCTTGCCTGTAGTAGATTACGATAAGGTAATGGAGCATAAATTTGCCGCCATTAAAGTGCTGTACGATTTACAAAAAACCGCATTTAAAGATGATATAAAGTATTTTGAGTTTTTTGATCTTAACAGGCATTGGCTTGTGCCGTATGCTACTTTTTGTTATTTGAGAGATACGTACAAAACATCCGATTATAACCAGTGGAAAACTCACCAGGTGTATGATGAAAATGACATTCAACAGTTAGCATCACCAGACCAGGAGCAGTATGAAAGTATAGCCCTGCACTATTTTATACAATATCACCTGCACTTGCAGTTAAAGTCGGCAACTGCTTATGCACACAAAAATGGAATAGTGGTAAAAGGCGATTTACCCATTGGCATTTACCGCTATGGCTGCGATGCATGGATGGCACCACAGCTATACAATATGGATGCTCAGGCAGGTGCACCGCCAGATGATTTTGCCGTAAAAGGCCAAAACTGGGGCTTCCCTACCTACAACTGGAAAACAATGCAGGAAGACGGATTTGCCTGGTGGCGCCAGCGTTTTGAGCAAATGAGCGAATATTTTGATGCCTTCCGTATTGATCATATCCTTGGTTTTTTTAGAATATGGAGCATACCAACCAATGCTGTAGAAGGTATAATGGGCAAGTTTGTACCGGCTATACCCATACACATTAATGAGTTGTATCAAAACAACATCTCTTTTCAGTATCACCGCTATTGCAAACCTTATATTACAGATGCTATTGTGTATGAAAAATTTACCCATGAAGCTGACTATGTAAAGCAAACATTTTTACGTTGGGCAGATGGCCTGTTTGAGCTAAAATCTGAGTTTGATACCCAAAAAAAAGTAGAGCAATATTTTAATAATTTGCCAGTATCAGATGGTAATAATTACATTAAATATGCCTTGTACGATCTTATCAGCAACGTTATATTTTTTGAAGAAGAAGGGTCACAAATGCAGCAGTTTCACTTTAGAATAAATATGGAACAAACCACTTCTTTCCGGGATTTAGATGCCTATTCTAAACAGCGCCTGAAAGATTTATATGTCAATTATTTTTTCCGCCGGCAAGATGATTTTTGGAAAAAAGAAGCAATGAATAAATTGCCAGAGCTTAAACGCAGTACCAACATGCTTGTATGTGGCGAAGATTTGGGTATGGTGCCAGATTGTGTGCCAGATGTAATGCAGCAGTTAGGTACCTTAAGTTTAGAAATACAACGGATGCCAAAAGATGCCACAAAAGAATTTTTTCATCCGGCAGATGCACCTTACCTGTCTGTAGTTACACCTTCTACCCATGATATGAGTACAATCCGGGGCTGGTGGGAAGAAGATACAGCAAAAACCCAACGGTTTTTTAACAACCAATTGGGGCATAGGGGCAATGCACCTTTTTTCTGCAGCGGTTGGATTAATAAAGAAATTCTACAGCAGCACCTTTATTCACCAGCCATGTGGAGTATTTTTCAGTTGCAGGATATTGTAGGCATTAGCGAAGAATTACGTAGAGAAAATCCTAATGACGAACGCATCAATATCCCTGCAGATCCAAAGCACTATTGGCGTTACAGAATGCACATGAGTTTGGAAGAATTAATTGAAGAAGATAATTTTAATCAAGAGCTTAAAAGCTATGTAGAAGCAAGCGGACGGTAATTTTTTTTTGAGCCCGGCTTGTAACCTTTATAGTGCTTTATAGGCAAATATAATTTTGTTATTTATTTATTTATTTTAGTAAAAGAAAGAAATAATCACTCTTGTACTTTATAGCTTTATTGGCCTTTTATCGGCAATATCACCAGGAATGTATAAAAATGCCAGTGTAAAACCTGGCATTTTTTATTAGTAGATTTACTGATTCCTTTTAAATTATCTCACATTAATAGATAAATTAACAGGAATAAAATTTGCAATGTATAAATAGCCCGTGAAATAGTATAAAAACAATTCAATCCCCCTTCACCCATCCGTTTACCATTTCTTTAATTTTTTATTGGTATCCACGCCTCAAACCATATACGCTAACTATAGTGTGAACGGCGCTGTTATGTTTGCCAACCAATAGCCAAAGCGTAAGCCAGCGTTCTGTTTCATGCCAAACTTGCACATTCATCTTAACAATGTAAATTACAGTAAATAATTTTTATGCTTTCTGCAACAAATACCCCTAAAAAGAAAGTACATTTCAGGCGAAGGGCAAAAATTAAGCCTTTGACTAAAGTGGAGCTGTTTAAAAAAATGCTTGCCAACCAAAAGATAATCCGGGAGGCCATTCAAAATGGAACCAGTTTAGAACAACTTGAAAAAGACCATGGCTTTACTTTTGCACGCCTATCCCATATTACAACTAAGTGAACTATCTTACACGTTCATTACTGTTGGAGGATTAGAATACAGATGTTCTTTCATTACCTATGCAGAATATTTTAAAGATCAACCTCACAACATGGTCTCAAAATTTTACACTTTCAATCTCGATTTAGTTAATAAAGATTTTAAAAGTAAAGGCGTTAATAAACGAATTGTGTATACATTCATCACTATCGTTGGCAACTTTTTAAATTCCAAAATAACGGTAGTTGTATATAGCTGCGATAATTCAGTTAACAGGGAAGCAGCAAGGGAAAGGAAGTTTTTAAGTTGGTTCATTTATACCAACCCAACCATCCATCCATCCATCCAACGAAATAGTACAAGTAGGCGGCGTTTTTGAAGCAGGCGGTATTAAACTTTATACAGCCTTGCTGGTACATAGGCATAACTAACTAATGAAAAAGTTAGCAGAAGCATACCTCAATCTGATTGACTGCGGTGACAAAGAAAAGTAGATACTCCTTTCTTCTTTGCATCTTTGCTGCTAACATAAAAAAATAAAAATGAAAGTCTCTTACAAAACATACAGTCTTCCCTTTCGTCATCCGTTCACCATATCCAAAGGTACCAAAACGCACCAGCCAACATTGGTAGTAGAGCTGGAATACTTTGGCCACAAGGGTTACGGTGAAGCACCTGCCATCAGCTATTACAATATTCCGGTAGAAAAAATGATTGAAGACCTGGAAAGAAAAAAGCAATTTATAGAAAAATTTGCCTTTTCCGATCCTGAACGATATTGGCATTACCTACACCATTTATTACCGGCTAATCCTTTTTTGGTTTGTGCTATCGACATGGCCGGCTGGGATTTGTTCGGCAAAATGAAGCGTAAGCAATTGCATGAACTATGGGGATTGGATATCACCAAAA
>Ga0105048_10016960_pt1 | contig 11240 bp, 11 predicted proteins | sample MAT05_FD_78382 | JGI IMG/M metagenome (GOLD analysis project Ga0105048, IMG submission 78382) | Freshwater microbial communities from Lake Fryxell liftoff mats and glacier meltwater in Antarctica - MAT-05 | ecosystem: Environmental > Aquatic > Freshwater > Ice > Liftoff microbial mat | place...
TCATCGGCTCCAGCAGGATGCAGGCCAAGCCGTCCTTGTGTGCGCGGATCAGTTCGCGAGTTGCCTCGATGTCGTTGTAGGGCGCGAGCGTGACGGGGAAGGGCGCATTCACCGCACTGCCGCCGCCCGCGAAGGTCAGCATGCCGCCATGATAGCCGCCATCCATCGCCAGCAGGCCTTCGCGCCCGGTGAAGGCGCGCGCGGCGGAGAGGGCCAGAAGATTGGCCTCTGTGCCGCTATTGGCGAAGCGCACAAGCTCCACCGAGGGGAAGCGCGAGCAGAGGATTGCGGCAAAGACTGATTCGCGCTCGCCCGCCGCCGCCAGGTTCAGGCCACGGCCTATGGCGCCCTCTATCGCCTTGATGATCCGCGCCTCGGAATGCCCGAACAGCCCGGCGGTGTATTCGCCGCAGAGGTCCAGGTAATCATGCCCGTCAATATCGTGCAGGAAACAGCCCTCGCCGCGCTCCATGGCCGTCGGGAAGGGCGAGTAATACAGGGTGGAACGCGTATTGCCGCCCGGCATCACCTGCCGCGCGCGCTCATAGGCGGCGGCACTTTTTGGCCGGGCCGCCACATAGGCCTCCCGTGCTTCAGCGAGTGCCACGTCCAGGTCAATGTTGCGCGGGGCGGCGGGGGCGTCGAGCATGTGGGCTCCTTCGTGTCGCGGATCAGTTGATCTTGATCACCAGCTTGCCAAAATTTTCGCCCTTGAGGAGTCCCATAAAAGCGCGCGGTGCGTCTTCCAGCCCCTCCACCACATCCTCGCGCCACTTCAACTGGCCGCTGCGGATCAGCCCCAGCATCACGGCGCGGAACTGGCCGTAGCGCTGCCACCCGCTGTCGCTGACGATGAAGCCCTGGATGCGCAAACGCTTGCGCACAATCGGGCCCAGATTGGGCCCCTGCGGCGCGCCCGCGGCATCGGCACCGGGCGCGATGTTGTATTGCGAGATCATCCCGCACATCACCATCCGCCCGAAATCACGCAAGCGGGGGAACACCGCGGCCTGCACATGACCGCCGACATTCTCCCAATAGACGTCCACCCCCTTGGGGCAGGCCGCGTCCAACTGCGTGTCGAGGTCAGCGCGATGATCCAGGCAGGCGTCAAAGCCCAGCTCATCCTTCACGAAGGCGCATTTGGCCGCCCCACCCGCAATGCCGATCACCCGGCAGCCGCGTGCCTTGGCGATCTGCCCCGCCACCTGGCCCACTGCCCCCGAAGCGGCACTGATCACCACCGTCTCGCCCGGCTTGGGCTCGCCGATATCCTCAAGCCCCACCCAGGCGGTCAGGCCGGGCATGCCCAGCACGCCCAGATTGGCCGAGAGCGGCGCCTCATTCACATCCACGCGGCGCAGGCGGCCGCCATCCACGACGCAGAAGCGCTGCCAGCCCTGCCCACCCATCACCGTATCGCCGGGCGCAAAGCTGGGGTCGTCGGAAGCCACGACCTCGCCCACGGTCGCACCTTCCATGACGGCGCCGAGGTCCACGGGTTTGGCATAGCTTTTCGCGTCGCTCATCCGCCCGCGCATGTAGGGGTCGAGGCTGAGGAAGCGGTTGCGCAGCAGCACCTGGCCGCGGCCGGGGAGCGGCACGGGGCGCTCGACAATCTCGAAATCCTCGGCCAGGGGCTCGCCCTGGGGGCGACGGCGGAGCAGCACCTGGAGGTTGTTCTCGCTCATGGCGCGCAGCCTTCCTCGATCAACAGGGCGCGGACCAGGGATTCGGTCACGCCGCTTTCGGTGAATACATCGCCGGGCATCCGTAGGAGCACGAAGCGCAGCGCGCCGTCACGCGCCTTCTTGTCGGCGCGCATCCGCGCGAGCAGCCGCTCGGCGGAGAAGCTGCGCGTCAATTGCGCGACGCGGTTTGGCAGGCCAATCTCGCGCAGGTGTTCGCGCACGCGGCCGGGCATTTCCTGGGAGCAAAGGCCAAGCCGGGCGGAAAGCTCGGCGGCGAGGCCGAGGCCGATCGCCACTGCCTCGCCGTGCAGCAACTCGCCGCCATAGCCGCTCTCGGCCTCCAGCGCATGGCCGAAGGTGTGGCCGAGATTCAGTAACGCGCGCCCGCCTTCGGGCTTGGTTTCGAACTCATCCTCCACCACCACGGCGGATTTCAGCTTGCAGCTTTCCAGCACCGCATGCGCGAGTGCCATGGCATCGCCCTGCATGGCGCGCGGGCCTTCGCTTTCGCACCAATCCCACAGCGAGCCTTGCAGAAGCCCGTGCTTGGCGACCTCGGCCCAGCCTGCGCGCAACTCGCGCAATGGCAGGGTGCGCAGCGTGGCGGTATCGGCCAGCACGAGTTTCGGTTGATAAAAGGCGCCCACCAGGTTCTTGCCGTGGCCCGTATTGATGCCGGTCTTGCCACCGACCGAGCTGTCCACCTGGGCCAGTAGCGTGGTCGGGCATTGCACGAAGTCCAGGCCGCGCAGCACGGAGGCCGCGGCAAAACCCGCCAGATCGCCCACCACGCCGCCGCCCAGCGCGATGACGGCCAGGCGCCGGTCAGCCTTGGCGGAGAGAATGCCATCCACCAGCCGCTCGAATTGCGCGAAGCATTTGCTGGCCTCGCCCGGCGGCACCAGGAGTTCGGCGGCGATGGTGAAGCCGCCATCGGCCAGGGATTCGCGCAGGGTGGGCAGATGCAGAGGCGCCACCGCCTGGTCGCTCACGATCACCACGCGGCGGCCTTCCAGCCGCTGCGCCAGTTCCGCTCCGGCGCGCTTGAGCACACCCTCGCCAATCACGATGTCATAGGCGTTGCGCGAAAGTTCCACGCGCAGTCGTTGCGGCGGGCGGTGCGCGGCGAAGGCTTCGGCGACGCGGCGCGTTGTCACATCGGGGTGTTCATCATTGCAGAGCAACGTCACATCGGCCTGCGCATAGGCGGGGTGGCGGGCGGCCATCAGGCGCTCCAGCACGTCGCGGGGGTCCTGGCCGATGAACATGGGGCGATGGTCACGCCCGGCCACGCGACGCATCAGTGTGGAGATGCGGCATTTCAGCCAGATGGTGGTCGCACCCGCCTCGCGGATCGCCGCGCGTGAGCGAGGCTCCACATAGGCGCCGCCGCCCGTGGCCAGCACGATGGGGCCGTCCGATTGCAGCAGCCGGGCAATGACGCGCCGCTCCCCCTGCCGGAAATGCGCCTCGCCATAGCGGGAGAATATCTCGCTGATGGGGATGTTGGCGGCCTGCTCGATCTCGGTGTCGGCGTCGCGGAAGGGCAGCCCCCAGCGCGCCGCGAGGCGCCGGCCAATGGACGATTTTCCCGCCCCTGGCATGCCGACCAGCACGATGCTGCGCGATGGAGGAGCCTGAAGGGAATCGGGCTGGGCGAGGTTGCGTGACACTGTTTGCAACGCTAGCACAATCCCCTTGCCGCGCGAGGGGACGAGAAGCCCGCCATGTTCCGCCGTCCAGTGCTGACCCTACTGATGCTCCTCCTCACCGCGGCCGCGTTGGGGTTGCTCGCCCTCGGCGCATTCCCCCCGGCGGTGACCACCGCGCCGGTGGAGCGCACCCTGCCGAATGACCGCTTCCAGGTGCGGTGACCCGGGAGCTTGAATCCTTCCTGGAAATGATGTCGGCCGAGCGCGGGGCCGCACCCAATACGCTCGCCGCCTATCGCGCCGATCTGGAGGGGGCGCTCGGTTTCCTCGGCGCGGGGGCCGCCCAGGCGGGGCCAGGGGAATTGCGCGCCTGGCTGGCCACGCTGGCGGCGTTTTCCGCGCGCACCCAGGCGCGGCGGCTTTCCTCGCTGCGGCAATTTTATCGCTTTCTGGCCCGCGAGGGCATCCGCGCCGATGATCCGACCGAATTGCTGGACAGCCCCAAAGCCCCCGCCTCACTGCCCAAGGCGCTGACCGAGGCGCAGATGGCGCAATTGCTGGAGGGTGCTGCAAAGCTGCCCCCCGCACAGGCGCCCATCGCCACCGCCGCGATCGAACTTCTCTACGCCTCGGGTCTGCGCGTGACGGAGTTGGTGACGCTGCCCGCCGGGATGCTGCGCGCAGAGGAGCCACTGGTCACCGTCATGGGCAAGGGGCGCAAGGAGCGCCTGGTTCCCATCTCTCGCCGTGCGCGCGAGGCGGCGCAGGCGGCGCAGGAGGGGCTGGTGGCGCGCGGCAGGGGCAGGCTTGCCGCAAGGAGATATCTTTTGCCCTCACGCGGGGCCGGGGGGCATTTGACCCGCCAAAGCGTCGGGCTGCTGCTCAAACAGGCGGCGGTGGCGGGAGGGCTCGATCCGGCAAAGGTCAGCCCGCATGTGCTGCGGCACTCCTTCGCGACGCATCTGCTCTCACGGGGGGCGGATTTGCGGGCCTTGCAGACCCTGCTCGGCCACGCCGACATCGCCACAACGCAGATCTACACGCGCGTCATGGAAGAAAGGCTGCGCGCCGTGGTGGAGGAACACCATCCGTTGGCGCGCGGATAGCCGTGTTCGGTGGCCAGGGCGGCGCGTATCAGCCTTGCGCGTTGCGCACCAACTGCCGCAGCCGGGCCGCAGCTTCGAAACCCTTCAGCGAATCGCGCCACATCGCCTCGGCCACGCGCTGGTGGACGGAAACCGCTTCCTCGGCGGCCGTGATTCCAGCCACGCCCGTCGCGGCGGAAGGGGGCGCATCGGCAGCGATGGGCGAGGTGATGACATGCGCACGCTCCCGCCCGCGCAACACCATGAAGGGGGCGGCGGGCTGGACCCCGGTGGCGAGGCCCAGTTGCAGGCCGATCGGCACGGTTTCCATGATCACCGCCATGGCCTCGGCCTCCTGCGCGGCGGCAATGCGCGCACGGCTGCGTGACGCTTCGGGGATGCTCAGGCCAGCGGCGACGCCATCCTGCAGGAAGCCGATCACGGCGGCTTCACCCAGCACGGCGATCACGCTGGGCCGCTTTTGCGTATAAAGCCGCTTGCGCGCCGCAAGTGCGCCAAGTCCTTGCTCGATGAGGGAAATCGCCACGTTGCGGTCGGGGCCTGCGGGGACGGCCTGGGTCCAGGCCTCGGCCAATGCGCCGTCCATGCTTTCGTCGGTGATCTGCCAGCAAAAGGCACCACCCACGAGGAGAATCTGGTCCGCCTGCTCCTCAAGGCCGCGCAGCCGCTCCTGAAAGGCGGCGGGGCGGGCGAAGTATTCGATGCCGATCCCCAGAAGCGACAAGGGCGAGACCTTGAGCAACTCCGCTAGGCGGCGAATCGTCTCAAGCTTGATCACCTCGCCTTTTTCGTATCGGTAAAGGGCAGCGCGCGAGACACCGAGTCGCGCGGCGATTTCCTCAGCCCGCATGCCCGATTCCATGCGGTAGGCACGGAGCTGTTGGCCGATGTCAGCGAATTTCATGGCGATCTGCTTTCAAAATCGGCATTATACAACCGTGAGTCGGTAAGGGTTTCAAGATACAACCTTTGAGAACGAGATCAAGGGTCATCTTCGAAGATTTGCCTCAAAAATCGTGACTCGCCAAGCCTGATTCCCTCGGCTCGCTTTTTCGCCTAGACTGCCCCATGGATTCCTCGCTGCATTCCGCTCTCACGGCCTGGCGCCGCCACCTCCACGCCCATCCGGGCTTGACCCTCGATGAGGGCGAAACCGCCGCTTTCGTTGTCGAAAAGCTCAAATTTCTGGGTGTGACCGAAATCGAGACCGGCATTGGCGGCCATGGGGTGGTGGCCACGCTGCGGCGGCAAAGCCTGCGAACCGGCGGCAATCGCAGTGTTGGCCTGCGCGCCGACATGGATGCGCTCCCCATCCAGGAACTGGACGAAACCCTGCCGCATCGCAGCCAGAAGCCTGGCGTGATGCATGCCTGCGGGCATGACGGCCACACGACCGCTTTGCTTGGCGCGGCCGCACTTCTGCTGGCCGATGACAGCTGGTCCGGCACAATACGCCTGGTGTTCCAGCCAGCCGAAGAGGGTGGTGGCGGCGCGCGGCACATGATCCGGGATGGGCTGTTTCAGCGCTTCCCGATGGACCGGATCTTTGGCTGGCACAATTGGCCTGGGCTGGAGACGGGGCATATCGCCATCCATGAGCGCGCCGTCATGGCCGCAGGCGCGCGCTTCGAGATCAGCTTCGACGGTCATGCCGGCCATGCCGCCCTGCCCCATATGACACGCGACCCCATGTTGGGCGTCGGCCATGCCATCGTGGCGCTGCAATCCGTCGTGGCGCGCGGGGTGGACCCGCTGCAATCCGCCGTGGTGAGTGTCACGATCGCGCAGGCCGGCTCCGCCTCCAACCAGATCGCCAACAGGGCCACGCTGCTCGGCACCGCGCGCTGGCTGGACGACTCCGTGGGCGAGATCATCGAGGCGCGCATGCGCGAGATCGCCCATGGCATTGCCGCGGCCTATGGGCTGACGGCCGAAATCGCCTTCCGCCGCGGCGTTCCCGTCACCGCCAACCACCCCGCCGAGCGTGAGACCGCCGCCGCCGCCGCCGCCAGCGTCACCACCATCCGCCGCGACCTGCCGCCGGCCATGACAGGCGAGGATTTTTCCTGGCTCCTGGCGGAAGTGCCCGGCGCTTTCGTCTGGATCGGCAATGGCCCAGCCGATGGCGGGCGCGAATTGCACCACCCCGCCTATGATTTCAATGACGACGTGCTGCCCGCGGCCTCCGGCTTTCTCGCCGCCGTCGCGAAGCGCGCCCTGGGAGAAGAACGATGACCGACATCGCACCCTTGAGGCACTTCATCCAGGCCATGACACGCCTTGCCGATCAAGATCCCCCCGAGGAGCGCTGGCTCGCCGAGGGCGAAGCGCTGCTGTCGGACCTCATCGCCCGCGACGACTGGCTGCCCGAGGCACTGGCTCAACCCGGCCCCACCTATCGGCAATACCTTCTGCATTGCGATCCACTGGAGCGGTTCTCGGTGGTGAGTTTCGTCTGGGGCATCGGCCAGCGCACGCCGATCCACAACCACAAGGTGTGGGGCCTGGTAGGCATGCTGCGCGGCGCCGAGGTGAGCATCACCATGCACCCCGACCCGGGGTCGCCCATGCGCGAGGGCCAGACGGATCACCTCGCGCCGGGCCAGGTGGTCGGCGTGGGGTCGGGCGAGGAGGATGTACACTGGGTGCAAAACGCCATCCCGGACCGACCCTCCATCTCCATTCATGTCTATGGGGGGAATATCGGCGCCATCGAGCGGCATGTGTTCGATGCACAAACCAGCATGAAGAAGCGCTTTGTTTCGGGCTATACCAATGTGGTGGTTCCCAATCTGTGGGACCGCTCGGCTGAGATGGCCTGATCCCGACAAGGCAACTTTCCAGCGGCGCAGCGGTTCAGGGGCTACCTGCTCAGGTTCAGACCTGCGCGTGGTGGACATCCCCCTACGCCTGCGCCTTCGCGTGATTCCGCGGAGGCGAGGGTCAGCCCCAAGGTCGCTTGAATGCCCCCCCGTTCTTCTCTGGCTCTGCTCCTCCTGCTTGCCGGCCTGTCGCCCGCGATGGCGGAGGAGGGGCGCAAGGCCGATCCTCGCGGCAGCTTCTCGCTCAGCTATGACAATGACCTCTTCGCCGGCACCGACCGCTATTACACGAGCGGCATCCAGTTCGACTGGCGCTCCGCCTCCGAGAACCCGCCTCCCTGGCTCGCCTGGCTGGTCAGCCGCCCAAGCTTCCTCTTCCCGGAGGGCGGCACGCCGCGCTGGGGCCTCTCCGCAGGGCAGAACATCTACACCCCGGGCGATACGGAGCGGCGCAATCCCGACCCTCGGGACCGGCCTTATGCCGGCTGGCTCTTTGGGGGTGTCTCGCTGGTCTCCTCCACGCCGACTGCATCGGGCAGCCTGGAGCTGCAAATGGGCGTGGTCGGCCCCTCCGCACTTGGGCGACAGGCGCAGAATGGCGTGCACAACCTGCGCAACCTGCCACGCGCCAATGGGTGGGATTATCAGCTGAAGGACGAGTTGGGCGCCAACCTCATCCTCGCGCGGCAATGGCGCTGGAACCAGGAGATCGGCCAGGGGGGGCTTTCCGTGGGCGTGGTGCCGGCGGTGACGGCCAGCCTGGGCAATGTCCACCTCTATGCGAGCGCCGGGGTGGTGCTGCGCCTGGGCAATAATCTGGCTGCCGATTTCGGGCCACCCCGCAACCGGCCGGCGATTTCGGGATCGGCCTTCTTCGAGCCTGGCGAAGGCCTGGGCTGGTACATCTTTGCGGGAATCGAAGGCCGCGCGGTAGGGCGCAACATCTTCCTCGACGGGAATAGCTGGCACGAGAGCCGCAGCGTTCAGCGAATTCCGGGCGTGGCGGATGCGAGCATCGGTGGTGTGGTCATGTATGGCCGCGCCCGGCTGACGGCGAGCTATACGCTGCGCAGCCGCGAATTCACGAACCAGATTGAGGCGGCGCAGTACGGCTCCCTCAGCCTTTCGGTCCGGTTCTGAGCTTCAGCTTGGCCGCGTGATGGTCTGCAAGACGTCGAAGCCCTCGAAGCTCGGCGGGCCGAGCGTCATGGTTTTGCTGCTGCCGGCGCCTGAATGGGCTTGGCGGAATTGTTGCGAGCGCGTCCATTCCTCGAAATCCGCGCGGGAGGCCCAGAGCGTCGAGGAGCTGTAGAGGACGTGGTCCTCGGCCTGTGGCCCGCGCAAAAGCTGGAAGCTGACGAAACCGGGAAGTTCATGCAGCCGGCTCTCGCGGGTGAGCCAGACTCGTTCGAATTCTGCGGCATGTTCGACAATGACGCGGAAACGATTGGCGGCGACGAACATGGCGTTGGCATCCTGGTGTGAGGCCGGGATGATGCCACGTTCGCGCGTCGCGGGAAGGGGCTCAGCGCGTGGTGCGCGCCTGGGCTACGCGGATCGGTTGGGGGGCGCTGGCCTGTCTCGTGCGGTTGGCGCTGCGCTGTGCGGTGCGGACGGGCTGGCCAGCGGTGCTGCGTCGGGCTGCTCTGGTGCGCTGCGCCGTGGTCGTCCGAGGGCCCACAGACCCGCCGCCGCGATAGGAAACCGGGCGGATCATGTCATCCGACGCATAGGCCAAGCCTGTATTGACCAGGCCTGTGTCGGCCGGGCCTGTGTGGGCAGGGTCTGTGTGGGCGAGGCCTGTGTGGGCAGGGCCTGTGTGGGCGAAGCCTGTGTGGGCGGGGCGATTGTGAATAAAGCCGAAGGTCGGATATTCCCGGCCGAAATTCTCGGAGGTCCAGCCCACTTGGACGCGCACGCGGGTCCAGGAATTGTCGTCCGAGACGTCCATCACCTTCACGTTGCGCATCACGGTGCCACGCCGAATGCCTGGGCCACCCCAGTTGGCGTGGTCAATCTCGATCATGCGGCCATTGAGCACGCGCGAAACAACCGCGACATGTCCTGAACTCATCGAGCCTGAGCCCGGCCAGGCCAGCACTGAACCTGTCTGCGGACGCTGGCCGCGGGCGTAACGCCCGGCGGCATTGTGCCACCAGTCGCGCCCATTGCCGGAAATGGCCATGCCGGTGACGGAGCGCGCATAGGGTACGCAGGTGAGGCCTCCCGACGAGCTGCCTGCACTGGTACCGCGCGGGCGGGCCTGCCGCTGGGCCTGCGAGGAAGTGTTGCGTTGTTGCGCCGAAGACCGCACCTCGGATCTTGTGTCTCCCCGGGAGGCTTGGGCAGGCGGCGCAAAGGGCACAGCTGCGAGCATGACACACATGGACCACTGGGCGAGCTTGAAGCGCATACAGTGCTTCTCCTGGACAACGGGGTTCCGACGAAGGCCGGGACCGATCTCGTTTGGGTATCGGCGGTGGTTGCCTGCCGCAACCCAACAAAGCGATACACGGCGTAACCTGCCGTGATTCGCTCATTACCCTGGCGTAAAACATCGCCAAATAGGATCACGGTCCTGTCAAAAAGTGCGTCGAACATGGGCGCCACAGTGTTGCGCCAGAAATGCAACACCCCAGACGATCAATGCTGCGCTGAAATTACGAGAGTCCCTGTCATGGATGCCAATCATGGGCGCACGATAACGGCATTAAAAACGCGCCAGATGCATCCATCTGGCGCGTTCTTCTGCGTTTACGCAGACCCTTCTCCGGGTCTGAAAAAGATTACTTGCAGGCGGTGATCATGATTTCGACGAGATGGCGCGGATCGGCCATATTGGCTTGCACGCAGGCGCGTGCCGGACGGCCCGCATCGCCCAGCCACTCGACCCAGATCTTGTTCATCGCGTCACGGTCGCGGATATCCTTCACCCAGATCTGGGCCTGGAGCAGGCGCGTGGTGTCCGTACCATTGGCTTCCAACAGCGCGTCAATCTTGGCGACGACCTGACGGGTCTGGCCGGTGATGTCCTGGCTGAGATCATCGGCCGTGATGCCGGCAAGGTACACGAAGTTATGGTATTCGACGGCGCTGCTCAGAATCTGGTTGCTGCCGGTACGGTTGATCTTGCTCATCGCGGGCGTTGCTCCTCTGGGGTGGGTTATGGGTTGGAACTGAGCCCAGACTTAACGCAGGCGGAAGCCAGGCGGAAGTCACGCGGAAGACACGCGGAAGACACGCGCAAGCCAGCCACCCCTTGCCGCGCGATCACCACCCTTTGACGCTGGACGGCGACAATTTTGACGAACCGCCGCCCTCGGGCCGGCGCACCATAGGTTCAGCCAGGCACCGCATAGGCGCTGCCGGAAGCCGCGGCACCGATCATGCTCTCAAAAACGGCCACTCCGTGGATCGCCTCATCCACCGGCAAAGGATAGGCGGGTCCGCCGGCAACGGCTGCGGCGAAGGCCTCAAGCTCGGCATGTTCGATATCAGTCACGGGGTAGTCGCGCGTCCATTCCTTCCCGTCGCGGCCTCGGAAGAACAGCGTCTCGTGCCCGCGCAATTCCAGAAGGCCCTCCGTGCCAAACAGCGCGCAGCGCCAGTAGCGCGGTGCCTGCGCGAGGGTGGCGAAGATGCAGCTCGCGCCATTGGCGAGCGTGGCCAGCATCGCCGTCGTGTCGTCAATCGTGGTGCTGACCTTGGCGTGGCTGAGCACGCGCACATCACGGAACTTGCCGGCCAGGTGGATGATCATGTCCACCATGTGGATGCCCATGCCGCCCATGCCGCCCAGCGGGCTTTCCGAACGGTCGGCGCGCCACATGCCCTCCTTGTAGGCGGCGGCGCCGGGGCCGCTGAACTGGCCCTCCACATGCAGCAGCGTGCCGATCCCGCCATCCGTGATGATCGTCTTCATCTCGGCCACGGCCGGCAGGAAGCGGCGGTTGTGGCCCAGCGCCAGAA
>Ga0105048_10016962_pt1 | contig 11239 bp, 7 predicted proteins | sample MAT05_FD_78382 | JGI IMG/M metagenome (GOLD analysis project Ga0105048, IMG submission 78382) | Freshwater microbial communities from Lake Fryxell liftoff mats and glacier meltwater in Antarctica - MAT-05 | ecosystem: Environmental > Aquatic > Freshwater > Ice > Liftoff microbial mat | place...
AAGCCATCCTCACGCGGGAAACCATTGGCGGTGCCGCCGAGCGAGCCGATAATGCCACGCAGCGCGCGGTCATTCATGTCCAGCGCGCGGCGCCAGGTGATGCGGCGCGCATCTATGCCGAGCGCATTGCCCCAATAGATGTGGTTGTCGAGCATGGCGGCGAGCAGGTTGTTGGCCGCCGTGATCGCGTGGAAATCGCCGGTGAAATGAAGGTTGATATCCTCCATCGGCACCACCTGCGCATGCCCGCCACCAGCCGCGCCGCCCTTCACGCCAAAGCAGGGGCCGAGGCTGGGTTCGCGCAGGCAGATCATGGCGCGCTTGCCGATAAGGTTCAGCGCATCGCCCAGGCCCACGGTGGTTGTCGTCTTGCCCTCACCCGCGGGCGTGGGGTTGATGCCGGTGACGAGAACCAGCTTGCCGAGTGGGCGGTCGTGACGGGTGAGGGCCACGAAATCCAGGCCGATCTTCGCCTTGTACTTGCCATAGGGCTCCAGCGCGTCGGCCGGGATGCCGGCCTTTTCGGCGATCTCGGCGATCGGTTTGAGCGTGGCCGCGCGGGCAATTTCGAGGTCAATGGACATGCTTTTTCCGGCTCCCGTAAGCCCGCCGATATGGCCGGATGTGAAGTTTTGGACAAGCGGCGCGCGACGAGGCAGGATCACCACAAAACCGGAGGAACATCAGATGCTCTCACGCCGCGCCCTGCTCGCCGCGCCTGCCCTCATACCTTGGACCGCGCGCGCCCAGGCCGATTGGCCGCAACGACCGTTGACCATGATGATCCCCTTCGTGGCAGGCGGGCCTTCGGACATCACCGGCCGCCTCATCGCCGCGCGCATGGGCGGGCTGGTGGGCCAGCCGGTGGTGGTTGAAAACCGGCCCGGTGCCAATGGCACGGTCGCTGCCCAAGCACTGGCCCGAGCCAACCCCGATGGGCATACCATGATGACAGGGTCCATCGGCGTCTTTGCCATCAACAAGGCGCTGCGCCCGAACCTGCCTTATGATCCGGTGCGGGATTTTGCGCCCCTCACCCTGGCCGTCACCACGCCCAACGTGCTGGTGCTCAACCCTGAGCGCATCCCCGCCACCGATTATGCCGGCACCGTCGCCTGGTTGCGGGCAAATGGCGCGCGGGCGTCCTATTCCACCTCCGGCGTCGGCTCGTCGGAGCATATGACGATGGAGTTGTTCAAGCTGCGCACGCAAAGCGAGGCCACGCATATCCCCTATCAGGGCGGGGCGGCAGCGGCGACCGCGCTGATCGCGGGCGATGTGCAGCTCACCTTCCAGAATCTCGGCACGGTGGCGCAGCATGTCGCGGCGGGGCGCCTGCGCGCGGTGATGGTGACGAGTGCGGTGCGCAACGCCACCATCCCCGATGTGCCGACCGCAGCCGAGCTGGGCCTCGATGATTTCGTCGTCACCTCATGGCAGGCGGTGATGGCGCCGGCAGGCGTGCCCGCGCCCATCCTGGCGCGGCTGGAGGCAGCCTGCATCGAAAGCCTTCGCCACCCCGAAAGCACCCAGCGGCTGAACCAGATCGGGTTGGAGGTGGTGGCCTCCAGCGCAGCCGAATTCCGCCGCTTCCAGGAGACGGAGATCACCCGCTGGCGGGCCGTGGTGGAGCGCGCCGCAATCCGCGCGGAATGATCACGCGCCCTGGCAGGGGCAATCCAGCCATCCAGCCTCGCGCAGATGGGCCTGGAGGGCGCGCATGACCTCGGGCGGCGTCGCGCCCCCCTCTCGGAGAGCCTGGCGGCGGGTGGCCAGTTCTTCCAGCCGCCCCGCCCATTCCTCACCGAAGCGCGCATGCAGCCAGGCGCGCAACGCCGCCGCCATGGCCGGTGCGCCGCCGCCGGTGGAGACGCTCAGCAGCAGATCGCCACGCCGGACCAGCGCAGGCACATGCATGTCGCACAGATGCGGCACATCCTCGATATTGACCGGGATGCGGCGCGTGCGGGCAGCAGCGGCCAGCGCCTCGCCCTCCTCTGCCGTCAGCCCAGCGCCGAAAACCAGGCGCGCGGCGTCCAGCCCAGCGTCGTCCGGCAGGCTACCCTGGAGCGTGAGCGCGAGCCCTGCCGACTCCAGCAACACACGCCGCTTCTCGAAGGCGGGGCCGCGCCCGATGAGCAAGGTGGGCGTGGGTTTGGTGAAGACCAGCGGCATCATGCGGGGATGGACTCAAGGCGCGCGCGGCAGGCCTCGGCGCCGATTCGCGCACAGAAATCGCCGAAGCCTTCGCCTCCGGTGCGGCCATCGGCCCAGGCCTGCAGCAGCGGGGCCAGGGTGGCGCCAATCGCTTCCAGCCTGACCTTGTCGGCCAGCGGAAAGTTGAGCCGCGTGCCCGCGAAATCCCCCCCCACGAACACCGTATAGAGGCCCGGCGCCCGCCCCACGACGCCGATATCCCCCTGGTAGGGCCGCGCGCAGCCATTGGGGCAGCCGGTCAGGCGCAGCGAAATCCGTTCGCCGAGCAAGCCCAGGCGCGAAAGCTCCGCCTCGACCTGCTCCAGGATGGGCTGACGGACCCGCTCGCCCTCGGCCAGCGACTGGCCGCAGGTCGGCAGGGCCACGCAGGCCATCATGTTGCGCGCGATGGGGGAGAAGGATTCCGGTAGCGCCACACCATGACTGCCCAGCAGTTCTGTGAGCGCCGCGCGATCCTCCTTCTCGACGTCGGAGAGCAGAAGATCCTGCTGCGGCGTCGCGATCGGGTTCACGCCAAAGCGCTCCATCGCGGCGCGAAGTGCTGCGCGCAAAGGCCCGGCGACCCGGCCGGCGGGGATGTGCAGCCCGAGCCACCACCGCCCATCACCCTGCGGATGCCAGCCGAGATGATCCGGCACGCTGAAGCGTGGCAGCGGTGGCGCCGGGCGAAGCTGGCGGCCGAGATCGGCCGAGAGACTGTCCCGCGCCCAATCCAGGCCGCGCTCGGCCAAAACGTATTTGAGCCGGGCATGCTTGCGGTCCGAACGGTCTCCATGATCGCGCGAGAGGCGGACCACGGCCTGTGCCACCTCCAGCACCTCATCGGGGCCGATCAACGCCACGGCATCCGCGAGGCGGGGGAAGGTGGCGGGCTTGTTGTGCGTCATGCCCATGCCGCCGCCGATCGTCACGATCCAGCCCTCGGGGTGCATCACGAAGCCCAGGTCATTGGCCAGCACATCGGGCGTGTTGTCGTCCGGATGGGCCAGCGCGATCTTGAATTTGCGCGGAAGATAGGTGGAGCCATAAAGCGGTTCCTCCTCGGCCGTGGCGGCGGGTTCCTCGCCGAGGAAGATTTCGTGGTGGGCGCGGGTTTTGGGCAGCAGCGCCTCCGAAAGCTGCCGCGCCTCCGCCTCCAGCCGGGCATGCAACTCATCGCGGCGCGGGGCCGGGCTGGTGACGACGTTGCGCACGACATCGCCGCACGCCGCCAGAGTGGTGAGCAGTGTCCCATGAATCATGGCTATTGAGGCACGTAGATTCTCCCGCACAATACCGTGGAATTGAACCCCCTGCCGCGAGGTCAGGCGCAGGGTGCCATCCGCGAAGCTCCCCGCGAGGTCATCGAGCGCCAGCCATTGCCTGGCCGTCAGCCGCCCCGCGGGGGCGCGGACGCGCACCATGAAGGACCAGTCCTTGTCCTCACCCGCCTGCTTCAGGGCGGTGGCGGTGTCGCGATCGAACTGCTCATAGGTTCCATGGAATTTCAGCAGGGTATAGGACGCCTCGGAAAGCCCGCCCTTGGCCGCTGCGGCGCTGATTTCGGCATCCAGAGGGCCGCGCAAACCTTGGCTTTCGCGCTTGATGGTTTCGGCCCCGCTCAGCTTTGCGTCACTCATTTTACGATTTCCTGTCGTCAAACCTATGGACAGGGAGAAAGCATTTATCTACGTTTTTGCCAAGCAGTTTATCTGGTATCCAACATTCATGAACGTGCAATCTGCTCTCGCCGCCTCCCACTTCGCCCCAGGGGAGGTCTGGCTGGTCGGCGCCGGCCCCGGTGACCCCGAACTCCTCACGCTGCGGGCAGTGAAGGCCCTCGGCCAGGCCGACCTGATCCTGCATGACGCCCTGCCCGGCCGCGCCGCCCTGTCCCACGCCCGGCCCAGCGCCGAGATCGTCGCCGTCGGCAAGCGAAAGGGCGCAGCGCCCATTCCGCAGGCCAAGATCAACGCGCGACTCGTTGCCGGCGCCCGCGCGGGGCTACGGGTGCTGCGCCTCAAGGGCGGCGACCCCTTCATCTTTGGCCGCGGCGGCGAGGAGGCCCAGGCCTGCGATGCCGCCGGCATCACCTGGCGCATCATTCCAGGCGTCTCGGCCGGCGTGGCAGCGCCAGCCGCCGCAGGAATCCCGCTCACGCATCGTGGAATGGCCTCCTCAGTCACCTTTGTCACCGGCCATGACGAGAACGGCGCCCTGCCTGACCTCAACTGGGCCGCACTGGCCCAGACTGGCGGCACCATCGCCGCCTTCATGGCCCTGTCGCGCCTCGATGAACTGGCGCTGCACCTCTTGGCCGGCGGATTATCCGCCTCGACCCCCATCGCGATCGTCGCGCAGGCCAGCCTGTCCGGACAGCGTGTTCTGCGCAGCAGCCTGGGCACATGCACGCTGGAGGCCCGCCGTGCGGCACTGCCCACCCCCGCACTGATTGTCATCGGTGCAGTCGCAGCCCTCGGCGTCCAGGAACTGCAATATGGGATCGAAGGATTTCGCAGTGCGCATCGCTAACCCAACGCTCCATTTCGTCGCCCCCCCGCCACCGCCAGAGGACGACATCCCGGACGAACCTTGGCTCCCCGCCCGCGACGTCACGCTGATCACGCTCGGCGCATTCGCCATCATCACCCTCGCCTTGATCTTTCACTGAAGGAATCCTCCACATGACACTGCAATACGGAACCCAACTCACCCTTGGCCAGGTCGCTCCCGATTTCGCGGCCGAAACCACCTTCGGCCCCGTCCGCTTCAGCGAATGGGCGCAGGATTCCTGGGTGGTGCTTTTCTCGCACCCGCGCGACTTCACCCCCGTCTGCACCACCGAATTGGGCGAAGCCGCACGCCTCAAGCCCGAATTCGACGCCCGCGGCGTGAAAATCATCGGGCTCAGCGTGGACCCGCTCGACCGGCACGATGCCTGGGCCGAGGACATCGCCGCCACCCAAGGCCATGCCCTCAACTTCCCGATGATCGCAGACCCCGCACGCCATGTCTCGCAGCTCTACGGAATGATCCACCCCGAGGCAGATCCCTCCATCACCGTCCGTACCGTGTATGTGCTGGACCCAGCGCGAAAAGTGCGTCTCACGCTGACCTATCCGCCCAGCACGGGGCGCAACTTCCTCGAAATCCTGCGCGTCATTGACAGCCTGCAACTGACGGACCGGCAGAAGGTCGCAACCCCGGTGAACTGGCAAAAGGGCGAGCGGGCGATCATCGTGCCCTCACTCTCAGACGAAGAAGCCCGCAAGCGATTTCCGCAGGGGTGGGTGGCGGAGCGGCCTTATCTTCGGTGGGTCGAGGTGGCCGAGTAGGAATTCAGGGCACCGCCTCCCACCCGATTTGGCCTGGAGCTGCAGGGGCGGAAAGGCCCCAGACACAGCCATTCAATCCGCGTTGAGCAGGCCTGGTTCGGCCAAGGCCCCACCGATCGCGCCCAGCGCCTTTGGCATTTCGGGCAGGGCTACGGCGCACCTAGAGCATGTTCCGTTCGAAAGGGCTCACTCCACACGCACTAGCCTGTTGTTTTTCGATCATCTTTATCCGTTCAAACGATTCCGTTTGAACGGATGATGCTCTAGGCGAGGGTCTGCTTGGGTGCCGGGTTGTGAGCAGCAGCATCGGGAGGAATGGGTCTCTCACCCTCAAATGCCGGGAAATCGGCATCTGGGGAAGGTGACTTGCCGCAATAAACCGTTACGCTGACACCATGGCCGATGCGCGCGTGACCGCCGTGATCGTCGCCTCCGCGCTGTTCATGCAGAACCTCGACAGCGCGGCGGTGGTGACCGCCCTTCCCTCCATGGCACGGGAGTTGAACGAGCAGCCGGTGCGGCTCGGCGTGGCCATCACCTCATATCTGGTGGCGCTCACGGTGTTCATCCCCGTCTCGGGCTATATCGCCGATCGCTTCGGGGCCAAGCGGGTTTTCCTGATCGCCATCGCGCTTTTCGGCCTGTCCTCGGCGGCTTGCGGCTTTGCCAATAGTTTGGGCGAGTTGGTGGCGGCGCGTGTGGTGCAGGGCATTGCCGGGGCGATGATGGTGCCGGTTGGGCGCCTGCTGCTGCTGAGCGGCATCCGAAAGGATGAGATGCTGACCGCGATGACCTGGCTGACCATGCCCGCCATGCTGGGGCCGATTCTCGGGCCGCCTTTGGGCGGTATCCTGACGGACCTGTTCGGCTGGCGCAGCGTCTTCTGGATCAATCTGCCCGTGGCCCTCTTCGGCTTCATCATGGTGGCCTGGAAGATCACGCCACTGCCGCGCACCCATCCTGGCCCGCCGGATCTGCGCGGGTTGGCGCTGGTGGGTGGGGCGCTGGCCACAGGGATGGCGGGAATCGAGACGGTGGGCCGGGGCATCCTGCCGGACTGGTGGCCGGCGGCGCTGCTCCTGATGGGCCTCGGGCTGGGATGGGCCGCGATCCACCATTGCCGGCGGGTGCCCAAGCCGGCACTGGACCTTTCGCTGCTGCAACTGTCGAGTTTCCGCCACGCCACCTTGGCCGGCAGCCTGTTCCGCGCGGGCGCAGGTGCCGTGCCCTTCCTGGTGCCCATGCTGTTGCAGATCGGGTTTGGCTGGGGGGCGACCGAGGCGGGTTTCGTAGCTTTTGCCACCGCCATTGGCGCTTTTGCCATGAAGCCCCTCACCCGCCCCATCCTGCGGCGCTTTGGCTTCCGGACGGTGCTGGTGGGCAATGGCGTGCTGGCGGCGGCGGGGGTGGCGATTGGCGCTGCCTTCTCCCCGGCCTGGCCGATTGCCGTGATGTTCGTGGCACTTGCCTTTGGTGGCTTGTTCCGCTCGCTCCAGTTCACCGCGCTGAACACGCTGGCCTTCGCGGATCTGCCGCGCGAGCGTCTGAGTGCGGGGACCAGCTTCTACGGCACGGCGCAGCAATTGCCGCCGGCCCTGGGGGTCGTGCTGGCAACCGCGTCCCTGGAGATCAGCAGGCACATCTCGGGCCATGCGGCGCTTTTGCCGAGTGACTTCACGGCGGCCTTCCTGATTGCCGGGCTGGCAGTCCTGGCCTCCAGCCCCTTCTTCCTGCTCTTGCCCAAAGACGCTGGCTCAGCAGTGAGCGGCAAGCGTTAACGAGGCATCACAGGCGGCCTGCCAGGCTTTCCACCTGACTCAGCGATCATCGTGGCCGATTCGATGGTGACGCTTGGCTGCGGGATCAGATGCGGACGGGAGCTTGCGGCTTGGCATTCCCCCTTCATTCGTGACTTGGCGTCGAATGGTGCATCATGCGTCAGTCTGGGAAGGAACGCCGCAGATGCGTCGCTGGTTGATCTTGATGCTGCTCCTGCTCGCGCTGCCCGCGCAGGCCTTTGACCTCCCGGGCCTCTCGCGGGACTCCGGGCAATACCGCGAGCAGATGGAGCGCCGCTTCCCCGCCGGCGGCAACCCCCAGCAACGCAGCGCCGCGGAGGCCCGCGCCACTACGGCCGAGCGCCAGAACAACTGGGCCAATGCCGCCCAGGCTTGGGAAGACCGCGCCGCACTGGGCGAAATGACCGCGCCACAATGGCTCTCCCTCGCCCGCGCACAGCTGCGCCGCACCCCGCCAGAACCCACCCGCGCGCTCCATGCCGCCTGGCAGAATTTCATGATGGTCCCCGCCGGCCCACCCGAAGTGCCCTCGCTGCTGCTGGTCGCCGAAGCGCTGGGCCGATTGGACCGCCCGGCGCAACAAATCGCCGCCCTCGAAGCGGTGGTGCAGCGCGCGCCCAATGAACCCCGCCATGCCGAGGCGCTGACCCAGGCGCGCCGGGCCGCCGGCCTCCTCGTCACGCGGGTGAACACCGAGAGCGAGGCCGAACCAGCCCGCGCCTGCCTCGCCTTCACCCTGCCCCCCGCCCGCCGGCAGGACTGGCAGCCACAGGACTGGATGCGCGCCGAGCCCGCCATCCCCGGCCTCGCCTTCACCCGGGATGGGGACAGGCTTTGCGCCATCGGCCTGCCGCATGGCCGCACCACGCGCCTCCTGTTGCGCGCCGGCCTGCCGGGTGAGGAGGGGCTGCGCCTGAACCGCGACACGGCCATCAACATCGCCATGCCCGACCGTGCGCCGCGCATGGCGTTTGACAGCCGCGCCTTCCTTTTGGCCCGCGGCCAGGAGGCGCGGGTACCACTGGCCCTCATGAACATCAGCGCGGTGCGTCTTCGCGTGATCCGCGTGGCCGAGCGCAACCTCGTGCCTCTCACCCGCGATTGGCGCCTGGGCGACCAGATGGACACCTGGACGGCCGTCAACCTGCACGAGAATTGGGGCCGCGTCGTCTGGGAAGGCACCATCGAAGTCCCACGCAGCGAGACCAATCGCCTGCAACGCCTGACAGTTCCCGTGCCCGATGCCGTTGGGCTGGCCGGGCCTGGTCTCTACATCCTGGTCGCGCGGCCTGATGATGGGACAAGTTTTGGTGATAATCTGACCACCGCCCAGCCGCTCATCGTCACCGATCTGGGCCTGACGGCCTGGCGCGGCGAGGGAGGGCTTGCGGTCCAGGCGCGCCAATTGGGCAATTCCCAGCCGGCCGGCGGGGCGCGCGTGGCACTGCTTGCGCGCAACAATGAAATCCTGGCCGAGGTGGAGACCGGCGCCGATGGCCTGGCTCGCTTCGCACCCGCCCTGCTGCGCGGCACCGGCCCCATGGCGCCCGTGGCCATCCATGCCCGCACCGGCAACGACCTTGTCGCGCTGGACCTGGAAGCCGCCGCCTTCGACCTTTCCGACAGGGGCGTTTCGGGCCGCGAGCATCCCGGGCCGCTTGACGCCTTCCTCTGGCTGGACCGTGGCATCTACCGCCCGGGCGAGACGGTGCAGGCCGTGGCCCTGCTGCGCGATGTGGCCGGCCAGCCCTCCAGCCTGCCGCTGCGCCTTCGCCTGCGCCGGCCCAATGGGCAGATCGCGGCCGAGACGGTGGTGCGCGACGGCGCGCATTGGCCCGTCACCCTGCCCTCCGGCGCCCCGGTGGGCGTGTGGAAGATCGAGGCCCTGACCGACCCGAACGCCCCCCCGGTGGGCGAGGTCTCCCTGCGCGTGGAGGCCTTCGTGCCCGAGCGCCTCGCAGTCGAGGTCGGCCCCGCCCCCGGCCCGCTGACGGCCGGTGCAGCTCTGCAAATCCCGGTCACGGCGCGCTTCCTTTATGGCGCGCCCGGCTCGGGCCTCACCGGTACGGCGGAGTACCGCCTGATCACCGAGCGCAGCCCCTTCCCGGCGCTGCAAGGGTTTCTGTTTGGCCTGGAGGATGAAGTCTTCGCCCCCGACATGATCTCGGCCGATCTGCCTGAGACGGATGCCCAGGGCCGCGCCACGCTGCAACTGCGACTGCCCCGTGTGCCCGACACCACGCGCCCGCTGCGCGCCGAGTTGACGGTACAGGTGGAGGAGCCGGGTGGCCGTGCGACCTCGACGGACCTGGCACTCGCCGTAGCCGGCGCGCCGCGCCTGATCGGCATTCGCGGCCCGCAATCGGTCAATGTGAACAGCGAAGCCTCCTTCGATCTCGTCATCGCCGACCCGCGCGGCCAGACCCTGAGCGGCGAGTTGAGTTTGCGCCTGGTGCGAGAGCGCCCCGATTGGCGGATCGTCAGGCGCTCCGGCGCGGCCCGCTATGAGACCATCTGGACCGATGAGCCGGTGGACAGCACCCCCATCCGCGTCCAGGCCGAAACCCCCGCGCGATTCCTGCGCAGCCTGCCCTTCGGCCGCTACCGGCTGGAAGCGCAGGAGGTGGGCGGCATGGCCATTGCATCGGTGCGCTTCCGCTCTGGCTGGGCGGCCAGCGACTCCGCAGAAGTGCCGGACAAAGTGGATGTCGCGGCTGACCTTCAGAGCTATGCCCCCGGCCAGACAGCCACCTTGCGCATCACGCCGCCCTTCGCCGGTCGCGCCAGCATCGCCATCCTGACGGACCGGCTGGTGGCGCTGCGCGAGATTGAGGTGCCCGAAGCGGGCGCTGAGATGACGATCGAGGCCGACGCCGCCTGGGGTGCCGGCGCCTATGCCGCCGTCACCGTCTTCCGCCATGGCCAGGCGCGTGAGGCGCCGGGCCGCGCACTCGGCCTCACCTGGCTGCAGATTGACCCAGCCGCCCGCCGCCTCGAAGTCGCCATCGGTGGCGAGGAACGGGTGCGTCCCAACACCCGCGTCATGCTGCCTGTCACCGTCACGGGCGGGGCGGGGCGCATCCGGCTGACGCTCGCCGCCGTGGATGAGGGCATTCTGCGCCTGACGCGCTTCGCCACGCCTGATCCTCTCAACCATTATGCCGGCCGTCGCACACTGGGTGCCGACATCCGCGATGATTATGGCCGGCTGATCCGCCCCAGCGATGGCACCGCCGCCGTGTTGCGCCAGGGTGGCGACGAGCTGGGCGATCTGGGCGCGCTGCGGATCCCGCAGCGCAATGTCGTGCTGTTCAGCGGCGTGGTGAACGCCGATGCCGATGGCCGCGCCGAGATCACCTTCGACGTGCCCGATTTCGCCGGAGAACTGCGCCTGATGGCCGTGGCCTGGGAGGGCGCGCGGGTCGGCTCGGGCGCGCGCACGCTTCTGGTGCGCGATCCCGTCCTGGCCGAGGCCATCCTGCCGCGCTTCCTGGCACCCGGCGATGAGGCGACCATTTCCGTCCTGCTGCACAATCTGGAACTGCCGCAAGGCGAGGTGAGCGCGGTGCTGACCGCGGAAGGCGCCATCGCGCTGGCCGGCCCCAACCGCCTCGCCGCGCGGCTGGCCACAGGCGCCCGGGCGCAGCCCACCGCCACGCTGCGCGCAACCGGCGCGGGCGAGGGCGTCCTGCGCCTGGCCATCGCCGGTCCCAATGGCTTCACCGCGACGCGTGAGGCGCGGATCGAGGTGCGATCCTCCCGCGCGTTGGCGTCCGTGGCCTCGCTGATTGAAATTCCGGCCGGGCAGGAGGTGCGCATCACGCCCGACTCCGCCCGCTTTACCGTGGGTTCCCGGCGCGCCACGGCCCGCCTCGGCACGCCGGTGCGCTATGACGCCGAGGGCATGCT
>Ga0105048_10016963_pt1 | contig 11237 bp, 11 predicted proteins | sample MAT05_FD_78382 | JGI IMG/M metagenome (GOLD analysis project Ga0105048, IMG submission 78382) | Freshwater microbial communities from Lake Fryxell liftoff mats and glacier meltwater in Antarctica - MAT-05 | ecosystem: Environmental > Aquatic > Freshwater > Ice > Liftoff microbial mat | place...
AACGTAAACAAAAATCAGATTCTGAATGAAATTAATCATTTTACTAACAGCACAAGTCCTTTCAGGTATTCTCCTTCGGGATGATAGATATTTACGGGATGGTCGGCCGGCTGTGTCAACTGATGCAGTATCACAACTTCCCTTCCCGCTTCTATTGCTGCCGCAGTTACAGCGCCTCTGAAGAGAACACGGTCAACGACCTGTGAACAGGAGAACGTAAATAAAATGCCATTCGGAGCAATTTGTTCTATTGCAGCTTTATTTAACCGTTTGTAAGCCTGAACTGCCCTGTGACGTGCATCCTGATGTTTCGCAAATGCCGGTGGATCAAGCACAATAAGGTCATAACTCCCCTTATTTCCTTTCAGCCATTCCGGAACGTCGGCGATAATGCCTTCGTGTTTATCAGCCGGAAGCTCATTTAATTCGACGTTTTCATTCGTAAGTGCAACTGCTTTTTTGGAGCTGTCGACCGAATCTACCTGTGTAGCGCCTTTCGCCAGTGCATAAACTGAAAAACCACCGGTGTAGCAGAACGTATTCAACACCGTTTTCCCGGAGGCATAGTTACTGAGGAGCTGACGGTTATCGCGCTGATCGATAAAGAATCCGGTTTTTTGCCCAGTGATGAAATCAATTTTGAAGTGATGGTTGTTTTCGATCACCGATTCATCTGTCGCGCCGCCTTTCAAAAATCCGTTTGGCGTTGAAAGTCCAAGCGATTCGGCTGATTTATCAAACACGTTCGAAATAATTCCACCCGATTGACTTATCAATGCTTCGGCGATCTGTTCCCGCGCTGCGAACATGCCGTGCGAATGACATTGCACCACAGCGGTAGATCCATAGATATCAACGATTAATCCAGGAAGTGAATCTCCTTCGCCATGAATCAGTCTGAAAATGTTGGTTTCGGCGGACGGAAACCCTATCCGTTTACGAACCAGAAAGCAGGCAGAGATTGCTTCGTCCCAGAATTCTTGGTCAATTTGCCGCTCTCCGAAGAATAGTACCCGAACGGTGATCGAACCTTTCTGGTAATGACCTGTTCCGAGAACATCGCCTGAAGGTGTCGCAACACGCACTACAATCCCATCGGAAAGTTCGCCGTCGAAAGAATCAATTGCCCCTGAAAAAACCCAAGGGTGAAAACGGCGCAATGATTTATCCTTGCCGGGTTTTAAATAGAGTGTCGGTGCTTCCATTGTGCCGGCGAAGGTAGCAATCATTCTTTAGGTTTATTTCACCTTTCGCTTCACAATGGCAGGTAGTTGTAGCGACTTCCGGCCATGCCCGTTTCGCTTTACGCGCTTCTTTACTTTATCCGATTCCGGCTCAGGCTCAATTTTCACCTGCCAGCCCGATTCAACAGAAAGACGCCTGTAAAATTTCATCGAGCCATCCTGTAGCACCGAAATGGGTAAAATTACCCACGATGCGATTTCGGTCCAGATCGTGGTATAGCCAAACTCGCTGAAATCTTTGAGAGCGTATGAAATTCGTTCTGTAATTTTCTTTTTCCGGATTTCAAGCTGGATGCTGTCGGGTGAGATCTGAATTATTTTTCCCTTGCGGGAATACAACGAAGTGTCGCCGGTGAGCCGGAATGTGAGCGACTGGTTTTCAAAAAAAATGCGCTCCCGTCTTTTGCGCGGGAGCATTAAAACGAGCTTGTTGTGTTGCCTGCTATCGAGGATTTCCTGTTGATCTTCCGGATTCTGGAGAAGAAAGCCGTATGTGGCGGACACCGGAATTTCATATTCATACGTATCCGCCGGATCCAGCGTGCGGAACGTAATAATGCTGTCGTTTATATGAATAATGTAGCATTCCAGGATGCCGTCGCCGTTTTTCAGTAACACATGATCCTGGGCTTTTAAACCCGCTGCAGCGAACAGCATTCCTAGGAATAACAGTAAACGCAGGAAATGATCTACCTTCAAATCAATTTTCCTGGCACTGGTTTTTAGCATCATTCACAGATTCCTGCAAATGTATGCTGATTTGGAAAAAGAGCAGTACTTTCGGCTCATTCGCAGATTATGACAAAAAAGCTGATCATTGATTCCACCCGCGTTCATCAGAAGTTGCAGCGCATGGCTCTTGAGATATGCGAACGAACGGCATCGCACGAACGAATCATCCTCGCAGGAATTAAAAAAAGCGGATTTCAGATTGCCGGAATCCTGTCAGAATACCTCGCCGGATTTTCGGGGAACGAGCATCCTGTTTATTTCCTGGAGATTGACAAAACAAACCCGATTTCTTCCGCAGTAGAAACGGATCTTCCTGATTCATTGCTTCCCGGAGCAACACTCATTCTGATCGATGATGTGCAGAATTCAGGAAAAACGATGATGTATGCTATTCGCCGCTTCCTTGATTTTCCGCTTCGATCTGTGCAAACCTGCGTGCTTGTTGATCGCGAGCATCCTGATTTTCCGGTTCGTTCGGATTATGTGGGCATTTCGTTGTCAACCACCTTACAGGAACATATTTCGGTGGAAGTGGAAGGGGAGAAGATCGAAGTTTATTTGAGCTGATCTCCGTCTGCCGATAATTTCAACGTAAGTGCAGTGGCGTCAACAGTCAGCCCGTCCTCCCACCAATCAATCTGCTCAAAAAACGGTTTACGCTTTTTCCATAGCTGTTCAAGCTGAAGCATAGGATTTTCTCCCGAAACCAGCGGCCTGCTGTTGATGCCATCTTTTTGCGTGAGCCTGTCAAAAATGGTTTTTAACGGAAGATCTATAAAAAGGCAGATTCCGTTTTGCTTCATCCACCCAAGATTGTCGTTAAAGCAAGGAGTTCCGCCGCCGCATGAGACAACAGCATCCGCCGATAAGTCAAGGGCGCGGAGTGTTTGGGATTCGATTTCTCTGAATGCCGGTTCGCCGGACTGCTCAATCCAGCGTGCCGGTGAAATTGCGGTTGTTTCGGTAATGCGTGCATCCAGGTCGAAAAAGCCCCAACCGAGCTTTTTTGCAAGCTTCTTTCCGAGGGTTGACTTACCACTTCCTGGCATTCCGCACAAGAAAAGAATCTTCGCCACGCTAAACTTGTTTTTTTTTCTAATTTTGACGCGAAGCCCAGGTGGTGAAATTGGTAGACACGCTACTTTGAGGGGGTAGTGACCTTCGGTTGTGCAAGTTCGAATCTTGTTCTGGGCACTTCAGTAAAAGCCGGATAGTATTATTCGGCTTTTTTCGTTGTGTATTCTTCGTTCAGTTTCTTCAGCACGTCTTGTGTGATATCCAACGTTGAATCAGCATACCAGATTCCTCCTCCACGCTGATAAGCAAGTACATACGTGAACTTGTTTTTAGCTGAGTAGCCTTTTAGGAACTCTTCAATTTTTCCATAAACGCGCTGACTTACATCTGCTTCTTTTTTCATCAGGTCGTTGCTCAGATTCTGCTGAAGTTGTTGCAGTTCCTGCTGCTTCCGGCCAAGTCGCTGTTCTTTGGCTTCTTTGTCTGTAATAGTAAGGTACTGCCCGCGTTGCTGAAATTCATTCACCTCTTTTTCGAATTGACGCTGCTCATTTTCCATCCGGCTTTGCGCAGCTTTGCTGTCGTTTTCGAGGTTGGTTCGTTCCAATTTATACAATTCGTAGCGTTCCATCAGGGTATCCGAATTGAAATAAGCAATCCTGAGATTGGTATTTGCAGCCGCGATCGCAGCATCAGGCACATCATCAACTCCTTTCTTTTTTCCATTAAAGTGAAGTGCAAACAGCACAACAACTGCGACTGTAAGAACAATATTCAGTACAAGGCTCAAACTTTTCATAGGCGTTTTAGAGGACGCAAATATACTGTTTCAGACAAACGGTTGATTTGAAAAGATATCGGCTATTTTTGCAGCGGATGGAAGAACCTGAGTTGATCCGATTAATTCGTACTGGCGATGAAATGGCCTTTGAAAAGCTGTTCAGGCTATATTACGAGCGATTATCCAGGTATGCTGATCAACTTTTGAAGGATAGCCCGCAGGCAGAAGAAATTGTTCAAGACGTTTTTGTGACGATATGGGAAAACCGGGGAAAACTGAATCTCGAAATTGGCATTAAGCCTTATTTATACCGGGCCGTTCACAACCGTTGTCTCAATTGTTTCAAACACGATCAGGTAAAGAAAAACCATTCGGCAGCCGTATTGTCGGATGCGTCCGCTGGCATATATCCACAAAGTCTTGAACTCGATGCAAAGGAACTGAAAGGACGGATCGGCAACGCGATGGAAATGCTTCCCGAAGAATGCAGGAAGGTGTTCCGATTAAGTAGGTTTGAAGAGTTTTCATACCGTGAAATTGCTGACTACCTCGGGATTTCTATCAAAACCGTAGAAAGCCAGATGGGGAAGGCATTGAAAATAATGCGTCGGGAATTGGCTGATTATCTGGTCAGTATTGGGTTCTCGCTCGCGCTGATTAATGAATTTTTAACTTATTTTCCGTTTGGATAGGGGTGTTTTGATTATGAACTGTCGTACCAATTAAGCATGAATTTATCTACCGGAAAACCAACTGAAGAACTGCTTGCCAGATACCTGGCACGACAGGCCGGCGATGCCGAAATCCGGGAGGTTGAAAGCTGGGCGGATGAATCCGACGCGAACGCAGCAGAGCTGAACGCGTGGAAAAAGACATGGGAAGTAAGCGGAAATCTGTCGCAGGATAAAGCGTTTAATTCTGATCAGGCCTGGCTGAAAGTTAAGAGCCGGATAAAAATCGATTCACCGTCACTTGAAGCCGGCGCTCCGGTAGAAGAAGCAAAAATCCGCAGGTTGAATTCAGGATTTACTCCTGCAACCTGGTGGGCAATCGCTGCAGGTCTTGTAGTGCTGATTGGCATTTTCGCTGTTTTTTCGCTCTCAAAAGACGAGGATCGCTTTGCCTTGCTCTCGAAAGAAGTCAAATCACACCAGTCACCCCTGGAAGTTCTATTGCCCGACTCCTCCGTTGTAATTCTCAAGCCAAACAGCACATTGCGGTATGCTGATCCTTTTCCTTCCGGCGAACGCCTGGTTGCGCTTTCCGGGTCGGGTCACTTCGATGTGCGAAAGGATGCCTCACGTCCCTTTTCAATATCAACCGGAACTAGTTTTGTAAAAGTGCTCGGTACGTCGTTCGTGGTGGAAGCGCCATCGGACGGAAAGTCAGTGACTGTTAGTGTGGAGAGCGGAAAAGTGCTGTTCTCGAAAGAGCAGGTTGATGGCCCATCGGAAGACAAATCTGCCGTTTTGCTGCTGCCAGGTGACCAGGGCAGGCTGGAGGAAGGCCGTTCTGCAATCGTGCTGGACAAATCAGATCCTGCAGAGATGCGTTACCTCTTTGATCAGACCATCATTTTTACTCAAACCGACCTGAAAACGGTGTGTGACATGCTTGGGAAATTGTTCAAACACGATATCGGGCTTGGCAATTCGGAGCTAGGAAACTGCCGGCTTACCGCAACCTTTAAGGGGCAGAATCTGAAAGAAATATTGCAGGTAATTGCAGGAACATTCAACCTGGAACTCACGGAGAATTCATCAACGTTTGTTTTAAACGGAACCGGCTGCTTATAGGAAATGAAGCGTTTGAAGGATCATACCACATTTCATCTGCGATCTCTTCTGATGGGATTGTTTCTGTTTCTTCAACTGTGCACCCAGGCGCAGGAAAATCCGCTGGATCGCAAAATTGACCTTCGACTTATGCAGGTGCGAACGGATGAAGCGTTGAAAGCTATCAGCCGACAGGGGAAATTTCTGCTGAGTTACAATGCGAATGGGGTTGATGAAGCAAAGCTTGTTACTGTTACAGCCGTGAAGCAGCCTGTGAGAGCAGTGCTGGAGGCAACACTTGGTCACGACTTTCTCTTCCGGTCGGGCGGAAGTCATGTAATCATTATTCCTAAAAAAAGCAGGAAAAATCCGCGAGACAGCCGTCGGTATGCGGTAAGTGGCGTAATCAGAGATTCGCGCACGAACGATAAAGTGTCGTATGCGTCGATCTACGAAGTGGGGGAGTTCAACACCACCCTGAGCAACAGCGACGGCACATACAGCTTACAGCTCAACGGTCGCCCCGACCAGGTTAAACTACTGATCAGCCGTAAAAATTACCGCGACACCGTGATTTCGGTTAGACCCGAACAATTGCCCGATTTGAATATCCGTCTCCGGCCTAAAGAAGCCCTGACGGAATTGCCATCTTTGCCGGCTACTATCCCAACGGACCTCAACGAGAACGCACTTTTCAAAACCATGGTTTCCAGCGAGCAGTATTACCAGACGGAGAATTTGCCCTTGTATGAACAGCGTATGTTTCAGTGTTCCTTTGTTCCGACTTTGGGAACTAATCGTAGTTTCGGAGGATTGGTCGAAAATCATGTTTCACTTAACTTATTGGGTGGCTACTCAATGGCCCTGAGCGGAGTTGAGGTTGCCGGTTTTTTCAACATCACACGCAACACTGTTAAAGGGCTGCAGATTGGCGGGTATATGAATATTACCGGTGGAAGCCTTTATGGTTTTCAGGCGGCAGGATTTATGAATAACAATATTGGTTCGATCAATGGCGTGCAGGCGGCCGGCTTCTGTAATGTATCGCTCGATTCATTAAATGGTGTGCAGGCTGCCGGGTTTTTCAACCTGGCCAGAAATCGTGTAAAAGGTGTTCAGGTAGCGGGATTTGTCAATATTTCAGGCAAGGAACTCGATGGTGTTCAGGCGGCTGGATTTCTAAACCTAAGCGGAAAAAGTGCAAGCGGGGTTCAGGCATCTGGTTTTTGCAACATCGCTTCCGGCGATATGAATGGAGTTCAGGCAAGCGGAGGAATCAATATATGCACCCAAACTGCTCATACATTTCAGGTTGCCGGCATCGCAAATTTTGCAAATCGGATTTACGGTTCCCAGGTTTCTTCGCTCTTCAATATTGCAGGTCGCGTTGGCGGAAGTCAGATCGGCCTGGTAAATATCTGCGATACAGTGAGGGGAATTTCTGTCGGCATACTTTGCCTGGTTCGTCAGGGTTACCATAAAGCAGAAGTTTCAACCGGCGACTTCAACAAAATACTTTTCACACTGCGCACCGGAACCCATCGGTTTTACAACATCATCAGCGCTGGAATGATCACCCCTGAGAACGTTGATTTCACAACATTCGGTTACGGGCTAGGAACCGAATTCAGACACGGCAAACACTTTTTCTTCGGTATTGATGTGGTGCCTTCTGCCGTTTTCAACCATGCGTTTGTAAAAGGAAAGCTCCCTGATTTCTGGGGAAGAAGTAATCTGTATCTCGGCTATCGGCCGGTGAAATGGGTTGAATTTTTTGGTGGCCCAACCATGAACGCCTATGCCGTTAACTCTGGAAGTATTGACTTGAAACGGCCATCGTATGGTTCGGATGCCTTTACAACCAGCACCGGTAACTGGGCTATTTCTGGTTGGTGGGGCTGGCAGACTGGAATCCGTTTTTTCTGAAAGGCGCTTTTTCCAGGGGGCTTATTGGGGGTTTAATGTTGATAATCAATCCTTTGCAGTTTTATCCTGCTATTTCTTCATCCTGCGTTAAGAATTTGTTAACCTTTCACAAATAAACACCTTCCCTTTTGAATTGCCGTAGTTTTGCCCGCGATATGTATTATAAATCAGCATGTTTGGATTAGATACTGGACTTACACTTTTATTGATTTTCTGCATTTTGTGTGCTTGTGCTTTTGAGTTCATCAATGGCTTTCACGATACGGCAAATGCAGTTGCAACAGTTATTTATACAAAGTCGATGAAGCCCGTTACCGCTGTTGTGTGGTCGGGAATCTGCAATGCGATCGGCGTATTTTTGGGAGGGATCGCCGTTGCAATGGCCATTGTAAATCTGCTGCCACCTGAATCGCTCGTGGATCAGGAAATTGGGCAGAATGTGGCAATGATTCTGGCGTTGCTGTTTTCCGCAATTCTCTGGAATCTCGGAACCTGGTGGTTGGGGATTCCCGCTTCCAGTTCACATACACTTATCGGGTCTATTCTTGGAGTTGGAATCGTGTTTTCGCTGGTTTCCCCGCAGGGAAATTTGTCAGGCGTAAATTGGGGAAAGGCGTCGGATATTGGCTTGTCATTGCTCATCTCGCCCTTACTTGGTTTCGGGTTAACAATGCTCATGATGGCTTTGATGAAGAAATTCATTAACGATAAAGCGATATTTAAAGCTCCTGTTGGGAATAAGCCTCCGAAACCCTGGATTCGCGGATTGCTCATTCTAAGTTGCACCGGATTGAGTTTTACCCACGGTTCTAACGATGGACAAAAAGGTGTCGGACTGATGATGCTTATTCTGATCAGTATTGCGCCTTTAACGTTTGCGGTTGACCGAAGCAAAGATCCTTTTGAATTGGACCGCCCTGTGAAGGTTGTGCTGAATGAAATTATCCAGCTTGACAACGCGCGTATGCCACCAATCGAACGGGCTATAGTGGATCAGGTAGAGGCTGAACTGTTTGATATTTCGCAGGTAATTGACAAACACAGGCCGGAAGGAAAAATTCCAGAAGGTGAATACCTGAATCTCCGCAAGGATATCCTTTTTGTCGGAAATCACATTAATAAGCTTAAGAAATCAGGCGTTCTAAAACCTTTAGGCAACCCCTCTGTTTCGCGAATTGAGCATTCCGTGAAAGAGATGAAAAGCTATACCGAATACGCTCCGAAGTGGGTAATTCTGATCATTGCCCTCTCACTCGGACTCGGAACAATGGTTGGTTGGAAGCGCATCGTCGTTACTATCGGAGAGAAAATAGGGAAGGAGAATCTCACGTATGCACAAGGCGCGAGCGCCGGCATTGTGGCAGCCGCAACCATCGGGCTGGCTAGTGCAACAGGACTTCCCGTAAGCACAACACAGGTGCTTTCGTCAGGCATCGCCGGAAGTATGGTGTCTTCTAACGGGGTTAAAAACCTACAGGGCGGAACCATCCGGAATATTGCAATCGCCTGGTTGCTTACATTACCTGTAACACTCGTCTTGTCAGGGATCTTGTTTTATATTTTCAGACTAATTTTCTAGGAATCTGAGAATTTTTTTGTAGTTTCATTGGATCAATTGAATCCTATGAACACTGCATCGATTTCCCAAACCTTGTTTTTTGAAGCAACGCCGGAAGAAGTTTATTCAATTCTGATGGATTCAGCCAAGCATGCTGAATTTACCGATGCAGAAGCATCAATAGGCGTTTCCGAAGGAGATTCTTTTTCGGCTTACGACGGATATATTCACGGTATTAACCTGGAACTGAAGCCAGGCCGCCGCATCGTTCAGCGCTGGCAGGCCGAAGAAGATGACTGGCCCGAGGGACATTGGTCAAAAGTAACGTTTGAATTATTTCCGGATAATGCAGGAACCCGTCTTGAATTTAAACACGAGGAAATTCCCGAAGGGATGGAAGATCGTTTCGAAACAGGCTGGGAAGAGTTTTACTGGGAACCGATGGAAGATTATTTCGGTTGACCCTCAGCGTTAGTTTCAAGGGGTTGCTCTGGAAGCAGTTTTAACGTGCTAACGACCGGATAATGATCTGATAATTTCTTGCGGATTGTTTTGAAATAAAGCGATTTGAAGAACTCCGGAGAATACAGGATGTAGTCGATCCGCAAAAACGGTATTAATCCGATGTACGTCGTTCCCATTCCCCGACCTGCTTGCGGGAAAGCATCGTCAAGTCCTTCAGAAATCTGATGGTATGCATAAGAATTGGGTGTGTCGTTAAAATCACCGCACACAATAACCGGATGTTTACATTGCTGGATATGATCGCGGATCAGATCCGTTTGCCTTGCCCTTCGGATGTACGCCCTGCGCATGCGCTGAATGATCAGTTGCGGCCCATCCAGGTCCGTTTCTTCCTCGTTGCCGGTGATTTTTTTCAACGCTTTATAATCCTCTCTTCGGAACCTGATTGATTCGAGGTGCAGATTGTAGACCCTGAGGGTATCTCGGTAGGCCTTGATATCGGTGTAAATGGAGATATTATCGGTGCTGTCTTTAAACGGAATAATTCCTTTCCCAATGATCGGAAACCGTGTAAATGTGGCGATACCCCAGTGATTTACTTTTTTAACGTGGGCAGTATGCTCAATGTGAACGTTGGATGCCTGGAGGATTTGCTTCAGCGTGTCGAGTGTGTTGAAATTTCCCGTGTCTTCATGGAAAAACTCCTGAAAGCAGAGAATATCTGGCTGTTCTTTGTTCAGGAGATCCATGATCTTGTTCCGTGTAAACTTGTTTTCCGTCCAGTTGTACAGATCGAACAGGCGAACGTTGTACGACATCACATCAAACGTAGAATCTTCAGCTCTGAATTCGCTGATTTCGTCCTTTGTATACGAACTGCCAAACTGGTAAAGGTCATTGATTTTAGTGATGCCGATCAGGATGAAGATGCCCGAAAAAAGCGCAAGCCGCCAACGTACAATGATCCAGAAACAGACGAAACAGGCATTAATGATCAGCAGAATCGGGTATGCCAATCCCATAAATGCCAGCACCCAGAAATTTTCGGGGCTGAGAAACAGGGCAAAATAGGAAAGCCCAAGCCCCATAACCGCGATGAGGTTAAGAATAAAAATAATTCGTGTAAAGAGGCCTTTTTTTAAACGCATCTGAATTCGGAGCGCGCCAAAAATATGTTCTTTATTTCACTGCTGAACCTTAATCCGTTAATTTCTCTAATACATTTGCTTCCGATGAACAAAGTGCTGTTTTTTTTTCTGACTCTTTTTCTGATTTCGGTAGAAACAAATGCACAGGGTATTGATCCTGTCGTACAAACGATATACCTGATCGGAGATACCGGAAAAGATACAATTCCTTCGGAAGTTCTACAAATGATGGCGTTTGAGACGTTTGATGACTCGTTAAGCACCATTCTTTTTCTGGGTGATAATGTTTATCCCGAAGGAAATAACCCGGCAAGGTGGAAGGTTGCTGAGAAAGAAGCTGAACGCAAACTTTTTTCGCAACTTGAACTGTTTCAGACCTTCAACGGTAAAATCTACATGCTGCCAGGAAATCACGACTGGAGCAACGGCAAGCCCTCGGGGCTGAGAGCTGTTCTGCACCAGCAGCAATTAGTCGACACCTGGTTTAATCAGAAATCCACGGTTCGGAACCGGGCAGATGGTGTGTATTTTAAACAGTCCGGCTTACCTGGCCCGATGGCGACTGAACTTTCGGCAGGAGTTAGACTGTTG
>Ga0105048_10016964_pt1 | contig 11236 bp, 8 predicted proteins | sample MAT05_FD_78382 | JGI IMG/M metagenome (GOLD analysis project Ga0105048, IMG submission 78382) | Freshwater microbial communities from Lake Fryxell liftoff mats and glacier meltwater in Antarctica - MAT-05 | ecosystem: Environmental > Aquatic > Freshwater > Ice > Liftoff microbial mat | place...
CGGTCAACGACGTGGCCGAGTGCCTCGGCGCGCCGGTGAAGGTGAGCTACCAGAAGGGCGACGAGCGCATGATCATGCGCGTGAGCATGTCGCACCGCGAGAGCGCGCTCGGGCAGGCGCCGCTCGCCGAGCACCAGAGCCGCCGCGGCACGCTCGTCGCCAGCGCGGAGTGAGCTTTACCCTCGCGCCTAAATGATCCGCCGTTCAGCGGCAGCTCCCACCACCGATGCCGCGGAGGTGAGCCGAACCGAAGTCCTGTGGATCAACGCGCTCGCGCAGGGCGCCGGATCGAGCGCGCGCTTCGCCGGGGCCTCGCGCGCGAGATCGCGCGTCACCTGCGTGCCGATCGGGCCCGACGTGCGGCTCGCGCTCGCCGGCATCAAGCCGAGCCTGGTGATCCTGGAGACCGACGTCCTCGACATTGCGCGAGCGGCGGTCGTTCGCGAGGTGATGATGTGCCCCGACGTCGCGGCCTCCGCGGTCGTCAGCACCGTCGAGATCCCCTCGAACGAGCAGTTCTCTCAGTGCCTGGGCGTGGTGCGCTCCGAGGCCGTCACCGATGCCTGGTTCGACGCGCTGGTCCGCGCCGCCGAGACCATCGCCAGTCTGACGAATCGGAACCGCTTCCTTCGCGAGGCCGACCCGGTCACGGGCCTGGTCTCGCGCAGCGAGCTCCTCGAGCTGTCCCGCGCCGGTCTCCCTGACCATCACAGCGTCGCCATCCTGAACCTCGATCGCTTCCGCCTGGTGAACGACGCGCTGGGTTTCGACGCGGGTGACCTCGTGCTCCTCGAGGCCGCCGGGCGCGTCCGCAGTGTCGTCCGCAGCGAGACGATCGTCGCGCGCTGGTCCGCGGCCGAGCTGGCGCTGATCCTCGGCGTCGACGCGAAGGCGCAGCTCGAGGCGCTCCGGACTGCGATCCTCCCGCCCTTCACCTCGGCCGGTGGAACGGTCGCGCTCACCGCGACCATCGGGGCTGCTCCGATCATCGAGGGCAGCATCGATCGCGCCCTGGTCCACGCGGCCAGCGCCGTGCGCCGCGGCCGAAAGCTCGGCGGCAACATGATCGTCGACGCCGGCGCCGAGGACGCCCCGTCCCATGCCCGGTGGTTCGAGATCGACAGGTCTCTCCGGCACGCCCTCACCAACGACGAGCTCCTCCTGCACTATCAGCCGCAGTTCGCCATCGATGGTCAGACGCTGCTCGGGTTCGAGGCGCTCCTGCGCTGGAAAAAGCCGGGCGGCGGGCTCGTCCCTCCCGGCGAGTTCATCCCGGCGCTCGAGGCCAGCGGCGCGATCGTCGACGTCGGCGCCTGGGTCATCGAGGAGGCCTGCCGCACCATGGCGCGCTGGCGCAGCGCGGGGATGGAGGCGCGGGTGGCGGTCAACGTCTCGGCGGCTCAGCTCCGCCGGCCCGACTTCGTCGCGATCGTCGATCGCGCGCTCCTGCTGTCCGGCCTGCCGCCCGGAAATCTGGAGCTCGAGCTCACCGAGAGCATCCTGCTCGATCTCTCCGCCGATCTCACCGTGAAGCTGCTGGCCGAGCTCAAAGGTCGCGGCATCCGCGTCTCGATCGATGACTTCGGCACCGGATACTCATCGCTCTCCTATCTGCGACACTTGTCGGTCGACGTCCTGAAGATCGATCGCGCGTTCGTCAACGACATCCACGACCCAAAGGCGCACGGCATCGTCACTGCCATCATCAGCATCGCTCGCGCGCTCGGCCTGAAGACGATCGCCGAAGGTGTCGAGACCCCCGAGCAGCTCCGCTCGCTGGCGCTGGCCGGCTGTGACGAGCTGCAAGGATTCCTCCTGGCGCGCCCCATGCCCGCCGACGCGATCGAGCGCTGGCACAAGGCGCGATCGAAGCCGACCCAAACCCGCCCATCGCTGGCCGCTTGAAAGAGATCACTCCCATGTTGACCATCGTAACGACACCCACCCTCGACGTGTTCGCCCCCGACCTGCACGATCAGCTCGATCGACTCAGCCAGGCCGAGCTCGACGCGATGGAGTTCGGCGTCGTGCGCATGAGCACGAGCGGTAAAGTCGTGGCGTACAACGCGTACGAGTCACGGCTGGCCGGGCTCTCGAGAGAGCGCGTGATCGGGAAGCACTTCTTCACCGAGGTCGCGCCCTGCACCAACAACTATATCGTCTCGGGGCGCTTCGACGAGCCGGTCGATCTCGACGCGCTCGTCCCCTACGTGTTCACGCTGCGGATGCGGCCCACCCACGTCCAGCTGCGCCTGCTCAAGAAGGAGCGCTCGACGTATCAGTACTTGATCGTCGCGCGAGGACAGTCATGAGCGACGAAGATCTGCTGGAGTTCCTCTACGTGTGCCCGGTCGGTCTCGCTCAGCTGGCGAGCGATGGATCGGTCGAGATGGCCAACCCCGCGTACGCGCAGCTCATGAACCAACTGGATCCCAGCGGTGGATCGGTCAACTTCATCGAGCTCATCGCGCGGTATGCGCCCGAGTTCCCCGCGATGGTGCGCGATTTCACCGCGCAGTCCGGGGTCATCTGCCAGCATCATCGGGTCAGCTTCGGCGTGGTCACGACGTCGCCTTTTCCGCTGGTCGCGAGCCTCACGATGAACCGGCTCGCGCGTGGCAGCATCGTGGTCGCCATGCACGACATCTCGAGCGCAGCGGCGGATCAGCGCGCGGCCAAGGAGTCGGATCAGCGCTTTCGTTCGCTGGTCGATGGCGTCCGCGACTATGCGATCTTCACCCTCGACGAGAAGGGCAAAGTATCGACGTGGAATCTCTCGGCCGAGAAGCTCTTCGGGATGGGCGCCGACCGCGCGATGGGGCGTGATCTGGCGTCACTGATGCCTCGCGAAGACGTCGCGGGCGATCGCTCCCGCGCGCTGCAGCTGAGCGCCAGGACCACGGGATGGAGCGAGGACGAGGGCTGGTGGGTCCGCGAGGCCACCACCCGCTTCTGGGGCAGCGCCAACATATCGGCCGTCGAGAACGGCGGCTTCACGGTCATCCTGCGCGACCTGAGCCGGAGAAAGCGCGGCGAGGACGAGCTCCGCGCGATGGCGAACGCGGACGCGCTCACCGGTCTTGCGACGCGCCGCTATCTGGCGGAGTGCGGTGAAAAGGAGCTGTTTCTGGCGCGCCGAGCGGGCGTGCCGCTCTCGGTTCTGATGCTGGACGCCGATCACTTCAAGCAGGTCAACGAGCAGCACGGACATGCGGGCGGGGACCAGGTGCTGCGGGCGATCGCGCGCATCTGCCGCGACCAGACCCGCGACGTCGACCTCGTGGCGCGCTACGGCGGCGAAGAGATCGTGGTGGTACTGCCGGACACCGACATCATCGGGGCGCGAAACGTCGCCGAGCGCATCCGCCTCACCCTCGAGGCCTACCGGGAGCCAAGCGCCTCCGGTGTCTTGCGAGTGACAGCGAGCATCGGAGTCGCCTGCTCGAGCCCCGCAGACGCCGATCTCGACGCGCTGATCGCCCGGGCCGACGCCGCGCTCTACGAGGCCAAGTCGCGGGGACGGAACCGCGTGGCCCTCTCGCGCCCACCGACCAGCGAGCCGCAGCTCGCGGTGGCGTAGGTCGGGCTATTTCTCGCGATCGATGTGGCCGGGCGCGGCCGCGTTGCCGAACTGCTTCTCGTAGCCCTTCGCGCCGCGCACGTACTTGGTGAACCCCAGGCTCTGCAGCTTGTTGTCGCTCGGGCCCTTGGTTCCCACCTCGGCGTTGATCCCGACGGCGCTGATCAGGCGCTCCAGTCCGCCGTCGCAGATGTCGCCCTCGGCCGTGAGATGCGAGTGGTTGGACTTCACCTCGCTCATCCGGTGGACGAGCTCCATCTCGACGCCACACTCGGTGCAGCGATAGTCGTAGGCGGGCACGAGATGAATGCTGCCACGAGATGCGCGCGCTCGGCTACACTCCAGTTCAGTGGGGGCCCTCGACTTCGCCAACGCGGCGGTGCAGCGCTGGTTTTCGGCTTCATTTGCCGAGCCGACCCCGGCCCAGACCAAGGGGTGGCCCGCCATCGCCAGCGGCAAGTCGACGCTTTTGCTCGCCCCCACCGGCTCGGGCAAGACGCTCGCGGCGTTCCTCGCGGCGATCGACGCCCTGATGTTCACGCCCGAGCCCGCGCCCGACAAGCGGCTCAAGGTCCTCTACGTCACGCCGCTCAAGGCGCTCGGCGTCGACGTCGAGCGCAACCTCGCCGCGCCGATCGCCGGTATCCGCGCCACCGCCGAGCGGCTCGGATCGAAGTACCGCCTGCCGCAGATCGGCGTCCGCTCCGGTGACACACCGCAAGCCGAACGCGCGCGCATGCTGCGCTCGCCGCCCGACATCCTCATCACGACGCCCGAGTCGCTCTATCTCCTGCTGACCTCGCAGGCGCGCGCGATCCTCGGCTCGATCGACACGGTGATCATCGACGAGATCCACACCATGGTGGCGACCAAGCGCGGCGCCCACCTCTTCACCTCGCTCGAACGCCTCGAATCCGCGCGCCCCGAAGGTTCGAAGCCCCTCCAGCGCATCGGCCTCTCCGCCACGCAGCGCCCGCTCGAAGAGGTCGCGCGGTTGATGGGCGGCGGCACGATCGGCAAGGCCGGCGAGTGGATCCCGCGCCCCGTCACCATCGTCGACGCCGGCGCCAAACGTCCGCTCGAGCTCACGGTCGAGGTCCCGATCGAGGACATGTCCGAGCTCGGCGCGCCGCTCCCGATCGGTGAAGACGACATCGTGAGCGGGCCCGCGAGCTCGTCCGCAGGGCTCACCCGCTCGATCTGGCCCTCGATCCACCCACGATTGGTCGAGCTGATCCGCGAGCACCGCACCACGATGGTGTTCGTGAACTCGCGCCGCCTCGCCGAGCGCCTGGCCGCCGCGATCAACGAGACTGCGGGCGAGGAGCTCGCGCTCGCCCACCACGGCTCGCTCGCCAAGGACGCCCGCGCGGTGATCGAGGAGCGGCTCAAGCGCGGCCAGCTCCCGGCGATCGTCGCGACGTCTTCGCTCGAGCTCGGCCTGGACATCGGCTCGGTCGATCTCGTCATCCAGATCGAGTCTCCGCCCTCCGTCTCCGCCGGCCTGCAGCGCGTCGGCCGCGCCAACCATCAGGTCGGAGCCAAGCCGCGCGGGGTCTTTTTCCCCAAGTTTCGCGGCGATCTGCTCGCCACCGCGGCCACCACCGCGCGCATGCACGCCGGCCTGGTAGAGGAGATGTTCTACCCGCGGAACCCGCTCGACATCCTCGCGCAGCAGCTCACCGCGATGGTGTCGATCTCCCCGACCACCGACCGCGAGCTGTTCGACGAGATCCGCCGCGCCGCGCCGTTCGCCGAGCTCCCGCGCGCGTCGTTCGAGGGCGTGCTCGACATGCTCTCGGGCCGCTACCCGAGCGACGACTTCGCCGAGCTCAAGCCGCGCATCACCTGGGACCGTCTCACCGGCGCGCTCGAGCCGCGACAGAGCGCGCGCCGCATCGCGATCATCAACGGCGGCACCATCCCCGATCGCGGCCTCTACGGCGTGTTCATGGCCGGCGCCGATGACAGCGGCAAATCGCGCCGCGTCGGCGAGCTCGACGAGGAGATGGTGTTCGAGTCGCGCATCGGCGAGGTGTTCCTTCTCGGCGCGTCGTCGTGGCGCATCGAGGACATCACGCACGATCAGGTGCTGGTCTCGCCCGCCCCCGGTGAAGCAGGAAAAATGCCCTTCTGGAAGGGCGATCGACCGGGTCGGCCGATCGAGCTGGGCCGCGCGATCGGCGCGCTCGCGCGCAAGCTCCGCGACACGCCGCGCGACGAGGCCGAGCAGCTCCTGAGCACGGTGCACGGCCTCGACGTGCTCGCGGCGAAGAACCTCCTCGATTATCTGCGCGACGAGATGGAGGCGACCGGCGAGGTCCCCACCGATCGCGCGATCGTGATGGAGCGCTTCGTCGACGAGATCGGCGACTGGCGCGTTTGCATCCTCTCCTCGTTCGGCGGCCGCATCCACGCGCCGTGGGCGATGGCGATCCGCGCCAAGCTCCGCGCCGCGAGCGACGCCGAGATCGACATGACCTGGTCCGACGACGGGATCGTCTTCCGCCTCCCCGAGGCCGACGCGCCCCCCGATCCGACCTTGTTTTTCCCGCGTCCCGAGGAGATCGAGGAGCTGGTCGTGCGCGAGCTCGACAAGACCTCGCTGTTCGGCGCGCGCTTCCGCGAGAACGCCGGGCGCGCGCTCTTGTTCCCGAAGCGCGATCCCACCCGCCGCACGCCGCTGTGGGCCACGCGGCGCCGCTCGGCCTCGCTGCTCGCGGTGGCGTCGAAGTTCTCGACCTTCCCGATCGTGCTCGAGACCTTCCGCGAGTGCCTGCGCGACGTGTTCGATCTGCCCGCGCTGGTCGGGCTGATGAAGGACATCGAGTCGCGAAAGGTGCGGATCGCGACGGTCGATACCAAGAAGGCCTCGCCCTTCGCCGCGTCGCTGCTCTTCAACTACGTCGCCAACTTCATGTACGAGGGCGACGGCCCGATCGCCGAGCGGCGCGCGCAGGCCCTCGCGCTCGATCACGCGCAGCTGCGGCAATTGCTGGGCGAAGCCGAGCTCAGGCAGCTCCTGGATGCGGAGATCATCGAGGCCCACGTCGAGCGGTTGCAGAAGATGTATCCGCTGAAGCACGCGGACGCGCTCCACGATCTGTTGCTCTCGATCGGCGATCTCTCGCGCGAAGAGATCTTCACGCGGACTGGTACAGAACAGATGATCCAGGAGCTGACCAAGGCCCGCCGCATCATCGAGGTGCGCGTGGCGAGCGAGCCGCGCTTCATCGCTGCCGAGGACATGGGCAAGTATCGCGACGCGCTCGGGATCGTCCCGCCGACCGGCGTCGCGCATGCCTTCCTGGATTTTCTGCCTGATCCGCTGGGCTCGTTGATCACCCGCTACGCGCGCACGCATGGGCCCTTCTTGGTGGACCAGGTCGCGGCGCGCTTCGGTCTCGGCATCGCGCCCGTTCGGGCCACGCTCGAGGCGCTCGGCGACAAGCTGGTCGAGGGCGAGTTCCTCCCGGGCGGCCGCGGGCGCGAGTGGTGCGACGCGGAGGTGCTGCGCGCGCTCAAGCGCCAGTCGCTGGCGAAGCTCAAGAAGCAGGTCGAGCCGGTCGAGCACGGCGTGCTGGCGCGCTTTCTCCCGGAGTGGCAGGGCCTGCACAAGCGGCGGTCGGGCCTCGACGCGCTGCTCGGCGTGATCGAGCAGCTCCAGGGCGCGCCGATCCCGGCGTCGGTGCTGGAGAGCGAGGTGCTGCCCGCGCGCATCGAGGACTACGAGCCGGCGTATCTCGACGAGCTGTGCGCGGCGGGCGAGGTGGTGTGGCGAGGGATCGATCCGCTCGGCGTTGCGGATGGGCGGATCGCGCTCTACCTCACCGATCACTACGCGCGCCTCGCGCCGCCGGTCGTTCCCGTCGAAGGCGAACGCGCCCAGAAGATCCGCGAGAAGCTGCAGTCCGCGCGCTTCTTCCCCGAGCTCGGCATCGACGGCTTCCCGCAAGACAACTTGCAGACGCTCTGGGAGATGGTCTGGGCCGGCGAGGTCACCAACGACACGCTGGTGCCGCTGCGCTCGCTCCTGCGCGCGGAAGGCCCGAGCCGAAAAGATCGCATCGTGGCCCACCGCGGCTTCCGTTCGCGGCGCACCGTGCTGAAGGGCTCGGAGGGGCGCTGGTCGTTGCTCCGCGCGATCGAGGGCATCAGCGAGACCGAACGGCGCACCGCGCGCGCGCACCAGCTGCTCGAGCGTTACGGCGTGCTCACGCGCGAGGCGGTGCAGAGCGAAGGCATCGCGTACGCCTCGGTCTATCCGGTGCTGAAGGCGATGGAAGAGGCTGGGCGCGTGCGGCGCGGATACTTCGTGGCCGGGCTGGGCGCGACGCAGTTCGCGCTGCCGGGCGCCGATGATCGCCTGCGGGCGCAGCGCGACGTCCAGCCCGACGAGGAGGTGCTGGTGCTCGCGGCGACGGATCCCGCCAACCCCTACGGCGCGGCGCTCCCCTGGCCGGAAAGCCGCAAGCCCCAAGGCGAAGTGGAGGGCTCCGCCCGACCGAGCCGACGGCGCGCAGAGAGCGAAGCGAACGTAGCCCCTCGGGGAGGCGCGCATCCGCAAAGGGCGACCGGCGCGCAGGTGGTGCTGTGCGAAGGCCGATTGCTCGCCTGGATCGGGCGCACCTCGAAGAGCGTGCTGACGTTCCTCCCGGAGGAAGAGCCCGATCGCTCGCGGCTGGCGACGCTCCTCGCGGGCGCGCTCGCGGCGCAGGTCGACGAGGGGTCGCGGCGCGCGCTGCTCATCGCGCAGATCGACGGCGCCGATCCGGCGCAGTCACCGGTCGCTCGGTACCTCGGCGCGAGCGGCTTTCGCCCTTCGACCAAGGGATATCTGAAGCGCCGCGGGGCCGATGCCTGAGGGCGACAACATCTTCGTCGCCGCGCGCACGCTGAACCGCGCGCTCGCCGGCCGCGAGATCCTCACCTACGCCTCGGACATCGCCCCCGCAGATCTGGTCGGTCGTACGATCACCCGCGTCGAGCCGCGCGGGAAGAACGTGCTCATGCACCTCGACGACGGTCGCGTCTTGCACTCGCACATGATGATGAGCGGCTCGTGGCACATCTACCGTCCCGGCGAGAAGTGGCAGCGACCGGAGACGCAGGCTCGCATCGTGATCACCACCGAGCGCTTCGTCGCTGTGGGCTTCAATGTCCCGGTCGCGTCCGTGATGACCGAGCGCGTCGCCGAGCGCGAGGTGGTCGCGAACCTCGGTCCGGACATGCTGGCGGCGGAGTGGGATCGCGCGCAGATCCTCGCTCGCCTGCGCGCGCGCGGCGACCTCAGCATCGGCGTCGCGCTGATGTACCAGCGCCTGGTCGCAGGGATCGGCAACGTCTACAAGAGCGAGATCCTCTTCATTTGTCGCGTGGATCCGTGGTCGCTGATCGACGCGCTCGACGACGACACCCTCGGGCGCATCCTCGACACCGCGCGCGCGCTGATGCTCGCCAACCTCGAGGGCAAGCGCCGGCGCACGAGAGAAGGGCCCGAGCGCGTGCACGTGTACGGGCGGAGCGGAAAGGCGTGCTTCACATGCGGCACGCGCGTGTTGATGCGCCGGCAAGGCGATCAGGGTCGGTCGACCTACTATTGCGCGACGTGCCAGGGTGTTAGGTAAATCGGCATGCGCACCGACGGCCAGCGACGCTCCGACAACTTCCAGGATCGCGGGACCGGTGCGGGTGGCGGCGGCCGCGGCGGGGTCCCGCTCCGGCTCATCTCGAGCCTCGTCCGCATGCTCGGCTTCAAGGGCACGCTCATCGTCGCGGGGGTGGCGGGCCTGGGATACTTCTTCTTGCCCTCGAGCCTGAAGCAGCAAGCGATCGCGATCGTCACGGGCGGCGAGGCGGCCGGCCCCGCGACCGGAGGCAGCGCGTGCGAGGCCTCTCCGAAGAACACCAAGGCGTGCGATTTTTCGCGCGTCGTCCTCGCGTCGACCGAAGATGCGTGGGGCCCGATCTTCCAGCGGGGGGAGCTGCCGAGCAACGGTGGCGCGCCCGCTGCGTACGTGGCGCCGACGCTGGCCGTGTTCGCGCGCTCGGTCGGCACCGGGTGCGGTAACGCGACGTCCGACGTGGGGCCGTTCTATTGTCCGCCCGACCAGAAGCTCTACATCGATCCGAGCTTCTACGACGTGATGGAGCAGCGCCTGAAGGCGCCCGGCGACTTCGCGCAGGCGTACGTGATCGCGCACGAGGTCGGTCACCACGTCCAGCACGCCATCGGCTCGATGCGGAGCAGCGTCTCCGGCGACACCAAGAACCAGACCTCGGTCCGCGTCGAGCTCCAGGCCGACTGCCTCGCGGGCGTGTGGGGACACTCGGCGCGCGCCACGCTCGAGATCAACGACGAAGATCTGCGCGAGGCGCTCAACGCGGCGCACGCGATCGGCGACGACGCCCTCGGACACGCGAGCGAACGCGAGTACACCCACGGCACCAGCGCGCAGCGGCAGCGCTGGTTCAGCCGGGGATTCGAGGGGGGCGACGCGCGAAAGTGCGACACGTTCGCGGTCGCAAAATACGCCGATCTGTGATTGTCAGAGATCGCAGATGACGGCCCAGGTCAGCGACAACATCACGCTCGAGGGCGAGGAGTACACGGTCGCCGGCGTGCGCGGCCCGGGCTGGTTCGATCCCGCGGAGCACGGCCTCGAGACGGAGATGATCCACACCGGGTGCTGGCGCGGGTTCATCGCGACGTACTCCGTCACCGACGGCGCGCTGGCGCTCAGCGATCTCATCATCAACTACGCGCGCGGCGAGGACCCCACGGAAGCCGAGCGCGCGACGAACGCGCCGCCCCCGGCAGGTGTGCTGGTGCTCGTCGATCAGAGCACCGGGCGCGAGGTGCGGCGGGTGGCGCTGACCGATCGACCCTGCGTGATCGGCCGCGATCCGCGCGCGGATCTGGTGATCGACGATCCCAACCTCCCGCTCCAGTACTGCGAGATCCGCATCGACCACGAGGAAGCCGCGTCGCTCGAGCCCGAAGAGCTCTGGGGGATGGACGAGACGACCGACGAGGTCCGCGCGATCTCCGAGGAAGACGAGGAGGAGCACACCGATCCCGAGAAGCAGCCGCCCGCGCCTCCGAACCCCGATCCGGTCGTTCTCCACGTGGCGGGGCAAGCGGCGCGTCGCATCGGCTGGCGCTACGAGCTGTGCCTCCCGAATCACTCCGTGCATGTCCTCCGCGATCCGCCGCCCCCGGCGCCGCCGCTCTTCGGCGTCGAGGCGTGCTTCGATGGCGGGCCGGCGACGTACCACGGCCTCGCGCACCCGCTCCCGTTCACCGGCGGCGTGCTCGCCGTGCGCGACTTCATCCCGGAGATGTACATGCACATGGGCCATCATCCGGCCTGGAAATACCGCGTCGTGCGCGAGCTGGTGTTCGAGCGCGGGGAGCTGATGGACGACTTCGATCGTTCGGCGGCCGTGGCCAAGCTCCGCGACACGCTCGGCAGCGACACCGATCGACCGGACGACGCCGCGCTCCGGCGCTGCTTCAAGATCGACTACTCGGGCTAGTAGCTCTGCACAGTGAAGTTGAAGGGTTGAGGCCGCCGATCCATCTCGCCTGGCTGCGTTGCGCCGCCTCGACAGACGCAGAGTATGCCGTCGGACGGCGCGCCTTGCCAGACGAGC
>Ga0105048_10016966_pt1 | contig 11236 bp, 5 predicted proteins | sample MAT05_FD_78382 | JGI IMG/M metagenome (GOLD analysis project Ga0105048, IMG submission 78382) | Freshwater microbial communities from Lake Fryxell liftoff mats and glacier meltwater in Antarctica - MAT-05 | ecosystem: Environmental > Aquatic > Freshwater > Ice > Liftoff microbial mat | place...
GATCATAAAAGTAAATGAGTTGAAAATAGATGAATTTAACACTGTAACTCATTCGCTAGAGCATCATCTAGACAATATCTTAAACTTCTTCAATAACAGAAATACTAATGCAAACGCGGAGTCATTCAACTCAAAAATAAAAGGCTTTAGAGCTAATTTAAGAAAAGTTACTGATGTGAAGTTTTTTCTGTTTAGATTGGAAAAACTGTTTGCTTAAAATAGCTTACTCCCCAGAAAATTAATGTGACCTGTTATTTTACTGTTTGGCTTAAATTTGAAATTCAAGAAAAACAAAATATTAAATCATATTTCAATAATTCTCCTTTTATACGCTAATTTTACAGCCATGCTTTTTATTTTACAATTGAAATGTAGAGCATAATATGAATCGTATCGATTAATTAAAAAATACTAAGTCTAATCTCTCAACAAAAGAAACTGCCCTTTTTGTGTTGCTATTTGATTGTTATTATCAACATAAGATATAATATAATAGTAAGTGCCTGATACGGAATTATTTTTATTTTCGGTGCCATCCCAAAAACCAGCCACATTATTTTCCCATTGAAATATTTTAGTTCCCCATCTATTGAAAATACCGCAGTCTAAGCTCTTTATCCCACTCGAAACAATAGTAAATGTGTCGTTGATTAAATCGTTGTTTGGTGTAAATATATTTGGAATCAGAATTTTTACATCTTCTACTACTTCAATACATTGTTCTTCAATAGAAATACATTGATTGTTTGTAGCAATTAATTTTATACAACAACTTCCAAGTTCTGCGAAAGTTAAAGCTATTGGTTCATCGATATTCAAAGTATCGCCACATAAAACCCAAATATGGTCAAGAAAATTACTGCTTGTATTGGTTAATTCTATTGTTTCTCCATTTTGATAACTAGGTTGAGTTATACCTGAAAAAGAAGCAATTGGAGTTTCAGGAAGTGAGTTTACAACAAAAGAGTCGGAAAGCGTGCAACCCAAAGAAGTGATTAAAGTAACTACATAAGTTCCAAAACCCGATTCATTAGCAGGAACTGTGTAGGAGATGTTATTTTGTCCAATAATAGCTATTCCATTTTTATACCATTGCACAACATGGTCTGCTTCTAATGGAGAACTAAATTGAGCAGTTAATATTTGTGAAATGGTGCATTGTGAGCTTGATATCGTGTCTAAACTATTATTAAAACTATTGCTGGTGTTTAAAATCAAATTATCAAAATAAATATAGGGCATGCAAGTTTGCGATTCCACATATTCGATCGGAAGATTACAAGGAGGGCCTAACATTACTGTTTCTAAATTTACTAAGGGTGTGAAATTAATTTCTACAAGATTCCATGATTGTAATGGTGTGTATGTAAGAGAAGCAATTTCCATCCACAAAGAGTCTCCTACGGTGGGGCAAAGAAATGTGGGAGAAGGCAAACTTGAACAAGACGCTGCTCCAAACAAGGTTACATCAACAGGTGAAAATAAACCTTCTATGTTTTGATTGCATGTACCATTAGTGTTGTGGACGAAGGAACTAGCTATATAGAATTTTAAGGTATAGTTTACCCCTGCTAGCAATGGAGAATTTAGACATGTGCCAATGTATTCTTTATTTGTATTTGTGAATATTGTTCCCACTGCACCATTGCCATCGGGAAAGGGAAGCAATCCCGAATTTCCAGCATTATATATAAAGCCGCAAGTGTTTAAGTAATCTGAAGTTCCATTTGTAGCTCCAACCCAATCCAACACTACAATCATTTGACTAAAAGAATTAGGACAGTAAATATAATCTTCGAAAGAAGGATTTTGAAAAAGTGAATTAACTTGTTCGAAATCCAGAGTGCAAGGGCAGCCAAGTGTGTCGTTTAAATCAATAAGTCCATTTGCATCATCATCAATACCATTGTTGCAAATTTCCTGACTGATTCCGTTGTATGAAACAATCAAAAAAAATAGGATTAACCACTTCATTATAAAATGGTTGGTGGTTTTGATGTTCATTTTTTACGATTTACTTGTTTTTAATTTAATTCAGTTGGTTTACATCATTTCAATGTATTATTGCTTAATAATTTTTATGTTTTCAGTCAACTTCCCTTTTCTTTCGACTCTTAAAACATAACTACCTTTTTCTACAGCATACAAATAAAGAATTTCTATTTCATTTACAGTGTTTAATTTTAAGATTTCTCTTCCTGATAAATCAAATAAATACAAAACTTTAGCACCTTGCTCATTAAATTTTATGATTATTTCTCCACTAGTAGGATTTGGAAAAACATGAACATTTAATTTATCGTCATTCGTTTTATCTACACCAGAGCAAATTTCTACAGCTACATTAAATTGAGCATTTGCGGTACATGTATCAATTAAACCAATAACATGGTACATTGTTGTTGCTAATGGACTAACAGCAATTGACGATGTGGTTTCTCCCGTGCTCCACATATAATTGTCGGCATTACCTGTAACGGTTAGTATGATTGAACTTCCAGCACAAATAGTATCTGAAATAGCGTTGATAATGAGTTGAGGAGCTATGCAACCTTCTGATATAAAGATTGAAACACTGTCAATTGCTTGACCAAGAAAAAAACCATCGGCATATCCTCTAAATCGAATAACAGATGTAGCCGAATTGGCCGAGCCAAGATTTATTGTTTTTTTATTCCATAAAGTATCCATAGGATTAATGACGGTACTTTCATAAACTGCTTTTCTGGAGAAAGTTTGTCCTGCATCAGTTGATAAAAAGATTACCAATGAATCGTTTGAAAAGTCAAAAAAGCGTTTTACGTGGTAAAAAGATAAGCTGTAGTTATCATTACCAGAGAGATTTACGTGCAGATCGATGTCGCCTGTATATTCACCTTCTACAGATGACCCTTCGGAAAATGCGTTTTTGAAAAAAGCTGCTTTTCCAGAAAATTCTGGTAAAAAATAATCTGTAGGATTTGCTTGAATCCAAGACATATCGGAAGTAGAATTGTTGTTTGACCAATTTGCAGCATTAGGTACTAAAACACCACATCGTTCCTCCCAATCTTCTTCAAAATTCTCAATCAACGGAACAGATGCAAATGTATTTCCAGCCACAGCATCAACAAAAGCAACAATTGATTCAGACGAATCTGTTCCGCAGCTTACAATTACTTTGTAATAACTTGAGCCTTGAAAAATTGTGGAATAATTTGCATAAGGTGAAGATTGTAAAGTAACGTAATCGATAGCGTTAGTAGAATATTGCCAAGTATATTTTATACCTGTTGCATAAGCTCCTAAATCTGATAATGTTAAATTTAGTTCTTGCCCTGGGCAAAGAATACTAGCAGATGCTATTACCGTTCCACTTAAAGGCAATCCTGTACAATTAGGAGAAGGAGTAAAAGTGTATAGCAATCCGTTTTCGGGTAGGAAATTTACGTTGAGCATTGCAAATCCCTCTGTGGGTGATCCTATTACCGAAGTTGACCAATCATTTACTATTTCATCAATATTTCTTTGATTTACGTCATTCACATCAAAACCAGTATTACCTCTTAAACCAACTTGTAAATATACAGCAAACCCTTCGGGATCAAATGTGAAGTTGCCATAATTAAATTCAATTAAATTAGTGGTTTCGTGCAATCGCAATTGAACATTAAATAAATGATTAATGAAATTAGCTCTATAGTTTTTCCATTCCAACACAAAAATTCGGTTTGGAGCAATACCCATAGTTTCATAAGCCATTCTTCCGCTGTCATTATTTGATGTAATGTAACCGCCTAATGGTGCAATGATTTGATTGTCGGCCAATAATTCAGTTAAAGGGTAACCAGTCCAATTGGTTTCGATCGCCGAGCCCAATTTAACGTATCCCTTTGAAGATGCGCTTATTTGACTGTAATCGTTTCCTCCGAAATTAAAAGTAAACCCAAGATTAATATCAGAAAAAATAACATCGAAATTATTTACATCACCAAGCTCAGTTCCATTAGCTAATGGTTCATATTGTCTTTGCGAAGAATCAAATGTATAAGCAGCAATTGGTTGAGCATTTGTTGAAGAATAAACTAGTATTAAAAAAACTCCTAGAAGGAATTTTGATACTTGAAAAATGGAAAGCGTTTTCATAATGTTTTTTGTTTAATTACTATTCAAAAGGTAAGTTCAATATTAACGATTACAAATATCCAAAAGATAACCACTTAAATCAATCCGTGTTAATACTGATAACCTTGTAAGTGAAAAAGGCAATAATGAGCTAACCCTACATTTTCAAGATTTTAAAATGTCCAATTGGGTTATTTTTTTCTGATAATTGAATGAAATACAATCCATTACTAATATCCAAATGAATATTAATGAGATTTATATTATTAAACGATTGTTGGTGCACTACTTTTCCTGTTACGTCAATAATAGATACATTTATCGATTTGAATTCAGTGTTTAACTCGATATTTAAATTACCACTTGTAGGATTTGGGTAATATTTAATTTGATTTTCAGCACTTTGATTATCTATACTGACGAATATTTCTTGACTCATTTTTTGAATAAAAACATCTTGATAGAAAAAACCGGAACCAAAATCATCAACTGCTATTATATTGGAAACATTAGGGCCGGGGTCGCAATCCATATAGGTATGAAATTGACCAGTGGTATAAATATTAAAATTGTCATCAACAGTTATTTCATTACCCATGTTGTCGCTAAGATCGAAAATCTGATTTCCTTCAAGTTGCCCAGCCCAAACAAAATTTCCTGACGCATCCAACTTATGAATAAAAATATCATAATGCCCGCCGGCAGTCAGTTCAAATATTGCGTCACTTGGATTAAAATCGGCAGTTTTAGAAAACCATCCAGTGGTGTAAATATCCCCTAATTTATCCACAGCTATGGCGTTACCCCAATCAAATTCAACTCCACCAAAGTTTCTGGCCCAAATGTAACTGCCATTTGTGTTTAGTTTCAAAACTAAAATATCCCACAACTGGGAAATTAACACATTTACATTTGGTGTATCGGGGTTAAAATCGATATTTCCTGAGAACATACCAGTTATAAGTACATTATCCATAAAATCTACAGCAATATCGTAACCCCAATCTTGACCTTGATCTCCAAAACCCTTCACCCAAGTCAAAGATCCATCAGTTTTTAACTTGCAAATAAAAATATCTGCTTGTCCGTTTGATGTCAATTCTACCGGATTTAGTCCGATGTTAAAATTAGCGGTGTTCGCAAAAATTCCAGTAACGTACACATTGTTTTGTTTGTCAATGGCAACTCCCATTCCAGCATCAAAGTCATCGCTTCCCATGTGCTTTGCCCATGAAAAATTGCCTGAGTTGCTATATCTTGCTACAAAAATATCTGTGCTATTATTAATTGAAGTGAAACTGAGAATTCCTTCATTGGTTTCAAAATTTAAAGTTTCAGAAAAATGTCCAGTGATGTGTAAGCTCCCATCCAAAGGACTATAAATTATTTCTTCTGCCCAATCATATAAACCGGTTCCACCAATTTTTTTCACCCACTGAAATTCTCCATTAGCGTTCAATTTCAAAATAAAAATATCAAAGCCACCCGATGAAGTTAGTTCAAACACATCATTGCCAGAATTGAAATCGACTGTTAAGGAAAAATAGCCAGCCAAGTAAATATTTCCACTTTCATCAGAAGTTGCACTCAGAACCCCATCTTGCATTTCACCACCAAAATGTTTCACCCAAATCAACTCGCCTTGCGCATTGTGTTTGGTTATAAATGCATCTCCAGCTTGTCCGAAAATCGTAGTTGTGTCTGCGCTAGGATTAAAGTTTACGCTTTCGGTAAATGTGCCGGCTGTTATTATATTTCCTTCAAAATCAACTGAAATTGTGTTGCCTACATCACCAAAAAATCCGCCAAATCCTTTTGCCCATTCAAATTGTGGGGTTGAAGTTTGTGCGTTAAGGGAACCATAACCAATGAGGAGACAGCATAAAATTTTTAATGGAGCAAATGGATTCTTCATAAAAGTACGTTTTGTAATCAGGCTTAAAAAATTAATCTTTTTAACATTAATTAATCGTTAACAATTTGTTATGATACAAATGTAAGATTATGTTTTGGTCATAATCAATAGGTAAATAAACGGATAAAACCTTAGGTGATTTTCGCTACTGCCTAAATCTCAATTAATTTGTTCTTTATGGCAAACTTGACCAACTCAATGGTATTTTTAAGTTCTAATTTTGCTAATATGTTGTTTTTATGAGACTCAACAGTTCTTATACTAACATCAATCGCATTGGCAATTTCTTTGTAGCTGAGTCCGTCTGAAATCAATTTAATCATTTCCAACTCTCTGTGCGTTAACCCCGAAAGCTTGTGTCTGGAGTATTTATCTCCATTCTGCGAATAGTATATAAAGTTTTTGGTGAGTTTCTTCTCAAGGCTTCGGCTGATGTATTGTTCGCCATCGTTAACTAAGTTTATTGCATCAATCAATTCTTCTTTATCGATACTTTTTGATAAATAAGCAGATGCCCCTGATTGAAAAGCATTTGATATTAAATCTTCTTCATCATTTCCACTGAGCATCATCACCTTTACGTTCTTAAAATCTTTAACAATCGATTTTAAAATTTCGATACCAATAGGCTGAGGGAGAAAAACATCAAGAAAAACGATGTTCACATCAAATTGCTCAATAATTCGAAAAAGTCCTTCTTTGTCTTTTGCATGACCAACTACTTCAATATTCGATTGGTTCATAAGCAGCGCAGAAATACCATCCATAATGATGTTTTGATCGTCGAGCAGCGCAATTTTAATAATATTCATAGCGATTCAACAAAGCTACTAATTTAATTCAATTTTGGGCACTGTGAAGTGAAATGTGCTTCCTTGATTTAATTCGCTTTCAACCCAGATTTCACCACCATTTCGCAAAATAAATTCTTGGCACAAAATCAAACCAATTCCTGTTCCTTTTTCAGGAGCATTTCCAATTGTTTTATGGTCAAATTCAACTTTAAACAATTTAGAAAGGTGTTCAGCCGCAATTCCAATTCCGCTATCTTGAATTGATATTTGAATGGAGTTAGGCAATTCAATGTAAGAAATCTCAATGGTAGTGTTGGGTTTAGAGAATTTTATAGCATTTGAAAGTAAGTTAATAAAAACTGTCGAAATCATATTGCTATCACAATAGGCAAACGTATCGGATTCAACTTTTAAATCTATTTCTATGTTTTTATTATTTGCATTCTCTTGTAATAGGGAAACAGCTTTAAAAGCAAGAATTCCTAAATCAATTTCCTTTGGTAAATATTTAATAGTGCCCGATTGCGAAGTAGACCACAACAACAGATTTTGAAAAAGTTTATACAAGTTTTCAGAAGAATTGTAAATTCTGCTGATGTATGAAATCTTTTCTGTTTCCGAGAGTTGGTAATATGACTCAGTTAACATTTTAGTTATTGCACGGTACGCACTCAATGGGTTTTTGATATCATGGGCAATGATGGTAAAAAACTTATCTTTTGTGGCGTTTAATTTTTTTAGCGCTTGTTCCGATTGTTGCAAATTTTTGTTTAATGATTCCAATTCATTATTTTTATTGGACAATAGTTCTGATGTTTTAAATTTAAGCTTATAAAGTCTATAGAAAACAATGAGAAGCACCAAAACTAAAAAACTCATGACGACTAAGAAGATTAAAAAGTTTCTATTTTTCTCAAGCTGTATCGCTTTAATACTATTTTCTTCAGTAAGGCGGTTTATGTCGTTCTCTTTCTTCTCTCCCTGATACTTGGCTTCTAATTCAAAAACTTGCTTTTGTTTTTCAGCATTAAATAAACTATCATCTACTTGCTTTAATAGTTTATAATTATAATAGGCATTTTTATAATCTTGTAAACTATCGAATGTTGAAGATAGGTTTTCATAAAAAATACGTTGTATCGAAAGTGCTTTAATATCATTAGCTATTGTTAAACCCCTTTTGCTTAATTCTTTTACTTTGATATAGTCTTGTTTTTTCAGAAAAACGATGGTCATGTTAGCAAGACAATTAGCAATTCTAAATTGGTCATTTAATATTTCAGCAATACGAAGTGAAGAATTAAAATATACAATTGATTGCTCTAAGGCTTCATTTTTTGATGAAACAATTCCCATATTTAAATAACATGCTGCCTGGCCTTTGTTGTCGCCGAGTTTAATATAAATTTGTAGCGCCTTTCCTAAATAATTGAGCGCCAAATCTAAGCTGTCTTGATAGATATAATTTGCGGCTATATTATTATAGCAAACCCCAATATTATATTGGTTCGCAGATATTTCAAAAATACTTAAGGACTTACGCAAATACACAATTGCATTATTATATTCCTGCTCAGCGTTTAAAACATTTGAGATGTTGATGTATGAATTTCCAATCTGTTGTTCGTCCTTCATTTTTTCTGCCAATTCTAGTGCGCGGAAATAATATATGCTTGCGTTAGAGAAATCATCGAGGCTATAATAACTTTGCCCAATTTTATTGTAAACTAAAATTTCACCTATTGAATAACCAACGTCATTAAATAGTTGGATGGCTTTGCTATAGTTGGCAATAGTTTGGTTATAAAATTTTTGTTCTTGACTCCAATCTCCTAACAAGCTATAATAACTGGCAAGTTTTTTTTTATCGTTTAAATCAATAAAATATTCAGCCGCTTTATCTAAAAATTTCTTTGATGAATCTAAATTTACTTTCAAATAAACTAGACCTTTATTTAAATAAGTTTCACCAATTTTTCGATTATCAATAATGCGAATCGATATTGCTAGCGCTTTATCCAACAATAAGATTGAATTTCCAAAATTTTCACGGTGAGAAGAAACGGCGAATTCATTAAGCAATCGTATTTTGGTTGTATCAGATTCAGCACTTTCTATTTCTCTTTGAAGACTGTCGTAATTGAGTTGTGCTGAGTTAGTGCCAGAAAACAACAAGAAAATTCCTAACCAAAAAAGGCTGGAAATAAAAAATTTAAACTTGAATTCAATAGCTTTCATTTTTCCAAATATAAACCAATGCACTTTGATAACGAATAAATATTTTTCATTATTTTCAAGTGGTTGCCATAAAATGAAACACGATTTGTGATGAAAGTTTGGTGAAATTTGATTAGTAGGTTGTTAAGTTTCAATGTTTGGAAAAATTGTTTTTTTAAAATACTGCATCCATCAGGGCAACTGCATCAAAGTCTAACATTCAAATCAAATCGAGATTTCATTAAAGTATTTAAAACATGACTGCTGTTAAAATGTCGCGAAATCAATTGCCTATCAGACAAAATGGCTATTTTTATTGGTTGCATTTTTTTGGCTTAATATTTCGTGATTCTTATCCAATATAAAAGATAACCATGAATCTGAATCAATTTACCATAAAAGCGCAAGAAGCAGTGCAAGAAGCAGTGCAACTCGCTACACAACGCAATCAGCAAGCTGTAGAAACTGGTCATCTGATGTTGGCCATGCTTGATAGTGATGCATCGGTTATTTCTTATTTATTCAAGAAATCGGGTGCATCCTTACCCAATTTTAAAGCTGCACTTGCCCGAGTGGTTGATTCTTACCCCAAAGTAAGCGGAGCCGAACCTTATTTAAGTCAAACGCTCAACCAAGCCATTCAGAAAGCCATTGCCACAATGAGCGAAATGAAAGATGAATTTGTTACTCTTGAGCATCTTGCTTTGGGCATACTTAAAGGCAACGATGCTGTGGCTCAAATGCTTCGCGATTCTGGTTTAGACGAGAAAAGTTTAAAGTCAGCCATTGTGGAAATGCGCAAAGGCGAGCGTGTAACTAGCTCAACCAGCGAAGACACTTACAACGCCTTGAACAAATACGCCAAAAATCTAAACGATATGGCCAGAAATGGTAAACTTGACCCTGTGATTGGCCGCGACGAAGAGATTAGGCGTGTTTTGCAAATCCTATCGCGACGCACCAAAAACAATCCGATTTTGATAGGCGAACCTGGTGTTGGTAAAACAGCCATTGCCGAAGGATTAGCGCACCGAATTGTGAATGGCGACGTACCCGAAAACCTAAAACAAAAGCAAATTTATTCCCTAGACATGGGCGCTTTAATTGCAGGAGCTAAATACAAAGGCGAGTTTGAAGAACGTTTAAAATCGGTGGTGAAAGAAGTGACCGGCAGCGAAGGGGATATTGTGCTTTTTATTGACGAAATTCATACGCTTGTTGGTGCGGGCGGGGGAGAAGGTGCGATGGATGCTGCCAATATTTTAAAACCGGCTTTAAGCAGAGGCGAATTACGCGCCATTGGAGCCACTACGTTGAACGAATATCAAAAATATTTTGAAAAAGACAAAGCCCTTGAACGCCGTTTTCAAAAGGTATTAATCGATGAGCCCAACACAGCCGATGCCATTTCAATTTTGCGTGGTTTGAAGGAAAAATACGAAACCCACCACAAAGTCATTATTAAAGATGAAGCCATAATTGCAGCAGTGGAAATGAGCCAACGTTACATCAACGATCGTTTCTTGCCCGATAAAGCCATCGATTTGATGGATGAAGCTGCCGCGAAATTGCGCATGGAAATTAATTCGGTGCCCGAAGAATTGGACGAATTAGAAAGGAAAATCCGGCAGTTGGAAATTGAACGCGAAGCCATCAAACGCGAAAAAGACGACAAAAAGGTAGCCGTTTTAAGCGAAGAAATTGCCAATTTGGAAGTTGAACGAAATGAATACAAAGCTAAATGGCAATCGGAAAAAGATTTATTGGACGGCATCCAGAAATCAAAAGAAAAAATAGAAAATTATCGGTTTGAATCCGAACAAGCAGAGCGCGCTGGCGATTTTGGTAAAGTAGCCGAAATTCGCTATGGTCGAATTAAAGAAACCGAAACCGAGATAGAAAAACAGCGCGAACAACTTAATCAAACCCAAAGTGGCAAAGCCATGATTAAAGAAGAAGTGGATGCCGAAGATATTGCTGGTGTGGTGAGCCGTTGGACTGGAATTCCAGTGAATCGTATGCTGCAAAGCGAACGCGAAAAACTGCTGCATCTCGAAGACGAAATACATAAACGAGTGGTAGGGCAAGAAGAAGCCATAGAAGCGGTATCCGATGCCATTCGCCGCAGCCGCGCTGGCTTGCAAGATAATAAACGCCCAATAGGTTCATTTATATTTTTAGGAACCACAGGTGTAGGCAAAACAGA
>Ga0105048_10016968_pt1 | contig 11236 bp, 7 predicted proteins | sample MAT05_FD_78382 | JGI IMG/M metagenome (GOLD analysis project Ga0105048, IMG submission 78382) | Freshwater microbial communities from Lake Fryxell liftoff mats and glacier meltwater in Antarctica - MAT-05 | ecosystem: Environmental > Aquatic > Freshwater > Ice > Liftoff microbial mat | place...
AAACATCGGCGCGCTGCCCGTTTGAAAGCGATTCACCGCACCCTCGCGATCGACCGTATCACCGGTTAGCCACTCATAGCTGATTTCCAGCTGGTCGAGCTCCACGCGGATCAGCTCAAGCATTGAGGTGAACTGCGAAAACAAAAGAATTCGGCGACCGTCCTCAATGAGCTGCGGCAGAAGCTCCTTGAGATGTTCGAGCTTGGCCGATGGCGGCGGCCCACGTTTGAGTTCCTGCTTGAGCAAGCGCGGATCGCAGCAAACCTGGCGCAGCTTCAACAGCGCATCGAGAATGGTGATGCGGCTTTGCCCGATGCCGCGCTGGGCAATCGCGGCAAACACCCGTTCATTCATCACCAAGCGGATCGATTCATACAGCTCGCGCTGGCGCGGATCAAGCTCGATAAGCTCCGAAATCGCGGTCTTTGGTGGCAAATCGCTCGCCACTTCAGTCTTCGTGCGGCGCAGTAAAAACGGCGCGATACGTTTGCGCAGGCGCGCTTGCTTGTCGATATCGCCGAGCTTTTCAATCGGCGTGCGGTAAATCCGCCGAAACTCCGCATCAGAGCCTAAAAAACCCGGCATCAGCACGTCAAATTGCGCCTTTATTTCGCCCAGATGGTTCTCAACCGGCGTGCCGGTCATGCTTACGCGATGCTTTGCGCGCAGGCGCTTCACCACTTGATGGGCCAGGCTTTTCGGATTCTTGATCGCCTGCGCTTCGTCCAAAACCAGCAGGTGAAAAGAATGATTTAGCAGCACCTCTTCATCGCGCGACAGCAGCGGATAGGTGCTGAGCACGATATCGGCTTGCGCAATTTCTCTAAAGCGCTCCTCGCGATCCGGACCGTTGATTGCCAGCACTTTTAGATCCGGCGTGAATCGGCGCGCTTCAGCACGCCAGTTGGGCAAAACGCTGGTGGGTGCCACCACCAAAGCCGGCTGGGTGAGGCGCCCGGCGAGCTTTTCAGTTTGAATGTGGGCCAGCACCTGGATGGTCTTTCCAAGGCCCATATCGTCGGCCAAAATGCCGTTGAGCTGGTTTTCGCGCAGAAACTGTAACCAATTCAAGCCGTGCAGTTGATACGGACGCAGCGTCGCGAGAAGCCCGGCTGGCGCAGCTACCAGCTCACATTTCGCGCTATTTCCCAGCTTTTCGACCAGGCGCTGCAACGCTTCGCTGGTTTGCCGGACGTGCTCGGGATTCAAGCCTGCGAGCAGCGCCGCCTCCACCCTCGGCACGCGCAGTGGATCGCTGCCGCCGCCCCAAAACTGCACGATCTCCTCTAGCCACAGCAATAAGGGCTCGAGCTTCTCGCGTGCAATCGGCAGCAGTCGATCGTGACTCAGACTCAGCAGAAAATCGTCATTACCGGTGCGCCGAAATCCGCCACTTTTGATCGCCGCTAGCAGCGCTGGCAGCAGATCGATTTGTTCGCCGTCGACTTCGATGGCGAGGTTGGCTGAAAACCACTGCGAGTCTTGGGTGTCCGTCAGGTTCAGGGCCAAAGTTTCGGGCTGTTCGAGCAGTTTCAACCCGCGTCCAGGCAGCAGCTCCACGGTAAACCCGCTGGCTTCCAAAGCGGGCTTCAATTCCTTAGCAAACCAGCGCACCAAGCCGAGCGTTTGCGCACGCGGCGGCAGCGTGTAGATTTCAGCATCGCCACGCGCAAGCGCCCAGGTCGCGCGAGCGAAGTTGAGCTCGCGCAACCGCAAGCGCGCGGCACTCTCAGCGGCCGGATTGCGCTCAATCGTGCGCACGTGACCGCCATCTGCGCGCGAAAAACGCTTCTGCTTGCTGGCACCGGGGATCAGCAAGGAGCCGTATGCGAACTTCAACTCCGCGTTCAGCAAATGCGCCATCGTCAGCAGATCAGCCGGGGCGACCGTCGAGTAGCTGGCGGCTTGGATCAATAGTTTCGGGCGTGGCTTGGGGCGCTCAACCGGCAAGGCGGTCAGGCCCAGCGGGCGTTTGATTTCGAACTTAGCCGGCGTTGCTTCCAGGAGCTGGTCGAGCTCAAGCGCCTGCTCGGGCTGAATCACCGGCGTCGCCAGCAGCGCCCGCACCAGCGCGCGCTCATCGACGCTATTGAGCGCACCAAGCTCGCCGCGCTGCGGGTCGATCATGATCAAATCTGCCCCCACACGCAGCACCTGCGCGCTGCCCGCGGTGGGTGTCAGCACTTGCGCACCAGAGTCTTCGAGCTGCCATTCCCAGCTTACGCGGCCGCCTTCAAGCCACTTCAACGGATGCGCGTTCAGCGCCTGCCAATGCAAGCGCTCGTGCGCGCTGAGTTCTTTGAGCAATTCAAGGGCTTCTGGCGCGTCGACCAAACGCCAGCCGTGCCCTGCCTGATTGATCCACGGCAAATCGCTCCATTCGCGCAACCAGTTCGATTCCTGTCGGGCGAACTGGGTCAAATTCATGCCTTGGGTGCCGGTCCCTAAACGAAACTCGCGGATCAGCTCACGACCATCGCGTCCCGAACGCACCTCAAGCGGGCGTAGCAGCAGCTTTTTCGGTGGTCCACCCAGCTCACTTTCGGTGATCAAGAACCGCACGATCGCCTGATCTTCGCTGGGCGAATTTGGCTCCGGCGTGCCGCTGAGTGAGTTGATTTCGTCAAGCCACTGCGACCAGTCGCTGCCCGGCTTGGCATGCGACGATTCGCCCTGCTCCAGCAAATGCACCAGCGCAGCGGCCGCGTGCTTGCACAAATAGCCGACCGGACAGCCGCAATCTGAGTCGATGTCCACCCGGCTGCCTTCGCGCGAAATCTTGGCGGTGAGCTGGTAGACGTTATCCAACGAGCCTTCAACGCGCGCTTCAATTCTGCTTTTCAGCGGCGAAAAATTAACTTCGAGCACTTTCCCCAAGCCGGAATAAACCAAGCCCTTTTGATACGCCGAGCCAAAAATTTGGCGCAGTCGGGGTTTTGATAACCCAAAGCTTTCAAGGCTTGGCACAGCGTAAGTTCTCTCTAATTTGCCGGGACAACGCGCCAGTTTAGCGAAGCGCGCACTGAATTTCGACGCGGTTGCCGCATGCGGCAAAAAGGGGTAGCTTCTGGGAGCGACGCACCGCGCTTTTTTGTGCGAAATCTTGAAACAGGAGGCTTCACCCGATGTTTGAAAGCCAGCAGAACGAAGTTGCCGCGCTAATGCGCGAGAACCTTGAGTTTCGCCGTCTCTATCTGCGCCACCAGGAACTTGATCGCACCGTCCACGACGCCGAGATTGGCGTCTCCCCGATGGACGACCTTTCGCTGTCGAAGCTCAAAAAGGAAAAATTGCACGCCAAGGACAAACTCACCACGATGATGGAAGCCCATCGCGGAAATTAACGCGCAGGCTGCAAGAATTGGTTTTAGCCAGTAGCATGCGGGTCTTCATTCGGGGCCAGCGAGGCTTTCGTGACGGTCGTCAATAGCGTATTAGAATTGATCGGCTCAACCCCGATCGTTAAAACTCACAGACTTGATACAGGTTTGTGCGAACTGTATTTGAAGCTTGAATCAAACAATCCTGGTGGCTCGATCAAAGATCGAATCGGGCTAAAGATGATCGAGGCTGCCGAGCGCAGCGGGCGCATCAAACCGGGCGATACATTGATTGAAGGCACCGCCGGCAATACCGGCTTGGCGCTTGCTCTGGTCGCCTCGCAAAAAGGCTATCGGCTGGTGCTGGTGATCCCGGACAAGATGAGTCGCGAGAAGATCTTCAACCTCAAAGCGATGGGCGCAGAAGTTGTTTTGACCCGCTCAGACGTCGCCAAAGGCCATCCGCAGTATTACCAAGACTTAGCCGAGCGCCTCGCACGGGAAACACCGGGCGCGTACTTCATCAATCAGTTTGGCAATCCAGACAACCCAGCAGCACACGAAGAATCAACCGGACCGGAGATTTTCGAGCAAATGGGCGGCGACATGGATGCCATGGTTTGCGGCGTGGGCTCGAGCGGCACCATCACCGGGCTGTCGCGCTATTTTGCCAAGGTCGCGCCGCGCGTCGAAATTATTCTGGCCGACCCGGTCGGCTCGATCCTCACGCAATACATCAACGAGGGCGTGCTGTCGACCAAGACCGCCAGCTGGCTGGTCGAGGGCATCGGCGAGGATTTCTTGCCGGACATTTCTGATTTCACACGGGTCACAAAAGCCTTTGCGATCAGCGACAAAGACTCGATGTTGTGTGGTCGCGAACTGCTCTTGAAGGAAGGGCTTTTCGGCGGATCGTCGACCGGCACCGTGGTGGCCGCAGCACTGCGCTATTGCCGCGAACAGACGGTTGCCAAAAAAGTCGTGGCGTTTGTCTGCGACACCGGCAATAAGTACCTGTCGAAAATGTACAACGACTACTGGATGATCGATCAGGGCTTCATCGAACGCCCGGTCCACGGCGATCTGCGCGACCTGATCACGCGCCCGTACGCTAAAAACGACACCATCGTGGTGGGCCCTAACGAGCCGCTAAACACCGCTTACGCTCGGATGAAGCTCTACGACGTGAGCCAGCTGCCGGTCATCGACGGCGATCATATCGTCGGCATCATCGATGAGTCTGACCTGCTGTTTGGCACCTTTGGCGATGAACAAAAATTCAAAGCGCCGGTGAAGGAATTTATGGCCGCGAATCTCGAATACGTGCAGTTCAATTCGCCATTGGCGCGCTTGCTGCCCATTTTCGACTCCGGACGGGTTGCCATCGTGATGCAGGAACAGACTTTTTTAGGCCTCATCACACGCATTGATCTACTCAACTTCCTGCGCCGGAAAGCCAGCTGATGAATCTCAATTTTCTGGATTTTGAACAGCCGATTGCTGAGCTTGAAGACAAGATTCAGGAGCTGCGCTATGCCAGTCGCGACAACGCGATCAACATCGACGACGAGATTCGCAAACTCAAAGATAAAGTTCAGCAGCGCACCCAAACGATCTTTCAAAACTTAAGCGCGTGGCAAATTGCGCAGCTTGCGCGCCACCCGCAGCGACCCTACACGCTGGACTACTTAAAGCTGATCACCAGCGAGTTTCATGAGCTCAAAGGCGATCGCGCATACGCCGACGACGAGGCGATTGTGGGCGGAATTGCGCGTTTTGAAGGTCATCCGGTGATGATTGTCGGTCACCAAAAAGGCCGCGACACCAAAGAAAAAATCCGCCGTAATTTTGGCATGCCGCGTCCCGAGGGCTACCGCAAAGCCGAGCGTTTGTTTCTCATGGCCGAGCGCTTCAAACTGCCGCTGCTAACCTTCATCGACACGCCCGGCGCTTACCCCGGCGTGGGCGCAGAAGAGCGCGGACAAAGCGAGGCGATCGCGCGAAACTTAAGCGTGATGTCGGATTTGAAAGTGCCGATCATCGCTACGGTGATTGGCGAAGGCGGCTCGGGCGGCGCACTAGCGATTGGCGTATCGGACCGCACCTTGATGCTCGAGTACTCGACCTACTCGGTGATTTCGCCAGAAGGCTGCGCGTCGATCCTCTGGAAAAGCGCGGCGCGCGCGCCAGAAGCCGCCGACTCGTTAGGCATCACCTCGCAACGTTTAAGCGAGTTAGGTTTGGTCGATCAAGTGATCCGCGAACCCCTTGGCGGCGCCCATCGCGACCCCGAAGCAATGGCGGAGCGGCTGCGCGAAGCCCTGCGTGCGGAACTGCTGCCGCTGCTCAATGTAGATGCGGCTACGTTGATTGAGCGCAGGTATCAGCGGCTGATGCGCTATGGACGGTTCAAGCAATAGCTTGCGGATAGTTCTTCAGGATATTTTGGTCGAGCGTGATCAGCGGCGCTCTGAGCAGCAGCGCGTGCGCGGCGATCAGGCGATCAAAGGGGTCGCGGCTAAAACTCAAGCCGAGGGCGTGGCGCACGACTTCGCCGAAGCGCTCGTTGGCGGGCTGCACGTTAAGCTCGCGTTTGAGATAGAGCGCGACGTGATCGGCGCCAAAACGCAGGCGACCGATCTCGTGCAAAAACTCGATCTCAAGCACCACAGCCGGTGAAATGCACAGCGCTTCCTGATCCAACACGCGGCGGGCGCGCGCGCTGACGCCGCTGGTCTTCCCTTCAAACAAGCCAACCGCAATATGGGTGTCGAGCATGCACACCGACACGTTTAGCGATACCCGCCGCTTTTGCCAGGATCGGCTACTTGATACAGCTGTAGCACGTCGCCCTCCCCGCTCCACTGAGCCGGTGACTCATGGGGACTTAACGGTGCACCTACTACCAAGGATTGCTCTCGCAATAGCGCGAGCCTGCCCTGGGTGGCTTTGGCTATCGGCTCACGAACCAACAGCAAACGCACCCCGCGACGCTCAATTTCCAGCGGCTCACCGGTATCGATCACTTGATCAGCGAGCTTGAAGAGGTTCTGGCGAAGTTCGGTCAGGGACACGTTCATGTACGTACGTTAGCCCGATTCAAGGTGAGCGTCAAGGTTTAGGTGCGCTCTCCTCGGCAATGCGCTCCTTGCCAGAGGTCAAACTTGCAGCATTAAGGATCAAATGGCGTCCTAATGCTTGATGCGTTGGGCGAATTTAGAAAAACGAAAACGCCAAACGCGTTGTTCAAGCTGCGGCCTGCTTAAGCTCGAATAGAAGTCTTTAATGTGGAAAAAGACAGATTCGCCGCCGGCTATTGGCTCAATGAAGCCAAAGCCACGTGCGTCATTCCACGAACCGATCTTGCCCAGTTCCTTGTGCATTTCAGCGCTATTTCACGCCGTGCATGGCGCGTTTTAGCAGCGGTACGAGCAGCAAAAATAGCAAACCTGAGCTCAAGCCGATCCACATCATCAAGTCGAATAAGGAGAGGTATTTGGATGCGGCTTCCGCGGCGTCGACGACGCCTTCAGCGGGAATATCGATGGCGGCGAGTTTGCCAAACTGCGCGGCGAGCACCTCGGAGAATGCAGTTGCCAAGAACCATGCGCCCATCATCAAGCTGACCAACTTTGGAACAGATAGTTGGGTGACGGCTGAGAGCCCGATGGGTGAGAGGCACATCTCGCCTAGCTCCAATATAAAGTATGCAAGTACCAGCCACCACACGCTTTGTAGCTCGCCATTGGCCGCGCCACTCGCTGCGGCCATCATCGGCAGGAATGCGAGGCCGCCTAGAATCAGGCCAAACGCACATTTCAGCGGCTTGCTCGGATTCATGCCCCGGCGATCCAGCCACGGCCACGCCCACGCAAATATCGGCGACAGCACGACGATAAAAAACGCGCCGAGGAAGGTCAGCGAACCAGCGGTCTGTTTGACCATCACTACGTCGTGAATCACCGCGGTCATGATCAGCAGCACCAGCACGCCCATTACCGATTTCGCCAGCAGCGGCCTGCCGCGCGAAGAGGCCTCAAGGGCGATGACCATCGCAATGGGCGAAAACAGCAGCGGCACCAAACACCACGGCAGCGATTTGCTATCCGCGTAGCCCACGCTGAACAAATCCTTGGTTAGCATGCGATCGGTAAACGCAATCCAGGAGCCGTAGGTTTGCTCGTACATGGTGAAAAAGATCAGGCACGCAAGAATCAACCCAGCCAGCGCCAGCATCTGATCGCGAGCCACGCGCTCCAGCCGGGTGAAGACGTACCAGACAAACCAGATGATGAAGGCACCAGCAACGATATTCATAACCGAATGCACGGTCCAGGTGTGTTGAATGAGCTGCCACACCACGCCCACGCCCAAGATTGAGCCTAGGTAAATTGACCACTCTCGGTTAAGCCCAGCAAAGAGCTTTTCTTTGAGCAGCTGAGGGTTTTGTGGCTCAGCGTGCTGATACAAATAGCGCTGACCGTAGATAAACACGCCCAAGCCGAACAGCATGCCAATCCCCGCCGCCCCAAAGCCGTACGACCAGCCGTAAGTTTCACCAAGAAAGCCGCACACCAAGCTGGCGAACAGCGCACCGATGTTGATGCCGGCATAGAACAGTGTGAACCCCGAATCGCGGCGCGGGTCATTCTCTGGATACAGCTTGCCCACGATGGTTGAGATATTCGGCTTGAGAAAGCCAACACCCATGACGATTAACGCCAGGGAGAAGTAAAAGACCTGCAGCGCGCCTTCATCGCGCACTGTGACACCGTCGATAACCGCCGCTGAGTGGCCTTCGTAAGCCATCCCTAAGTGGCCGAAACACAGCAGAATCGCGCCGAAAATAACGGCTTTACGCATGCCTAGATAGCGGTCTGCCAGCAAGCCGCCAAGCAGCGGCACCGCGTAAACCAGGCCGCCATACGCGCCAATGAGGTCATAGCCCGGCGCGTCGCCGAAAAGGTGATATTTAGTTAAATACAAAAACAGCAGCGCCTTCATTCCATAAAACGAAAAGCGCTCCCACATTTCGGTAAAAAAACACACGTAAACGCCTTTCGGCTGGCCAAATAGTTCATCGTTAGAGGTGTTAGCCATGCGCAGTCCAAAGCGTTTTAGAGCCATGAGTATGCCAGCGTCATTTACCTCGCGGACCATGTGCCGCCTTTGGATTTTCTTGTGCGCGATAGTGCTCGCGGCATGCAGCAGCAATCCGCGCTACGCCCGACCTCCGGCAGACCTGCCCTTTCGACTGCTGAACGCCGATGGCGGCGATTTTGCGGTTTACGCACTCGGCTTGGTCGGCACGCCGTATCGCTTTGGCGGCACCGATCCTACTGCCGGTTTTGATTGCTCGGGCCTGATCAGCTTTGTACTGCTGCGCGTGGCTGATGCTCACGTGCCGCGACGCTCAGTTGAACTCTCACGAATCGGCCGCGCATTAGATCGCCGCGAGTTGAAAAATGGCGATCTGGTTTTTTTTGATACCGCAAATAGCGGCGTGTCGCACGTTGGGCTGTATGTCGGCCAAGGTCGTTTTGTACACGCGCCGAGCGAAGGCGCCTTAGTGCGCATCGACCAGCTGGACGCGAGCTACTGGCGACCCCGCTACCGAGGCGCACGGCGGCTCACGCTGCAATAGCGCGCGCCTGATTCTGGCGCTTACTTTTCAGCCAACTCAGCCACAAGTTTCTGCGCTTGCTCGATTTGCGCTGCGTCATTGCGCGCCAAAATCAGCGGCATGAGGGCGTCCATTTCGACTCTTGCCCGCGGCTTTTGTTCGAGCTGGGCGAGAGCAGTGGCGTGGGTCAACTGGCAGCGCAGACTCAAGAATTTCTCGCCTTCGCCGCGGCGCTTGAAAATCGCGATGCCCTCTTGCGCGCGCTCAAGCGCGAGTGCCCCTTGCTTGGCCGTGGTCAGCGCGACAGCCGCGTTGCACAATGCGCCGGCCAGCGGCTCTTCCTCATCGGGTGCATGCGCGCGGCGCAAGGCGAGCACCTGTTCTTGCAGGGTGACGGCCTCCTCAAAGCGTCCGGTACGGCGCAGCGCTTGCGCGAGATTATTGATAGCGCTTGCGGTCCCGAGATGGCCGACGCCGTGAATTTTCTCGCGAAGTTTGAGCGCATTGGTGAGCGGCTGAATGGCCTCGGCTTCGCGCTCAAAATTGATCAGCGCGATCCCGAGGCTATTATTGGCGCTGGCTAGGCGATCGGCGGACGCACGCTCATCTTGCGCAAGCGCGTCGCGATAGCGCCTAGCAATATCGACCGCTTGATCGGCGCGACCGGTGCTTGCCAGAGTGCTCATGTACGGATAGAGCATGTCGCCAACATCCGCTGAACCTTCGCCACTGTGGGTCAAATAGCCATGATAGGCGCGCTCTAAGTGCGGTGCGGATTCTGCGCGTCGATCAAGGTTTAGCAGCGCCACGCCAATGTACAGTTCCGCCTTGGCGAGGCTGCGCTGATCCACAGTCGGCTGGGCTGCAATCAGCTCGCGCACTGCGCGCGCTAGTTCAAACGAATCGACACGCAGCTCCGATCGATTGAGCGCGGCGGCCAGCACAAGCTGGGTCGCGATCTGTGCATTGATAGACAGCGGCGTAACGGCGGCAGCTTGCCGGGCGAGATCAAGCGAGCGCTGCTTTTCCTGAAGCCCCGAATACGCGCTGCTGAGAGCCACGAGCATCTGCGCGCGCACTTCAGAATCGAGATCTTCGCTATTTTTAAGCTCCTCAACGCCCGCATCCAGCACGTCGCGCGCGGTCGGATTGTCGCCGTTGGTCTGGTTAGGGTCGGCTTTGGCAAAGACATTCGTTAAAAACGCCACCACCTCGCGCGCTTTTTCTGCTTCCAGACGCGCCTGATTGCGCTCGGCATCCGCCCGCTGCGCTTGCAGCAGCGCCGCTGCCGCGCCTGCGATGATTGCCAGCACGATGGCAGCGCCTAAACCCACAGCCACGGCGTGTCGCACGATAAAACGGCTCACTCGATAGCGCCGCGTGCCGCGTCTGGCAAGCACCGCGCGACCATCCAACAGCGCGCGCAAATCGGCTGAGAATTCGCCCACCGAGGCGTAACGCTGCACGGGCTCGCGGCGCAGCGCTTTACCCACAATGGCGTTGGCATCAGTGCGCCAAGCGCGCGGCAGCTTGAGCGCGTTGGGGTGGGAAGATTGCGCAACGAGCGGGCGCGGATCGCTGGTAAGCACCGCGCGCTCCCAGTCGATTGGGCTCAAGCTCGACACCTCAAACGGACGCCGATCGGCGAGCAGCTCATAGAGCACGACACCGAGCGCAAAGATATCGGCGGCGGTACTGATTGCTTCACCGCGCAGCTGCTCGGGCGCGGCGTAGCCCGGTGTGTACAGACGCACGCCAGTTTGAGTCAGGCCAAACTCCTCTGGCGCAAGCTCCGTCAGCAGTTTGCCAATACCGAAATCAAGCAGTTTGACCACGCCCGTTGACGTCACCAAAATATTCGACGGCTTGAGATCGCGGTGCACAATCAAGCGCTGGTGGGCGTGTTCAACCGCAGCTAAAACGCTCAAGAACAGGCGCACCCGTGCTCCTGCATCAAGACCAGCGGCAAATTTCAGCAGGCTCACGCCGTCGACATATTCCAGTGCCAAATACGGCATGCCATCCGCTGCGAAACCCGCGTCGATTAAGTGCGCAATGTTGGGATGGGTTAGCGCGTTCAGCATGCGCTGCTCGGCAGCGAAGCGCTCAACGGCGACGCTTGAATGTCGCGCTACCGCGTGCAAGCGCTTCAGCGCCACCTGCTGCACAAAACCCGCCATCTGGCGCGTAGCCAAATACACCGTGCCCATGCCGCCCTCGCCAAGCGCCGAGACGATTTCCCAGGGCCCCACCATTGTGCCCAGCGCATCATCGGGCTCGGCACCGAGCGCCA